>TARA_R100001594_G_scaffold12687_1_pt1 | contig 10589 bp, 13 predicted proteins | sample TARA_R100001594 | Tara Oceans TARA_R100001594 (sample SAMEA2622752) | marine metagenome | biome: marine biome (ENVO:00000447); feature: marine epipelagic mixed layer (ENVO:xxxxxxxxx); material: "saline water (ENVO:00002010), including plankton (ENVO:xxxxxxxx)" | depth 150 m
AAAAAAACACAGCGGAAATGGGTTGTGGCATTACAGATTAATTGTAAATCACAGGAGCATAAGACAGGAACGTGAAACGGCTATATCAGAAGGAATTGATTTGAAGGGTTGACATTCATAGGTAATTCTTATATAATTATATAGTTAAAACAACCTACAACCTACAGAGGTAAAAAAAATGACCTACGAAGAAATGAAAAACATCTTGAGTGGCAAGAAAAGAGGAACGAAAACCACGAAGAGAAATAATACCTGGATCTTTTCCAAATTTGAAGTTGACTTGGCTGAACTTCGGATAGCCACCTTAAGGGACGATCAGCCCGGTGCTGGTAAGCGGATTGACGTCGATGCCTCGATGCATTTGGGTACAAATTCCAGGAAGAAAGTCGGATCTAGAGTCAGGGTTCTAAATCCAAAATCAAATGGTGGGGACTTTGCTGTGATTGATTTTACGTCTACTGAAACTATGAACCCTATCGGGGAAATGGAAGACGTAGTAGAAGTGAACCAGTCATCAAGAGTCTTCCTTGACACAGAGCATTTGGTGGTGTTGAGAGATCAGCTTAACGAAGCGATTAGAAAGGCGAAAAAAGATGGAGATTTAGTCTAAGCTAGTAGTGAGGGTTGGTGGGGGTCAAACCCCATCAGCCCATTGCAGTACAGAAGTAAAAGCCTATAACCTACAGAACGAGGATAGAGAGATGGACGACCACGATAGAGAAATGAACGATGAAGAAATGAAGCAATGGGCAAGAAATGAAGTAGAACATTTTGAGCAATTCAAAAATGTGGACCATGCTTCTAGATTAGCAAAAGCTGTCCATCACGGGCAGACTGATTCTGCTGGAATTGATTATATGAATCACATTGAAGCAGTAGTCAAATCTGTCCGACCACTGGGATACCTTTTTGTGATAGTAGCTTATTTGCACGACACAATAGAGGATACTAAGCACAAGAAAAAACGAAAAGCATTGAAAGAATTAATTTTGGAAAGTTTTGGCTCGCAAATTTTCGATGCTGTGATAGCAATCACCAAACGTCCAGACCAGGATTATTTTAAGGACTATCTTCCACAGGTGGCGAATAATCCAGTGGCACTAGTTGTGAAGGTGGCAGATATGCAAGTGAATCTGGACCGTAGCTTGAAGGAACAAGTGAATCTGGCCCGTGGCTTGAAGGAAGAAGATGAAGATCCAAACAACAAACTCCGGTTATTGAGAATCTCCAAATACCAAGCGGGACTGGAATATTTCGGATCTATAATAGCCACTCGATATCACATGGAGGAAAACTAAAATGGGATACACAATCGAAAAAAATGTACCCACTCTTTCAAGGGGCATAAGCCCCGACGGGGATGTTTGGATTGGCAGTCAAGGCCCGCTACCGCTGAAACAAATGGAAGTGGGAGACATGGTACAACTTAATCTTGCCGACGAACTTTTAGTATGGATGGAAGAATACGCCGAAAAGCACCCAGACTGGACTCCGAAAAAGCGGGAGCGAAATGCTACATCTCGACTTATGGTAGGCATCAACCGGGTGGCTAGAAAACTAAACATCAAATTATCGTTTAGGCGAATCGATACTAGAACCGAAAATCGCTTTAAGGACTTGCCGCCTACTTGGGGAATCTGGCGTGTGGAATAAAGAGTTGACATTCATAGGTAATTCTTATATAATTATATAGTTAAAACAACCTACAACCTACGAGGGAAAAAATGAAAGATTCACAAGAGCAAGCCACAGTGATGTTCAAACTGACAGCGGAAGAAGCAAAACTCCTGATGCACGCACTTAGAAATGATGATGCACCTCCAATCCATGACCGCAAGGATTTACACAACCGCCTTAACAACGCTTGGAGAACTATGCGTGCTGTCAATAATGGTAATGCCAAAGGATGGAAATAATCATGGGGATAACACCAGAAGAGTTAGACGTAATTGCCTTTGCATTAGACGAGGAATTTTTTGATGGCGATTACATGGCTAACAAACATAAAGAAAATCATGACAACCCCTACTGGAAGACAGCGAGAAACGTAAGAGCGAAAATTGCATTACAGGAAACGATGTTGGCTGATCTGAATAGAATTAAGCAGGAAATAAAAACGGCCTAGAGTCTCTAGCTAAGTCCTCTAGGTCGGAGGCGTCTGGTTCATATGGTTGTAGGGCCATAGCGGGCCAGGCGCCTTACACTTGCTTAAAACGCTCCACAACCTACTCCCCATCATCTTTCTCCCTCGGCACTATCTGATAGGCTGGCACTGGTCTGACCACCCGCTTTCCAGACATAGTGGTTGCCCTCGTTTGAACTAGCTTAGTCGTACAGACCAGCATCCCTGCTTCTTCCAAAACATCCAGGCGAGCATATACAGCTGTATCGCTGAGTCCCAAAACTTTTTTCAATTCTTTTAGAGTGTAACAATTTTCTTCATCTGTATATTTATTACTTCCCCAGGCCAATTCAATTTCTTGGATGATCTGCTCTGTTGTTAAATTATTCATCACTGCTCCTGGATAATACTGCTTCGTGAAATTTGAGATAAAAACGGAATGACCTCCACATGAGTATCCCTAATTAACAATGCGACTATCCCAATACTCGGGGTGGTCTCCGCTGCTATACGATAAATAAACTCAGTAGGGGCTTGGAAACATCCACATCGAACTAACCGGGTTCCAAAATCTTCTGCTGGTCCACTGTCCACATATCTGTGATGATGGCCTCGCAATGATATGTCTGGCGGTCGCATCTCATTAAAGATATTTACTAAGTCATCTGGATTTTGTCTCATAGCTCTGTAGCAGTCCTGCATCTGGCTAGTCCATATTTCTGTGCCATAGATTTGAGAATACGACTTGCTGGTCCAGGGTCTCTGCCCCGCTCGTCCGTGATGTGCGCAGTCTAGGAGCGTTCCTTCAATCATAATCCGTCTGCGATAGGATGTATACTGATTTGTATCTGGATCTTTGATGACTGGATGTCCGTGACTGGCTAAATGCCTGGCAATGCTTTCTTCATGAGATGATCCCTTTCCTGTATGACTCGATGTGCCTCTAATGATATGTATGGCATCTGGAATCATGGATAAAGGAATACGGAGAGCATCAGTGGCAACTCTGCCATGTACACTAGGCTGATTACTAATCACCTGATGTGTTCCGTGGTGCGTATTTTCGGTAAGGTCGCCCAGACTAATCAATGTAAATTTGTCTGCTTCCTGTTGGAGTTTCTGCATTTTTTTCCAAGCCTCAACCCACTCCTGCCACAACCATTTCTGTAATGTACTTGGATGAAAAAAGTTTTCGTCATCTAACAGGACGGGTTCGCCCATTAATCCGACGGTAGATCCGCAGTGGATATCTGAGAAGACACCGACAAGGTGCATTTATTTGGAAACCGCTACCCAAAAAGCAGGTCGCTTATGTGCTAACCTCGGTGTGTCGTCGATATGAATATGTCCCGTTTCCAACCCTAGTCCTAAATCTGGCCAGAAGCCTAGTTTGTACATCCGTAATATTTGATAGATTAATTCCAGTTCCCGTTCCTCTAATGTCAGACTGCTCCCATCACCCGGTACAGGAACCGCTGGCTCAATGTCTACTGCTCTGACCAAGTTATCCCCAATTTGTAAATGAGCAGAACTTGTCGGATAGTCCTGTCCTTTCGCTATCTCTTTGCGATATATGCGTTTCATATCTGCGTCTGTTCTTGCGTCATCGTTGATCCGCAATGGAAATCCACAGGTTTCTCGCAGTGTATCCAGATTCTCCATAAAGTCAGCATCCATTAACTGTGGATGGTCAAACTCGTGAGGAGCGAAATGTTTTAATTCAAAGCCATCGTGATGGCCTTCCTCTTTTTTCCATTTGTGTCCCATCAGACTTCCTCTCTAGTTTTTAACACTTTGACCACAGAGCCTGCCGTCTTTTCTAGGCTTCGCCCAGCTACGTAACCTCCTAACCCGATCTGAACCACCGTCCACAACTGGTCAGGTATTACATTCTCCGTGAGTTGGGAATAAACAATCAAGGCCACAAAAGTTAGCATGGTAATTGGCCGCCATGATCTGGCTATCCAACTCTCTGCATTGGCCTCACTCATTATAACATTAGCCTGGGCATCCGCCAATTTCGTTTCATACACAATGACTTCACTAACGAGCTTGGCCTGTACTCCCAATAATTCTGCTTTAATAGATAATCGTTCTTCATCAGAAGTGTGTAGATTGTCGATTGCCTTACTTATAGGATCTAACGCTTTTGATAAAAAACTGAGTGGATTTAAGGACATCTCTCCTGTACCTCCAGCGGTGTCAAACCTTTACCCTCGGTTGCGGTTAACCTTACCAGACAAAGTATCTGGTGTCTCTCATTGTGAGCCTGCTGTATTCCTTCTTTTAATTCTGCCATAGTGCTATCCACTACCATCATTTCTGTCTGTAATTCTAAAACATCCATTGGCAAATCGGAGTAATCGCTCCAACCCAAAACGAATCCTGCTCCTGCTAAAAACGCTGTGACGGCAAATCCGGTAATAACAGATAACGCCTTGGCACTGGGAACTGCCTGTGTCACAACGTCAGCAATACTCATGAGACAGCATCCTCTACTTCTGGTGGTTTCTCCCTTTCCAGTATTGGTCGTCCATTATCATCGGTCCACGATGTTTCCATCATGTGTTTGTCCATACGCTCGCCAACTACTAACCATGAGATGACATCTGAGCAGTCACTGTCTTCGCATTGTATCGTCAGCGTCGATCCATCAATTGACCCTCGCACTCTGTCCCATGATGTCTCATTGGTCGTATACACCTGGGCATCTCTCACAAGCAGTTCAAAAGTTCCAGTGGTCAATCCGATCTCATCGTCCATCTGTATTGTGGCCTGTCCATTCACCAACTCTGTTTTCCCTCTATAGATCAGCATCGCTTCACTCGATTCTACAAAGCTATGATATAAATCGTGAGTCGATTCCATAGATGGTAAAACGTGGTCTATCTTGAAAGAACCACTGGCCTTGCTCAATGCTCCTCCAATATCGATATCTTGGCCATCAGCCCTGAGAGCGTAGGATGAATGGATAGTCGCATTTGAACTGATGTAATATTTGTTATCTGCTCCCCGAACCCCTGCTTGGAAGTGAAGTACCTGTCCCGAACCACCATCGTCTTCGTAATATTGTACAGCTCCAACGCCTGTGTTAAGTGCCTGAATTCTTATATATGGATTCCCTCCGTTTGTAGCAAACAGGAAAGAATCCGTGCCTTCAGTGGTCAGTGTTACCACATCGGCTGAAGATTCTCGCAAATATGTGTTTCCACCATTGTCTAGCCAAATTTTGCTAGTGGCTGGAACTGCAATGCCAGCATCATTTGCAGTCAAAGTTGCCGTGCCACCAGCTACTACTTGAACCGAATCGGCAGAATTTTCGTGAATGTAGGTATTCCCACCACCATCCAGATAGAACTTATCCGTAGCATCCATAGTTATATCGCCAGAGGTAGTGACTGATGTCAGTGTGCCTACAGAAGTAAGCGATGATGCCGTGACTCCAGAATTAAGAGTTCCACCACTCAGAGTTCCAGCTGCAGCAGTGACAGTGACATTTGCGGTGCCATCAAACGATACGCCATTAATCGTTCTAGCCGTTTCCAATGCCGTGGCTGTTGCTGCATTGCCACTCGCATCGCCAGTCAAAGCACCGATGAATCCAGTGGCTGTGATTTTGCCTGTGCTTGGATTGTATGTCATGGTGCCATCAGATTCTAAACCAAGATTCCCAGTGAGAGTTCCACCAGATGTAAACACCAATCCATTGTCTTCATTGGTGGACTCATTGTCAGTTATCGTAACAGTCGTCGCTACTCCAGCTGTCCCACTGGCGTTCCCTGTGACATTGCCAGTCAAAGGTCCAGCAAAAGCCGTGGCTGTCAGTGTCCCAGTTCCAGCGTTGTACGTCAGACCACCATCGCTCTTAGGAGCGAGATCACCTGTCGCTGATTCAAATAATCCTACACTGCAAGAGGTGTCTGTGGTGTCGGCAACTGTGATAGTCGCTGGAACTATGTTGGCAGATCCATCGAATGATGTTCCGCCTATAGTCCTCGCAGTTTCTAATGTGGTGGCTTCAGCGGCCAATCCTACGGCTATGTTGGCTGTTCCATCGAATGATGTACCTCCAATCGTCCTTGCAGTTTCTAGTGCGGTGGCGGTGGCGGCATTGCCTGTGGTCGAGCCAGATGATCCACTAGTATTGCCTGTGACATTACCTGTCAGATTTCCAGCAAATGTGGATGTTAAAACTCCAGTGGATGCATTATAAGTCAATCCAGACGCATCAGTCTTGATAGCCAAACTACCCGTCGCTGAATCAAAGAAGGCGGGAAATGCGGTGGTGTCTGATGAATCAACTACTACAGAGGTACTAGCAACCGTTGCTGTGGCCGCATTTCCAGTACATGATCCAGATGATCCGCTGACATCACCAGTGACATCTCCAGTTAAATCACCACTGAAGGTTGCAGACAATACTCCTGTTCCAGCATTATAGGTAATAGCCGCATCGGTTTTAGGAGCAAGCGAGCCAGTGGCTGATTCAAATAATGCGACGTAAGACGAAGTATCTGTCGTATCTCCGACGGTTATCGTTCCAGGAACTATGTTGGCCGTGCCGTCAAATGATGTACCTCCGATGGTCCTGGCCGTTTCCAGTGCAGTCGCTGTGGCAGAATTTCCAGTACAGGAACCAGACGAGCCACTCGTATTCCCTGTAACATTGCCTGTGATGTTTCCACTAAAGGTCGCAGACAACACTCCAGAAGACGCATTATAAGTCAATCCCGAAGCATCAGTCTTGATGGCTAATGATCCAGTGGCAGAATCGAAAAATGCTGGAAATGCTGTGGTGTCAGAACTATCCACTACCGTAACAGTGGATGCCAAGGTGGCTGTAGCTGCTGTCCCGGTGAATCCTGCCAGTGATATGTTTCCTTTCGTTAGCTTACGGCTGACATCAGATGCATCTACGACCACGAAATAATCTCCATCTCCATCCGTTGTACTCGTTGCTAATTCTGACAGATCCACATTTACAGTGACATCCCCTGTTGTTCCAGATACATCCACAGCCGTTCCTGCTACTACAGAAGTTACTTTGGCATCCGTATATGATGTAGAAATACTAGACCCCTGCCATGTACCTGTTGCGACTGTCCCTAAAATCGTGATCGCTGTAGATGATCCGATGTCTAAATGGACAGGTGCTCCACTTCCATCAGCCACAACTATCTTACCATCAGTCTCACCAACTAGTTCTGTTCCACCGTATCCCAGTCCAATTTCTGATCCCTGCCAAGTTCCTGTCCCTATGGTTCCGACCGCAGTGATCTGAGTTTGGCTGGCATCCACCGATAAAACTCCAGAACTTGCTGTCAATCCAGTTCCGTCAACGGCCGCAAATAAATCAGCGATGGATTCTTTGCGTGTTCCATTTGAAGCATCGGCATCAATAATGGCTATCGAATCATTCGCCACATTGACACTAGCGGCTGTTAGATTGTTCATATCCAGAGATAAGGAAGGTGTCCCTGATGTTGCTCCACCAGCTAAACCAGAATTTGAGGCTGTAGTTATGCCTTCAATATCTCCAGGAGTAAACCACTCCAGAGTTCCACCAGCATCTGATGTGCGTAAAGACTGTTGCGATGACCCAACGGCACTAGGCATGGTGAGCGTATAGCTCGTCGATACAGTGCTTGGAGCGTCTAGCCCTACATATTGCCCACCCGACGCATCCTGAAGCCTTAAATCGCCTTCTGCTGTGATGTCTACCTGAGTGAAAGTTGCGGTTCCTGCAGTGAGAGCAGAGCTTCCGATATCGATGGACCCATGACCACTCGTTATGGAGCCACTATCGACTGCTCCAGTTGTAACTAGAGAACTGTCCCCGACATATGAAGTGGCGTCGCTCAAGTTGAATGCAGGTGTTGTATCACTGCCTCCTAGTGTCAGAGTGACTCCCCCATAATTCACAGTGCTGGCTGCTAATTTTGAAACAGCGATTGCTGCACTCGCATTAACGTCTGCATTTTTAATACTAAGAGTCGGTGTCAGCGTTCCAGCACTGTCATCATAAGTCCATGTGATTCCATTTCCCGACGATGCTTGGATCAGGCTTGCGACCTGGTCATCGACGTTCTCGTCTACAGTTTGATATTGCCATTCAGAGGCGGAGTTATTCCATGTTAGAACTTCTTGGTCGGCAGGGGTACCGGTTTCAATTGTCCGACCACGGATAGCATTGGCATCTTTACTATCTCCAGAATATTCAACAGTGATTTCTGAGTTGGAATTTACATCGACAATGGATGATCCATCATCTATTTCTATAACCGCCCCATCGGTTACGATTTCTATATAATTTGTTGCCATTTAGTTTCTCGTAACTGATGGAGTAAATGTACAAGTGCCTTCAATAAAACGAGTAACAACGCTAGAGCCATCGATCAATTCCAAGTCCCATACTCCAGGGCCAGGAGTTATCGCTGCCGTCTGTGTATCAGTCAGCTTTATAACGATTGTCCCTGCCGATCCACCTAGGGTAATACCAGAACTAGAGGTCAGGTCAGCAAGGGCCGTAGAATCGCTCTGCTTGCGTCGTATGGCCATCCTTGCAGTGTACCCCGTGAGGTTCTTAGTGGTGGTTTTCGCTTCGTTGGTGTACCATGTTAGAGTCACTTCCCAGTCGGCATATGTGTCGATAGTGAAATGGACTGGCCCTGCCGCATAGCTCATAGCTTTTCCTTATAGTTGATCCATCAAGTCTGCCAATGATCTTACAGACCATGCCTGGAATCTGTTTATCCCTTTATCGATATGTTGTTTCAATGTCTGTGCGTTCATCGCTGACACTTCTAATTCTACCTTGTCTTTGATAGAGAACATCCTGGGCAGTCCTGGATTTTCATCCCCTATCGGCTTTCCTGCCGCTTCCATTAGTTCCAACACCTCGTTCAGATTCCTTTGTTCCGCCAGATTATCTGCGTTTGACGTGATTAGAATCCTATAAATTGCCTCATACTGCGACTTTTCCACTACTAACTTCATAATAACCCGCCTCGATTTAAGGTTTTATTTAATAAAATCTAACATCATGACCATCTAAAATCTAATTTTGTGGATCTGGATTTGTATCAGTGCTGTATGCTCCTGGTGTACTGTGAGCAACTATTGTCCGTCTCGTTTGAGCTGTCGGAATTGTATAAGTGGCACTGGCATATTCCTTCAAAGATAACATCACCAATCCGTCCTGTCTTAATTTTATTTGTTCCACCCACATCGTCTGATCCGACCAGTTGGGAGTAGCATGAGTGACATTGACCACATCACCAACTGCTAACTTCAATGCTTCTCGTTGAGCAACTACCGTACAACTCATGTCCGCCCTGGTTTCCAACATCGTTTGTGCCGCTATCATATGAGCCATGTATTCATCATCTGTGAAAGATAGTTCCACATTCATCTCATTTTTAAATCCACCATCGGCCGCCTGATAAGTATTCGTATCTGTTGGTAGTGGCCATGTGACATCTTGTGGTTGGTAGTTCTGTAGATCATCGATATATGTGGCATTAACGCTATTGTAAGTATCATCAATCCCTGATCGCTGGAAATTCCAATCACCCACGATGTTATCTGTATTCAGTTCAAAGGTTTCAGCGCTTGCCGTCTTCCGTTGGATCAACTTATACTTACCACCTTCAAAAACGATGCGACCCTGACAACTGGTCAGCAGTTTCTGGAGATTCTCCATTGGATTAGCCGCTGAATCCAAAAACCCGTTACAAGTATAACGGTCACTCAGGGAATGACCTGATGGCACTGTAACACTATCATTACAATGAGTCTGGGCAGTGGCGAATGATGATCCACTGCCAGCATCCATTTTGGATATTGGAATACCCAATCCGTACCGCTTGGATGTCATAAAATCAAAAATACAATCCGCTGGATTAGTCGAGTAACGATAGGCGGCTGTTAAATCACTCACATCTGCTACCTTATTTCCCTGGACGATCATCGTGATATTAGGAATCCCGTTGACGAAAACATCATCCTTATAATATAGCCAGAAAACTCCGTAAGCGATTCCAGTTCCACGAGACTGTGTTCCCCAAGCTCCCGCTGCGGTTCCACTACTACTAAATGTATCGTTCAGTTTGTAATCATAAGTCTGGGCATCATCGCCATCATGTAGCATATATTCACACCAGAGATTAGTCCCAAATGTACCGCCCGCCGTTCCTAGCCAACTTTGCACTCCAGAATCGTATGGATTGTTACTGGCATCATTAGTGCCTACTGTAGGGCCATCAATCGCCAATCTTTCATCAAAGAAGACATCTACAACTCCATTGATACCTTGTTCTGCTGTTGCGTTCCCACCATCAGGAGCCAACGCAAATGCTCCCACAATGGCCAACACATCTGCATCCGATGGATCTTGTCTAATATCCACAATCTTCAAACCGACTTTTGCTTGTCCATAGATAATGGGTAGTGATGATTCTGTGGAGGT
>TARA_R100001594_G_scaffold104467_1_pt1 | contig 10585 bp, 10 predicted proteins | sample TARA_R100001594 | Tara Oceans TARA_R100001594 (sample SAMEA2622752) | marine metagenome | biome: marine biome (ENVO:00000447); feature: marine epipelagic mixed layer (ENVO:xxxxxxxxx); material: "saline water (ENVO:00002010), including plankton (ENVO:xxxxxxxx)" | depth 150 m
CTTTGACACACAGACTAAGCAGCAAGTTCCAGCAGTAGTAAGTCACACCACTGCGTCTGGATTTGTCGAACGTCCCTATCAACAAGACGCTCGGATTGCTGTGCAGTCTGCCTTTGAAACTGTGGACTCAACCATTATCGAGATGGCTACTGGTCTGGGTAAGACAGAGATCTTTACCCAGCTAATGAGCCAATGGGAACACGGAAGGTGCCTCGTCATTGCACCACAGATTACCCTCGTATCTCAAGCGGCGAAGAAGATACAAAAGCGTACTGGTATTCTCCCCGGGATTGAGCAGGCCCACAACTGGTCTGATGAAACTCCTTGGGGACGTAGTAAGTTTGTCGTGGCCAGTAAGGACACGCTCTCACGTGGACGCTACGAACGTATTCGGGACGTTGGGTTAGTTGTGGTGGACGAGTGCCACCTCTCCATTACACGTACTTGGCAGAAGATGCTAAGTCATTTCCTTGCCGATGGTGCTAAGGTGCTGGGTGTTACTGCTACAGCCAAGCGACACGACAAGAGAAGTATGCAGAATCTATACCAAGGCTGTGCTTTTCAGTACGGCATACGTCATGGTGTAGATGACGGCTGGCTCGTCCCCGCCGAGACTAGTTGCATACAACTTGAGTCGCTTGACTTGTCCCGTGTGAGTACAGTCGGCACCACCATGGGCAGGGATTTTAATCTAAAGGAACTCAACTCTCTGCTTGAACGGTACGATACTATCTATGAGATAGCTGACGTGACTGCCAAGGAGACACGAGGGATGAAGACAGCGATCTATTGTTCCAGTGTTGAAGAGGCTCGGATGGTATCAGAGCGGCTGAATGACAGCTATGGGATTCATTCAGCATGGATCTGCTCCGATACATCAAGGCTACCTGCGGAAGAAAGACATGCGGCACTCAAGTCGTTTACGGAAGACCCGAACGGTGTCACACATCTGTGCAATGTGGGCATCCTAACAACCGGATGGGACTTCCCTGAACTGCAAGCCATTGTCATGGCACGTCCCACAAAGAGCCGTGCCCTGTATACCCAGATCTTTGGACGAGGCACACGTCCACTAGAGGGTGTCGTAGACTTTGCGGGTAGCTGTGCCGAGTCTCGTAAGCAGTCCATCAAGGATAGCAAGAAGCCTCGCTTCAAGATGATTGACCTTGTAGACGGTGCGTTATCACACAAGATAATGACTTCACCTAATGTTATGGAGGGTCACTTCGATATAGATGTAATCGAGCGTGCTAAAGAAATCCTTGAGGATGATAGCAATGACCTTGATGAAGCACTGGCGGAAGCTGGGAGGCAGGTGCGTGAAGAGCAGATGCAACGTGAAAGGGATGAGCAGGCACGTATCAGGGCTGAGGCACAGTACCGTAAGCTAGCAGTCGATCCGTTCTCTCGGAGCATGTTCGACCCTGTTCCTCAGAAGAAAAGGCGAGGGGCACGCTTCCCGTTTGGACGCTACAAGGGAACCCTCATACGTGAAACACCGGACTGGTATTTACTGGGCTGCATGAACGACAAGCCTAAGGTGACAACGCCATGGCTTAAGCAGGCCATAAGAAAAGAATTGACAAGGAGGAATCATGACTTCTGATACCGAACAAGAACTTTGGTTTATGATGATCGGAGCAGCGATAGCTAGTAAGGAAGCGAGGGAGCGTATATTCCAGTCATTAGACTACTCGGACGCACCCACGACACCATTAAGGAACGCACTGTTCTGCTTGCAGACAGATAGCTATGACAAGATCCACGATGCTTTTGAATCCTTAGGGTTCAAGGTATCGACAAAGGGTTCCATCTTCGGTCAGCTTGTAGACCGACTAAGAGATTACATCTTCCAGACTAAAGTTAAAAAGAAAATGTTCCTTTTGTCCCACTCAACAGGGCTTGAGACGAACCATCTTAAAAATAGTCTACGGGAATTGCTTGACGATTTGGAGGATTCAGAGGATGATAGTCCAGAAGATGACTGACGATAACGGTAACGTGTCGTGGTTATTCTTTGGGAGTAACATGGATGTACCGTTGATGATTATTAATCACCAACAGATGGCACTATTAATGGAGGCTGTGCTAGAGCATGAGGACTTACACGAAGACGAGACTGAGGAGGATAGTTGATGGCGACACAATGGATGTCGTAGTTGACTTAGGATTTCGGATCAACACGGAGGTTCGGGTCCGCTTGATAGGTGTTGATACACCGGAGCGTGGAGAGGATGGATACCATGATGCTATTGGTATTCTGCATGACCTAATGTTCAGGGCATGCGATGAGGATGGTTGCTTTACTATGTCCACGGCTAAGGCTGGCAAGTATGGAAGGTGGCTTGCCCATGTTGAGGGCGTCACAGATGTGATGGGTGAGCGATGGCCCTACCCCAAGGAGAAGTAATGGCAGAAGAACGAAATAACGGATGTGATCATTACAAGAAAAACCCAATACAACCGTGGGACATCATCGACGCATACCAATTAGGCTTCTACGCAGGCAATGTAATCAAGTATCTGCTTCGCAATGCCCCCGGAAACAATGCTCCTAAGCACCGGATTGATGAGTACATCCTTGAAGATCTACAGAAAGCACAGCACTATCTTGCTAAAATGATAGAAGACAGAGCAGGATCTCAAGGAGAGTGCAATGAAGAAGTTTAAGATGCAGGCAAAGAAATGTCCTCGATGCCAAGATGACCTTACATTTATTGACTGCATTGATGGATCACTATCGGATGGATCAAGGAGGAGATACTCTCGGTTTAAATGCCCGTGCTCCCCATCCCAGATCCTCAGCGTAGAACGAATTCTAGTGCAGCCCCGAAAGAAACATGAGTAAGAATTGTAGCATCTGCCAATATCCAATACAGATGGAATCAGATGAAGAATATATTCTAGGGAATTTTGGAATCATTCCCGTCCTGTTCTGTCGTGACTGTTATGTTTCGATGGAAGACATGGTGCATAAGATATGCCCGTGTCCACACTGTGAAAGATATGCTGACGAAGAAGATGCAGAGGAATCTATGGGCGAGTGAGTTCGAGTTCTGCTGGGTATGCGGTGGCAAAGACTATCAAGGGTGGCCACTTGAAACCCATGAGATAGAACGCAGAAGCCACGCACCCAAAACATGTATGCATGAATGCAACTACTTTCGTGCCTGCAAGAAATGCCACATGGATGACCTCGCTGCCATGCCACATGCACAACAATTAGCATACAAGAAGGAGTATGACCCGGAGCGTTTTGATCTGGAGCAATGGTTGCGACTGCGTGACCCGGAACTAAGAGCACCCAACCGGGTGACCACGGAGGAGGTAGACGAATGGAGTCGAAAGCTATTTCCATAACACTCAAGTATCCACCAAGTGTGAACACCTATTGGCGTAGCATTGGACGTGGACGTGTTATTATATCCCGCAAGGGAAGAGACTATAGATTAAGTGTGATTGAAGATGTTTTAGCTGAAGGAATGCCTACCCTTAGCGGTAGGTTAAAGGTTAAAATAGATGCTTACATGCCTGACAAACGCAGGCGGGACCTCGACAATATAACTAAGGCATTGCTGGACGCACTGTCCCATGCCAACCTGTTTGAGGATGATGAGCAGATAGATGACCTGCACCTGATACGGATGGGGGTAGAGAAGCCCGGTCGTGTGGAGGTTACCGTAGAGGAAATCGAAGATGGAGATACTGATTAAGGTTGGTGACTCGGGGTCACCCACTGGATATAAAGATGGCGATATCGTCGAGGCGTTTAGTACAGATCGTATTCTGAAAGCTAATGCTGAAACGATATGCTCGTCAACTGAACGCCAGTGGGATGACGTATCGGGACTCAACACAAGCGGCACGATTCACGAAGCCCGTTTGGTCATCTCCTCCGAGTATAAGTTTGTCCGCACTGGTGACAATGTAGAGAGAACTAATCTTATTACCGGAGAGGTTACTGTCCACAACAAGACAACCGATGAACGCATAGATGTAGATGAGTACTTAAGACGACGACTCAGATCCGCTAGCCATAATATATTTGGCGGTACAGGTTCAGAGTATTGGTATGGTGGATCTATTAACTACGATTCGCAGGCCCTATGGGATGAAATAGAGAATAGGTCTGACCACCTTAGAGTAAACAACAAGCACTGGCATCTTACCCCTGCCGAGCAAATATTCTTCTTTCCGATTTCATGCTGTGGGCACCATGGGCATGAGGATGACATCTCTCATCAGACTGCTGAACTGCGAACCCATTCTGTCACGGAAGATAACGGCACCCCTGAACCCATACTAATAGCCCGCAGAGAATGGATGGTTCCCTACTGGGACTTGGCTTCAGAACTTGGGGTTAATGTAGATGATGTAAGAAATTCTACGATGATGGTTGATGCCAGACTAGACTCTGGAAGTCCACACCTTGACGATGTTGAAGTAAGCAAGATAGTAAGTGGGTTACTCTAATGGCAACTGTCACAACCAGCATTGGCACTAACACCAGCATAGATACTGAAACACCCAGCAGTGGCTCAGGTTCCAATCCATACACAGTGACATTCGGTACAGATCCCACTGGTGTTAGCATTGGCGACTCTGTTCATTTCGATAATGGAATGGGGACTGTATATGTATATCTAGTTACAAATATATCTGGTAGTAACTACACGCTTAAATGGATATCGGGTGGGATGGGTGCAACAAACCCATATGGCATTACAGATATGTCATACAGCCAAGCATCTGGTGTATTTAAAAGAACCTACAGCACTATCAGTGCATGGGAAAGTGATCTAGATAATACTAGCTACTATTCAAGCAGTGATGACGCAATTGGTGAAGTATATAACGATTCAGTTTTTGACGAACAGGTAATCATAGAATCAGGTGGCACGGTTGGTTTATCTTCAGTTAAATTGACAGCACCTTCGTCAGAAAGACATGATGGAACTGAGGGTACTGGGGCGAGAATACAATATACAGGCTCATCAACCAATAGTTTTGTTCTGAAGATAAACAACGTAACGGTTGAATTTCTTGAGTTCGATTTAAGCAGCGCAGGATCTGGCGTATCCGCAGGAGTGGTTATTGGTACACATGCGGAACAAAATGTATTTGTTCAAAACTGCATAATCCACGATCTGGTTACACAAAGCAATCATATACACGGTCTATACATTGGCAATAATTCAGATACACCAACGTCTCGTCACGCTTTGAATAATATAATTTATAACATTGATAATTCATCAACATCCAAGGAAGCGATGGGGTTGACTGTCGAAACACCGAACCAAGACGTTTATGTTTACAACAATACAGTCTATTATGTAAAAACCACGTATTTTACAAGATATGCATACTGCTTCAATATTAAAGAAGCTGATATATATGCTCGAAATAATATCGGAGCGAGGCCACTATCAACATTGTCAAGTCGCCGCAAATGCTTCGGCGGCAACGGGCAATGGTGGAACGCAGACCATGACTACGATCTCTCAACCGACAACACGGCTGATGATGGTAACTCTGGCTACGGAGCCAACGCTGTTATTAACGAGGCATACGGAGATCTTTTCCTTTCTGATACGGCGGGAAGCGAAGATCTCCACCTGAAAACAGGTGCTGGTGCCATCGGGGCCGGAACAGACTTAGGAACATCGCCAACTAATGTTAATATAGATATTGACGGACGTGATCGTGATTCATCTGGTGACACGTGGGACATTGGAGCCGATCAAACAGCGTCAGCCTCAGTGAGCGTACCGATAGCCATCTTTTTCACAGGAATGAGTACATAATGGCAACTAGAAACGTAGAAATGACAATTACTTATCTTGCATGGGATACGTCTGCTAATGCCGGTAAGACCGGGGATGTAGGGAATCATACCTTGCGATGGGTTAAAGATGGTACATCTTCTGCGACTACCAATAGTGCCGCTGAGGTTGATGCTACAAATGCACCCGGCATATATAAGATCACAATGACAGCCACTGAAACAGATGCCAATATTGGTGTACTGTGTGGCAAAAGCAGCACTGCCAATATAAGTATTGTTCCAATCACACTACAGTTTGAGAGACTACCCGACGCTGATCCCGCTGCTAATGGTGGACTCCCGACAGTGGATGCCAATAACCATGTGAATGGTGTGCAGGATACACTGAGTGTAAATGTAACAACAATCGAAGGGTCGGATGCAACTGACCAAATTAATGCAGCATGTGACACTGCACTTTCTGATTACGATGCTCCAACCAAAGCAGAACTAGATTCAGCCTTTACGGAAATCAAAGGTGGCACTTGGTCCTCATCTACCGATACGCTAGAAGCTATCAGAAATAGAGGTGATGCGGCATGGATAACTGCTAGCCCACCCACAGCAGCAGCCATCGCTGATGCCGTATGGGACGAAGCAACTAGCGGGCATACATCATCAGGAACATTTGGTGAGCAAGTTAAAACAGACATTGATGATATTCTTGCTGACACAGCAGAGATAGGTTCAGCGGGTGCTGGCCTTACCGCAGTCCCGTGGAATAGTGCATGGGATGCTGAAGTGCAAAGCGAGTGCAATGATGCACTTGTGGCGATAGGGTTAGACCACCTTGTAAGCGCATCGGTAGCAGGGTCTGACGTTGTGGATGACTCAATCATTGCTAAGCTAGTCAGTAAAGAAAGCACGGCAGACTGGGATGACTTTGCTAACACAACGGATAGCCTGCAAGCTATCAGAGATCGAGGCGATACATCATGGACAACCGGCGGTGGCGGAGGAAGCTGCCCATCGGCTGCTGATATTGCCGATGCTGTATGGGACGAAGCTACGTCTGGGCATACTAGCAGTGGTTCGTATGGTAAGGCATTGTCTGATATCCTTACGGACACGGCTGTTATCGGTGCAGCAGGAGCCGGTCTCACTGCGGTCCCATGGAATAGTTCGTGGGATGCGGAGGTACAAAGCGAGTGTAATGATGCTTTAGTTGCTCTCGGTCTTGATCACCTTATCAGTGCATCAGTAGCTGGTAGCGATGTGGTTGATGACTCAATCATTGCCAAGTTGGTTAGCAAGGAAAGCACAGCTGATTGGGATGACTTTGCAAACACGACTGATAGCCTTCAGGCTATTAGGGATAGGGGTGACGCATCATGGATAACCGGAGGAGGTGGAAGTGCTGCTGACATTGCGGATGCAGTCTGGAATGAAGCTGCCGGAGATCACACCAGTTCAGGATCGTTCGGCAAGTATGTCGCAGACATCCTGACAGATACAGCGGTCATCGGAGCCAATGGTGCTGGCCTGTCAGCGATACCGTGGAACAGTGCTTGGGACGCAGAAGTTCAGAGTGAAGTCAATGACGCACTTGTGGCATATGATCCACCGACTAAAGCTGAAATGGATGCAATGTGGACAACAGATCTCACCGAAGCCTACGCAGGGGACGGAGAGAATGCAACACCTTCCGAATTACTCTATATGATTTTGTGTGCCGTGAGCGAGTTCTCGATATCCGGCACCACAATTACGGGCAAGAAGGTGGACGGCAGTACAACTGCTATGACTTGGACAATCAATGATGCAACCAGCCCAACCAGTAGAACAAGGGCTACCTAATGGCGATAAAAGATTTAATTGGACCTAGCTTTGTTGGCACCGAGACTATTGAGTTTATTGTTACTCGTGGACTCGGTGTATCCGATGTATTAGTAACTGACCCAACATATATAGCATCACACCGATATGACTTTAGCTACGATCAGTACATCATTACACAGAATGATGAAGGTACATTAAAGCTAAACAAGGGTTATACATACGCCGATCCAGTTACACCGGGTGCAACCGATGTCATTGGTAGCATGAGCCTAGAGCAAGGGACGACCGATAGCGTCATTCACCAACTCGGAGACGGGTCTCTGAAGGTATCGAAGGGAACCTCCTGATGACCGAGGTGACTGAGGAGCCGCCGCTGGTGGAGTTTGAATTCCTTCTTCTTCTTTGGCTCTCTGACGACTGGCCTTAGAGGCTTCACTCTGAAGCTGTTTATACAGTGCATACATTGCCTGTTCTTCTTCACTCATGGTAGCCAATACATCATCTGGAATATAGATATGAGTGAATGAACGGACGTTTGGATTCTCACGCAACTGCGCCTCAATGGACTCTTGTTGTAGTCGATATTTAATTCTATCCAAATCTACATCTTTAATTCTTATACCTGTTGTGGCTGGCAGTAATCGTGCAGCTAGATTCAGAAGACTACCCTGCTCTCCTGATATCGGACGGTTCGGATCGGTTAATGCTCTGAGTGTAGAAACAGCACGACCATACCCCGGTACTCGCTGCAACAATACCTCGGCTAGTGGCCCCGGCGTAGAAGGCAACGACTCGCTTCCTGTCACCTGCTGAATCAACTTGGCTGTTGGCGGTGTTAACTCTGACAAAGGACGGCCAGCGAATAAAGAATATCCTGTAGCTGCCTCAGCAAGCATTTGCCCTAATGGATGACCACGGCCTAGTATGCCACGTACTGTGCCACCGGCAGTTGACATAGGTGTCGCTCCGGGTTTAATCAAACTAAGAACATCTTCAGCACCACCCATGAACCCACCGAGTCCTGTCAGGTATCTCTGCTTCCCTCCTTCTCCCTCGCCAAACGGTAACGCCAGCGTGTTTGCCAACCACTCCGGCTCAGGTCTATCAGGGTCTCTCGATCTAGATTTTGCTCTACCGAGATGTCGCACAGCCTGACTCATGGGACTACGGAAGTCTAGCAAGTTACCATACACAAACGGTATCTGTCGCCGTGTAAATGTGTAGAACGGAATCAGACGACGCATCCACCGGCGTTCAAAGTCTGACAAGGCTTGATAGTCTACCTGTGCCATCTTTACTTTTCTAGCCGCTTCTACTACCTCATCACCCTGAGAGAGGAATGCGATGAAAGGTGATATACGAGCATAGTTTTCTACCTCGTTACCAAGTTCACGCATCTGGTGCACCTTACGCTGCCCCCACTTACGCTCATCCCCGGGATGCCTTGGCTGACCTGTCTCTCTCCATCGCTGCTTAAACGGCACAGCGCCCGGTATATCGTACTGCGGGAACACAGATCTCGGATCACCACGTTGTATCTGGCTGATCAGTTCTTCACGATACTGTCCGCCACCTGCTATTCGGTTTGCTCGGATCTGCTGTCTAATCCAGTCAGTTACATATGCATCATCTATGATACGCCCATACTCGTCAGCCTGACCGATACGATTTTTAAACCGGGGTATCTCCTTAGCAATTCCCTTTATGGCACCACCCGTGAGAAGCTGACGTGCCATACGGTATGGCTTCAGAAATGCTTTGATCGGGTTGTGCTCGTTAGCCATCTTGGCACCAGCATAGAAGTTATTCACTGCTGCTGATATCGCATTACGCATATGGAACGCAGGCCACGGGGTCGTAAAAGATGTTTTGAAGAAGTCAGTTAAGACATCCAACTTCTCAGCTAAATCAGAAACCGCCTTGGGGTTAGTAATAATTTCCATGTACCCATCAAGGCTCTGACCCAACTCTCTTGGCACAGTCATCTGTCTGAGCGCATCATCAAGCTGCTGCTCAAAAATACTGAAGTTAAAGCCTGCTTTGTTACGCAACTTATCAAGCGATCTACCAATGTTCTCTGACCGCACGAGACTATTGATAGTGTTTGCGTTAAGGTAGTTCTTCTTAAATCTGCTTGGATTTGCCTCTGCGGTTGCTGTTATCGCTTCTAATAACACATTCTTTTTGCCACCACGCACCATACCCTGAAGCAAACGAACCTTAGCAATAGGCGTATTCAAATTCCACTTATCCAGCATATCTATTAGGCTGCGGGAATGTACGTCACCTTTATGCAGGACCTGTATTATCGCTTCTGCCCCTGCTAACTCCAGAGACATCCTCGCTCCATGGCTGGCACCAAGCATAGAGCGTGTGTAATCTGTGTACACCTCAGCAGGATTCATAACAAATGGTGACCCATACATCTTTAGGTCAGGATCACGGGTCGCAAAGAATGCTGCCATGCTTCTCAGCTTGGAATTCTTTAGAGAGTTCTTGCTTGGATCTTCAATAAACTTCTTGATGCCAGATGCCCACTCCCCTGTAAACCGGCCATCATCACCCACCTCTAGCAGGTCACCGATTGCATCGCTAGCAACACGGCTCTGGTCGAAATACTTTTCTCTCCGGGCTTTCAACGCTTTAAGCTGTGCCCGACCAGCCTCATCAATGTCCGACCCCATGTTCAAGATATCAGCATCTATTTCACTAACCGCCTGATTTAAACGGTCGTTGGTGCCAGTTGCAATCTTACGCAGAGAATCAAGATACCCACCCTCACGAAGTAAACCCAAGCCAAAGAGCGGGATAGCGGACTCTACGTTGCCACCGCCTTCCTCCCAGACACTACGCAGGCTAATCTCTTCGTCGCCATGCTTGACAGTACCCTTCCAGATGTCACTCCACATCTGTCGGATGCCAGCGAGATCACCAAATATTCCACGGAAGGCTTCATCACGTTCAATCTGGAATGCTGAT
>TARA_R100001594_G_scaffold64603_2_pt1 | contig 10577 bp, 14 predicted proteins | sample TARA_R100001594 | Tara Oceans TARA_R100001594 (sample SAMEA2622752) | marine metagenome | biome: marine biome (ENVO:00000447); feature: marine epipelagic mixed layer (ENVO:xxxxxxxxx); material: "saline water (ENVO:00002010), including plankton (ENVO:xxxxxxxx)" | depth 150 m
TCCTCTGACCCTTGGGATATGGTATAATATTAACATATTTCAAGGGTTTCATAGTTCTTTTCTAGAAAATTAAAATTATATTTGACAAGGGAAATTCTATTTTCTAGAATGTGACCCAAATTTTTTAAATCCCTTTTGAGCAGAAGAATAAAATACCATGCCCGAAAACTACTGCCCGAAAACTAGGGTACTCTCTAATTCTCTCCCCGAAAACTGCTATGCAGAAAAAACCTTTTACAAAAGATCAAATCCATGAAATTAGATCCAAACTCAACGGAAGAAATCAGCTTCTATTCTGTATCCATGTAGATACTTGTCTGCGTTGTGTAGATTTAATTAATCTAAGGGTCAAGGATATTCAAGATCCTATGGGCAGGATCAGAAAAAACTTAGAAATCAAGCAACAGAAAACAGCTAGAAAAGTTAATTGTCGTTTGTCAGATTTCACTATTGATCTGGTGAAGGATTGGCTTGTAGCCCGAAAACTCCTGAACGATGATCCTTTATTCCCAAGCAGAAATAAAGACCCGAAAACTGGCAGACTAAAACCACTAAGATCTAGTATGTACCGAAATATAATTAAGCAAATTGCTTATACTGCTGGACTAGATTGGGAACAATACTCTAGTCACTCACTCCGAAGAACCAAACCTTATATTGTTTATAAAGAAACTAGAGATATTGAAACTTGTAGACAACTGCTAGGTCATAGCAATGTTGCATCTACAAGTGTTTATTTAAATATTAGTGCAGAGGATGCTTTAAACAAAGCTGATACCTTAAACATAATGTAGGTGAATCGGGGCAAGTTTCTCAGGCTTGCCCCACTCTCTAATTCTCAACTCTAGAAAGGATCTAGAAGGAGAGAATTTCATATCAAACGATATAGGATTATAATGCAAGATAATTATAGAAAAGAAACCATAAATATCATCGTGTCCCGAAAACTTATGAAGGAAGCAAGGATTTTTTTACTGGAAAATGACTTGGAAATTCCTTTGAAAACCTTTGTAGAACAAGCAGTTAGAGAAAAAATGCAACAAATGCGTTTGACAAAACACATAGAATGAGTCATGGTGTTTTTTTGGGCAATCAATCACCAGTTTACTAAGGGATCAACACTTAAACTGGCACAAAGTCACATAGTGACAATTCACCACAACTACATACTACTATGAGAAATTCCTTTGCTTCCAGAGGTTTAGCACATCGTTATAGGAAAAAACCTCCAGTTATTACAAGAGAGGAACTTAATGAAGCTGTTTCTAAATATATAAAAGAGGGGGGAACTATAAAAGAATTACCACCAGAAGGACATGAAATGTATCAAAAACTGTCAGGTAGTCATGATGCTAGAACTTATTCATGGTCTTTTAATGCTATTAGAAACACAGGAATAGTAAATTTAGAACAAGAAGAATTTAAGTATTAAAGTTAACATCCATGTTGCTACATCATAGGGGGAATCTCCATGTTCTGTAACTACAAAAACCTACCTAACCGATATTGCTTGTGGTCATTGGCATAAGGTGTGTAGCAACAAAACTAACTAAATAAATGCCTAAAGATACTGGTCAACTAACTGGTCGTGTAGCAGGAAGTAGACTTACTATGGTTAGATTCTCTCATAGAGATAAATTTGGACATAGAATTAATGTGTATAGGTGTGATTGCGGTAACTACACTAAGGTTTATCATCAAGCAGTAATACAGTTAAATACTAAGAGTTGTGGTTGTTTACAAAAAGAGTATCAACCTATTGCTTATAAAAGGATGCTCAAGTATGACAAAAAGAGAAGAGAGAATCATTTAAAGGCTTGTAAGGGTAGATCACCACTTAACAAAGGTAAAAAGAGAGTAGATGTATTAGTTGATGGTGAAATTAAACATAAGTTTGTACCAGCAAATCAAGTAGCTAAGTATGATAAACAATTTATGAGAGATTTATCTGCTTTGTATTACGGAGCAGAATGATATGGGCAAGGTTCTAGTTTACTTAACAACGCATAGGTTGAGTTTAAAATGAAAGAAAGTGTAAACAAACAAGCAGAACGTCTAGTTAATGGTGATAGACAATGGGCTTATGATCACCCATTGGAAAATTGTGAAAGAATAGGAACTATTTGGGGTGTGATACTAGATACAGATCCAGTACCACCAGAGAAAGTTGCACTTATGTTAGCAGGTATGAAGATAGCCAGAGAAATATATAGGCATAAAGAAGATAACTTGGTTGATCTTGCTGGTTATTCTGCTTGTGTACAAATGATTTATGATAAGAAAGAAGAATTACAAATACAACAAGCAGAAAGAGATGACTATGACCGAAACTTTAAACCAGTAGAATATGAGGAAACTACTATTGGATAGTCCAGTTGTAAGTATAGTTGTTGGATTAGTTGTGTTCTACATAGGTTTAAAAATGTTTGCTAGTGGTATGAAGTCTTTAGGTGATGTAGAACAACTTAAATACTTTATGTCTAACCCATATTATATGTTTATCGGTGGGATTGTGTGTACGTTACTCTGGCAATCTAGTTCACTAAGTACAACTGCTATAATAGGTTTAGTTGCTAGTGGTATCTTACCTTTACCTTCTGCTATTGCTTGTATACTTGGGGCTAATATAGGTACTACTGGAACTATATGGTTGGCAGGATTACTTGTATCAGATGGTATACCAACAGGAATAACTAAACAAGTTGCTATTGTACACACAGGAGTTAACACATTAATGGCAATATGCCTATTACCTTTTGTTAATCAAATATCTAAGTTAATAGGAAGGTTTTAATGAGAGTAGAAAGTAAGTGTCCTCATTGTGGTAAGAGACACATAGAACACAGGGAACATTCTGGTAGTAGTATTATTGAATGTACTTGTAGTAATAAATATATAGCAATTGCAAGAATGCAATTAGAAGTAGAGTCATTAAAGGTAGTAGATGAAGTAATCCTAGACAGGAAGTTAGGGATTTATGTATCAAAACGTACTGGAAAAGCAGTTAAACCTTGAACTTGAAGGTAAAAGTTTAGGGAAAAAGCGTTATCAGAAGGGATTGCAGGAAGCAATTAGTTCAGACTCATGGACGAGACTCCCTTCTGTACGTTTTATTATGTCAGAAGCAGTAGAACCAGTAGCAAAAGCTTTTGTAGATTGGAGAGATAGAAGAAGGACAGGTAAACCTGCTTTTGCAACACACCTAATAGATGTTGTTGAGTCTTTAAATCTAGAAGATGAAACAATAGCCTACCTAGCACTTATTTGTACATTAGATGGTCTTTCACAATCTCATCCTGAGATGAGAGTTGCACGTTCTATAGGTAATTCTATACAAGACGAATATAGGTTGCGTATTTTCCGTTCTGAGAATCCTAATTATTTTAAGAGGGTACTAGAGTCAGAACACCAGAAACGTAATCCAAGATACCGAAAAAAGAATGCACTAACTTGGCTACTTTCTAGAAAAACACAATTAAATCTTCATGATCTGACATTGGATGATGGGGATAAAGTTATGTTAGGAAAGATTTTAATTCACCTTATCCATAGGGAGACAGGGTTAGTTAATATCATTCCTAATTATGTTAATAAAAAGAAGACGATAAATATGCTTGTTGCTAATCCATCTGCACTAGATTGGATTGAAAAGTTAGAGAAGCATAAAGAAAGAATAGCAACTCAATATATGCCATGTGTTGTATCACCTAGGGATTGGCAAGAAAAGACATTAGGTGGTGGTTATTATACTTCTGCACTAAAAGGATTAAGAGCAATAAAGCTACATAAGAAGTCTGGGTATCAAGATTTGGATAATGTAAGTATGCCTTTGGTATATGAAGCACTTAACCAAATGCAACAAACACAATTTGCTATTAACCTACCAATCTTTCAGACAATGGAACGTGCGTTTGAAAGTGGAGATGAATGGGAAGGTATACCTAGTAAAGATCCTTATCAATTACCTCAATGTCCTTACCCTAATACACAAAAGAAAACTCTAACAGATGAACAAAAAGTAATATGGGATGAGTGGGCTAAACCCTATGCCATGTTAATGAGAAAGAACAACCAGATATATTCCAGAAGGTTACAGTTTGTTAGGGGTTTGCAAATGGCAAGGGATTTGATGCAACACAAGAAATTTAATTACGTTGCTCAATGTGATTATAGGGGAAGGTACTATTTAATGCACAACTTCCTACATCCACAAGGGCCAGATTGGTCTAAAGCACTTATGCAAAGTGCAGTAGGAATGAAAGTTACAGATGAAGAACAAATAAATGCATTAGCAGTAGCAGGAGCAAATTTATATGGATTTGACAAGGGTTCTATAAAGCAAAGGATTGGTTGGGTGGAACATAATACACCTGCAATAGTTGAAACTGCTAAACATCCTTTTGATTGTAAATTTTGGACAGAAGCAGATGAACCTTGGCAATTTTTAGCATTCTGTAAAGAGTGGAAAAAATACCAAAGTAACGGACTAGGTTACAAATCTAACTATTGGGTACATACCGATGGTTCCCAGAATGGTATTCAACATTATTCAGCTATTCTAAGTGATGCTGAAACAGGTTTTTATTGTAACCTCACCAATACAGATAAACCACAAGACTTGTACCAACAAGTAGCTGATTCAGTTATAGATGAATTAAAGCACTCAAATGAACCATTAGCGAGAGATTGGTTAGAGAGTAATTTAATCAGTAGGAAGATGTTAAAGAAAGTAGTAATGACATTTCCCTATGGTGGCACAAGCCATATGTTTACCGAATATATCAATAGTTATGTAGTTGAACACGCACCTATACATTGGCCTTTTAATAATGGTGTAAGAATTACAGATGCTTTCAAAGAATCAAGATGGTTAGTAACTATAGTAAAGAAAGCACTTGAAACTAAAGTATCTGCTGCGACTACTGGAATGAAATGGGTAAAAGAAGTAGCAAGAAAAGTTATAGAACAAGGTGTACCACTACAATGGAGAACACCTAGTGGTTTTGTGGTAGTACAAAATTATCCAGAGGTTAGATCAAGAAAAATTAAGACAGTATTGGATGGTAAACTAATAATGGCAAATGTAACTGATAATCCAGTTGGTAGTAAACAAGACTCATATAAAGTAGGCAATGCTACACCACCAAACCTAATACATAGTCTGGATGCTAGTCACCTAACCTTAACTTTAAAGAAATGCAGGGATCAAGGATTAAATCAAGTAACTATGATCCATGATTCCTACGGATCATTAGTGGCACAAATGCCATTAATGCAGAAACTCTTACGAGAGTCATTTGTTGATATGTACAACGAGTGGGATGTTTGTGATGAGTTTCTAAGAGATGCATCTATGGTAGTACCAGAAGGTGCATTACCAAGTCCACCAACTAAAGGAGACTTGGATATTAATTCGGTGAAAGATTCACCATTTTTCTTCGCATAGGAAGTAATTATGAAAGCACAAAAAACACCAAAAGGGTCTGCACATTACTTAAAGGTCATTAAGCCTGACACTAAGTTTGATGCAGTTGGGGTCTATGAGGGACATTTAATTCTTCATGGTGATGAAGCAGATAGCTTTAAATCAGTAGTGGATAGTGAAATGGCTCAAGCTATAAAAGATCATACTGTTGATGGTAAGAAACCTAAAAAGAAAGCTGATCCTCCATACAAACCATTTATTGATGAGAATGGTCAAGAAGATGGTATTGCTTTTAAGTTTAAAATGAAAGCTAAGTATGAAACTAGGAAAGGTGATGTTGTTAAACAAAAACCAGTAATAGTAGATTCTAAAGGTAATCCAATTACTGACCCAGAGTTTGCTATAGGTAATGGTTCAGTAGTTAGAATTGCATATAAAGTACGCAATTGGAATGTATCTAGTGTTGGGTGTGGTATTACCATGTCTCCAATTGCAGTTCAGGTATTAAACTTAGTTCCATATTCAGCAAATTCAGATGGATTCGACTTTGAAGAAGAAGAAGGGTTTGAATGGGAACAAGGGCAAGAAAAAACAGAAGGTCAAAAAATCTTTTCAGAAGAAGAAGACGATTTTTAGATCCAAGTTTGAAGAAGAAGTGTTTAATGCACTTCCACAAAAGGGATGTATATATGAGCCGAAAAGGTTTTATGTAAACATCCCTACATCCTATGTGCCAGACATACTATTACCTAATGGTATTTATGTAGAGATAAAAGGTTTTCTAAGAGTAAAAGACAGAATTAAATACGTTAAATTTAAAGAACAGTTTCCAGAAATAGATTTAAGATTTGTATTCTATAATTCTAAAAGTTCTTATCAAGGTGCAGTAAAGAGAAAAGATGATACTAAACCAACATTAGCAGAATGGGCAGAAAGATATGGATTTATCTATGCAGATAAAAGAGTACCTTCCAGATGGTTTGGTGAATATCAAAGAGAGAAACCAAACTGACTATATTATTGTTACTTGTACTGATACCAAACCTGACAAACTACTTAACATTATTGATATAGACAGGTTGCATAGAAGTATGGGTTGGGTTAGGGCAGGGTATCACTTTTTAATAGATAAATTTGGTGAAATACAAAGAGGAAGGGAGATGTATGAAAATGGTTGCCATACCTACGGATATGACGATATTTCTATAAGTATATGTTTGTGTGGGGGGAGAAATACAAAAGATGTTGGTACATTCCAAAGTTATTTCGATGAACAATTGGAATCAATGATTAATCTAATTAAATACCTCAAAGAATATTATCCAGATGCAAGGGTTTTAGGTCAAAACGAATTGAATAAAGAGGATAAACCTTACTTTGATGTAGAGGAATATGTTAATTCCAAAATATAGGGATGCTCAATGGGAGAAAAATATATCCTGCGAGGTTTGTGGGTCAAAGGATAATAAATCTGTATATAACGATGGTACTACATGGTGCTGGACTTGCCAAAAAAGAGGGACAATGGAAGAAGGGGTACAACAAGAAGAAGTAAAACCACTAGATAAGAGTTTTGTTAGTGGTAAATGTGAAGATTTAGTAGCTAGAAAAATAACGGAGGATACTTGCCAATATTACAATTACCAAAAAGGGTACATAGGAGAGGAAAGTGTACAAATAGCAAACTTTATGGAGAACGGAATCGTCATAGCCCAGAAGTTGAGGAAGAAGAACAAGGAGTTCAGTTGGAGGGGGAACACATCGATGCTATTCGGACAACATTGTTGGCAACCGAATCACAAATGGGAAGCACCTCTGATAATAACTGAAGGTGAACTTGATTGTTTAAGTGTAGCACAAGCCTTTAATTTAAAGTGGCCTGTAGTTTCTATTACTAAAGGTGCTGGTCATGCAGTAAATCAAATAAAAGATAACCTAGAGTACATAGAAAGTTTTCCAGAGGTAATACTTTGTTTTGACAATGATGATGCTGGTCATGATGCAATGGTTGAAGTTGCTCATTTAATAAAACCTGGAAAATGTAAAATAACTACACTACCAGAAAAAGATGCAAGTGATCTACTAAGGGCAAACAGACAACAAGATTTAGTTAACGCTATTTATAACAGTACACCATTCAGACCCGATGGTTTAGTTGCAGGGGATGAGATTTGGCAGGAAATAATTAAAACACAAAATGCTTCTAGTGTACCTTACCCTTTTGAAAGATTGAATGGGTTAACACATGGTATTAGGTGTGGAGAGATAGTAACTATTACTGCTGGTACTGGTATAGGTAAATCACAGTTTTGTAGGGAAGTTGCTTATCATGCAATGCAAAAAGGTGAAAAAGTTGCTTATGTTGCACTTGAAGAAAATGTAAAAAGATCAGCAATTGGTCTTATGTCTATTCATGCTAATAAACCTTTACACCTAGTAGATCCTGAGAATGTAAATTGGGAAGAATGGTTGGGTTATTACAATGAACTAGACTTACCTAACAAAGCAGTATTTTACAACCATTGGGGGTCTACTACAGATCAAACTTTAATACCAAAACTGAGGTATTTAGTTAAAGGGATGGATTGTAATGTAATTGTACTTGACCACATTTCTATAATTATCTCTGGGGATAACGAAGGTGATGAGAGAAGGAAAATAGATAACCTCATGACCAACCTACGGAGTTTTGTTGAGGAAAGTCAATGTGCAATGTTGGTGGTATCGCATTTAAAACGATTAGGGAATGGTAGAGGGCATGAGGATGGTGGTCAGGTCAGTTTATCTCACCTTAGAGGTTCACAAGCAATAGCTCAAATGTCAGACATGGTAATTGGGTTAGAAAGGAACCAACAGGGGGATGATGCACACCTTACTACCATAAGGGTACTTAAAAACAGATATTCAGGAGAATTAGGTGAATCAAGCCGACTTAGATACAACATCGACACAGGGAGAATGTTTGAAGTCCTTGGAGAAGAAAACGAATTCTTTGAACAAGAGCAACAAAGCTCGACTGATTTTTGATATTGAGACAGATAACTTCTATGAACAGGGCAAAGTTATCCATTGCATTGTTACGATGGATTGTGAAACTTGGGAAATTAGAAGTTTCGGACCCAAACAAATTCAAGAGGGGATAGAACACCTAGATAGTGCTTTTGCTCTAATAGGTCACAACATAATAGACTTTGATATTCCTTTTATTAATAAACTATATAACTGGACTCCTAAAAGTCTAGCATACGATACACTTATATTCAGTAGACTTCTTCATCCTACTAGAGAATCACACAGTTTAGAAAGTTGGGGTAAAGATTTAGGTTTTCCTAAAGCTGATTCACCTAACTTTGCTATGTTCTCTGAAGAGATGTTAAGTTACTGCATTAACGATGTAAAGTTAAACTTTAAACTCTTTGATAAACTTAGATTGGAATCAAAGAGAGGGAAACTAAAAGGTGCAATTGACTTAGAGCATAGTATGCAAAACCTATGTTCTGACATGAGATACACAGGAGTTAATTTCGACTACGAGAAAGCAGTAAAATTAGATCAAACACTTTCTCTTAAAAGATTAGGGCATGAGGACAAATTAGCTACAACTTTTGGATCTTGGGTGACAGGGAATGGTGCAGGAAGAACAAGGAAGAAAGCAGATTACACCAAAATAAAAGTCGTTAACTTTAATCCCAGATCCAGACAACATATAGCCAAAGTTCTTATTGATAGAGGTTGGAAACCTACCAAAACTACTCCACTAGGTCATCCTATTGTTGATGAATCTACATTAAGAGAAATAGGAACTGAAGATGCTAAAACTATTGCCGATTATTTGTTGTTGCAGAAACGTATAGCACAACTAAAAGAGGGATCACAGGCATGGTTGAAATTAGCAGTAAAAGAAAAAGGTGTGCATAAGATCCATAACAGGACAAATACACTAGGTACATACACTTCAAGAGCAACACATACCCATCCAAACCTAGGACAAGTACCTGCACCTAGGAGTCCCTTTGGTAAAGAATGTAGAGAGTTGTTTTTACCAGATAAGGGATGTAAGTTTATTGGTATAGATATGTCAGGATTGGAATTAAGGGTATTAGCTCATTATATGGCAAAGTATGATGGTGGTGCATATGCCCAGATGGTAGTAGAACAAGATATACATACCTATAATCAACGTAGTGCTGGATTAGAAACTAGGGACCAAGCAAAAACTTTTGCCTATGCACTACTTTATGGTGCTGGATCAGCAAAATTAGGTTCTATAGTAGGTGGTGGTAAAAAGGAAGGTGTAAAGCTGAAGAATAAGTTTATGAAGAACATATCTGGATTCAAACAGTTAAATGCCAAAATAGCAGAAAAACTACAAACTACTAAAATCCTAAAAGGATTAGATGGTAGACCAATACCTGTTAGATCGGAACATTCTGCACTTAACTTCTTAATACAATCTGCTGGTGCAATATTATGTAAAAGGTGGATTAGCTTAGTTAACCAAGAAATAATTAGAAACTACAATGGATTAGCAAGAATAGTCTTATGGGTACACGATGAGATTCAGGTATCTGTAAGTGAGGAATTAGATTTAGATGAAGTTGGGAAAAGTTTTGTTGGAAAAATTTTTGAGACAGAACGATATTACGATTTTCAATGTCCTCTGGATGGAGAATATAAAATTGGAAATACATGGATGGAGACACACTAATGACAGAGGAATTTACAGAGATATGTATTTTTTGTCACCAAAGGAACGTAATGGTTTTTTGTCACGGACATTACCATTGTTCTAATTGTGGTATGAATAACTATGAATGTTGTTCAGGTGAACAAGTACAGAAAGGTGTACAACTAAAATTCAAGGAAGAAGATGACAATACTAGCAATTGATGCAGACATAATAGCTTATCAATCAGCTTTCGTTGCTGAAAAAGAAGTTAAATGGGATGAGGATACTTGGACTCTTTGGAGTAGTGAGGAAGAAGCAACAAGTATAGCTATCAATAAAATTACTGAGATATATGAATCATATAGGGAAAAGTATACTGATCCTGCTTGTCTAATTGTGTTGTGTTGGTCAAGTAGGTCTAACTTTAGGAAAGGATTATACCCTGAGTACAAAGCAAACAGGAAAAACAATAGGAAACCTTTG
>TARA_R100001594_G_scaffold7190_1_pt1 | contig 10574 bp, 10 predicted proteins | sample TARA_R100001594 | Tara Oceans TARA_R100001594 (sample SAMEA2622752) | marine metagenome | biome: marine biome (ENVO:00000447); feature: marine epipelagic mixed layer (ENVO:xxxxxxxxx); material: "saline water (ENVO:00002010), including plankton (ENVO:xxxxxxxx)" | depth 150 m
GAAAGCACCTCAACGTCCCCGTTTTGATGAGGAAGTTGCTACTGAAGATGATGCACGTACTGTTGCCACTAGGCAAGTAGAAGAAGCAACAACAACTTCAACTACTCTAGATTCTGATGAAGATGATGCACTATCTTATTTTCAGAAGTTGGCAGAAGCTTAATTATATAATCTAATATTTTCTCCACGTACAAGGGTTCTATTCACATACTGAGTAGAACCTTTTTTGTATGTCATTATTTCATCTAGATCATCATAGACAATGTTTAGATACATTGGTTTAAGTATAAAGATATTTCTTTTATCATCATTTATTTTTGCTTCATGAGTGTAGTTAGTAACAGGTAATGCTATATCTGTAACGGTTACCTGTTGTTGTGTACCATAGTCAAAATAAGTTACACTTTGTCCAACACCTACTCTCATTTTATTGGGAATTATGACAACATCTTGACTAGTTTTAACTTCATTTGCTTCATAGTGATGAATACCTGAGAATATTTCTGTGTCACTATCATACTTTTCTGTAAGATATGTATTAAAATCTGCTTGGGATAAAGGCCATTCACTTTGTATATTTACAATATTATTTGATAGAAGAACTACCCAATCCAAATATGGACTACCATATACTTTATTTGCTACATTATCGGGACGATCATCACCTTGAATAGTATATTTTGTAAAGAATGTTGCATCTTGAAAGATATCTTCTCTCAACTTTCCTTTTTTAAATAAATTCTTTACAATTGTATAGTCACCCTCACTTTTACCTTCTTCTGAGGAGGTACGATTAACGTATTGAAAGTTTGGTAACTGTCTAAAATATGGTTTTGGCATTTTAATATCCTATTGATTGATCTGTATCTCCATCCAGATCTGTATAATCTGCATTGTAGAATGGTTCCAATTCTTGGAAAGCAAATGTTACTTCATATGAAATCATTGAATTATCTTCATAGGTCATGTACTGATTATTTGGAACATAGTTAACATCAAAACTAGTTAAAGCACATTCTTTTACTTTAGGTAAGAATGGTTGTTCTTTATTTTGACCAGCAGTAAGATATTGTAGTCTGTATGTGTTAGGTGCTTTTAAAAATAATGCACCATCTGTAGTTTGGGGTGACATAGATTGCTTAAACATTCTAATTATTTTTTTAATTTCTTGACTTTCTTTTGGATCTCTTGCTGCTAACATGTACGTAAAACCAAATGATCTAAGTTGAGGTCCACCAAAGATCAGTTCCATATTAGGATTAATAACTGACCCTGATGTTCTAGCCATAATATTTTTAACACCTGTTGCTTGTTGAACAAAAAAGTTTTTTACTGCATCACTAACTTCTCCTGCTTTAGCACCAGTTGCTGATTCAATTGTTTCTTTTGTTGCTTCCCCACCTGCAGCAATTCCAGCATCTAATGCTGTCAATGCAATATTTGCCATTGCAATTTGACCAGCATTCATAGAATCTGCCTCCCATTTTACTTTATTGGAATCCCCTACTTTATTAATAGGAAGTATACAAGATCCAATTGCAGTTCTTTCTAGCAAACCTCTTCTTCCTTTACCTATTCTTTGAAAACCAGTGGGAACTTCTCCATTTATTGCTCTTTCTCCAGACCCTCTTCTAGAACTGGTGGATATTATTCTTTCATTTCTATCATCAAAACCAAGACCATCGGCACTCATTGTTTTAGGTTTAAATTTTAGAACTGATATTCTTAATCTATCTTGTTGTCCTCTTCTAAGGGTTACGGGATAACAATAGTGACCATATTGTTCTCTACCTATAGCCTTTCCACCTAGTTCTGCAATATTTTTATCTCTAGCTTGTTCTTCTTGTAATTCTCTATCTGCTGCATTAGCTTCTCTAGTTTCACTATCTACAGAATCAGTAGTTCTTGTTCTGGTTTCATTTATGAAATCATTTTGAGCTTGCTCAGTCATGACTTCATCACTTCCGTTTATTTGACCACCAGTCTTCTCTAATACGGTTTCTGTTTGAGCGAGAACTGCCTTTCTTCCTTCTTCACTATTAAAATAATCTTCTTCAAAATCTCTAGCACCTTTTGTGAAAGTTCTATCAGGAACAAATTTTCCATCTGCATTAAACGTACCTACAGCCCTATCCTGACCGAATTCTTCATTCCATACTTCGGTTTCTCCTGTTTTAGGATTAATTTGTAAGAAATATGCTTCACCTTTAGGTCCTATAAACCGATCTTCATCAGTTCCTACAAATCCACTTTTGGCTGTCATTTCTTATGATATTTTTAGTTATTTAGGATATATTTCGCATAAGGTATGGCAAGAAGGTCATCAAGTTCATCCCATTGTACAACATAGAGTTGTCCTGCTAGTTCATTCCAGGTATAATTTCTTGTTTGTTGCCAATGATAATTGATACCTTTGAACCCCCATCGTTCTAAATGAGTACATGCAATGAGTGGGTGTTGATCATATTGAAGTTGAGGTGTTTTAGCATTATATACAAAGGTATAGAATTGTCCAATGTCTGGGATAGGTGCTACTGTATCTTTAAGTGCATCCATAATCATCAACATCATATCTTCTGGATCATTTGTTGATTGTAAATCTTGTTTGATTGGTTCGATACGATTAGTAGTTACTACTTCATTAAATCCAAAGGTATCTTGTTGTTCTCTTGCTCTTTCTCTTGCAAGATCTCTTTCTCTTCTTTGTTGGAGTGTTTTTCTCGCCATTATTTGATACCTAATTCATCTTCGGTGACTATTTTAAATTCAATTCTATTATCTTTACAGAATTCATTTGCTGCTTTCCATTTTGCTTGGTTCACTGCATATGTAGTACATTCATAGAGATAAGATTTGGTCACTCTCTTTCTTGGTTTAGGTGGAAGAGTTTGTTTCTTTGGTTTCACTTCAACGACATAGGTTTTAACTATGTTATTTTTTTCTTGTACTTTAATAACAAAGTCAGGATAGTAACGACGTACACGATTATCTTTGGGTGATACGTATGGTATACTAATTTCTTCAGAGGCCCAATATATTATGCTACTATTTTTATCACACCATTGACAAAACTTTCTTTCCCAACTACTACGACATATAATATTATTAGGATCACCTTTATATTTACTGGGATGAAGTGGTTTAAACCTACTTTTAATACTTTCTCCCATTATCTTGCATACATAATATATAAGATCAAAAAGTATTTATAAATGGCTCCGATCCCACCAAGGTCACGAACTTTAGCAGAGATTAAATCAAAATTATTAAATCCTGCTACAACATCTCATTTCTCAGTTAACATTGGGAAACCTTCTGGAGGTGACTTTCAGAAATTTTTAAGTGAAACTGGTGCTTTTAATGATCAAGATAGGTTAAATATGATGTGTTCTAATGCACAGTTACCTGGTTCACAATTTGCAACGGCAGAGATAACTAATGATTTTAGTGGTGTTACTGAAAGACATATTCATCGTCGAATGTATGATCAAAAGATAGATCTTACATTTTATTGTGATGCAGAACAATATTTACCTATTAGATTTTTTGAAGCATGGATGAATTATATGTGTAATGAAACTACTGATGGAGGTCCCCAAGGAAAGGTGAGTGATCCTAACTTTTTTTATAGAATGAAATTTCCTAATAGTTATAAAGGATCTTTAGAGGTTACTAAGTTTGAAAAGAATATAGAATCACAAAAGAGTGTTAAACCACTTACATATTCATTTATTAATGCCTTTCCTTTATCAATAAATTCTATGCCAGTTTCTTATGATGCATCTTCATTATTAAAATGCACAGTTGGTTTTACTTATAGTAGATATTATATAGATTCAGGTGGGAAAGGATTTGCTGGTTTTCTTGATCCAATAAAGCAAGCACTATTTAATGGACAGGCATTAAGTCCTGGTGGAATTCCTAATGTTATTTCTAGAGCAGCTGGAAATGCAGTGGGTAATACTATAGGTAACCAACGTGTTGGTGCTGCTGTCCAAGGAGTACTTGGAAATCTTCTCTAAATAATATACTCATAATTTATTATTATGCCTTTACCAAAAATTGCTACGCCAACTTACGAACTTGAGTTGCCGTCTACAGGAAAGACAATACAATACAGACCTTTCCTAGTCAAAGAAGAAAAGTTACTTGTCATTGCTTTAGAAAGTGAAGACACAAAACAAATTACTAATGCTATTAAAGCAGTTCTTAAATCTTGTATCCTTACTAAAGGTATTAAGGTAGATCATCTTCCTACTTTTGATATCGAATTTCTTTTTCTTAATATTAGAGGGAAGTCTGTAGGGGAAGAGTTGGAAGTTAAGGTTACTTGTCCTGATGATAAAGAAACTCAGGTACCTATTACTATTAATTTAGATGATATTAAAGTTGATAAAAATAAAGAACATAATAATCAGATTAAACTTGATGATAATATTATGATGGAGATGAAGTATCCTTCACTTAATGAGTTTATTAAAAATAATTTTGACCCTAATGATTCAAATCAAATGGAGCAGTCTTTTGATTTAATTGCATCTTGTATCGATAAGATCTATACACAGGAAGAAGTATGGGCGACAGAAGATTGTAGTAAGAAAGAGATGAATGAGTTTCTTGAGTCTATGAATTCTTCTCAGTTCAAAGAAATTGAGAAGTTTTTTGAGACTATGCCTAAGTTATCTCATACTATTAAGGTAACTAATCCTAAGACAAAAGTTAAAAATGATGTGGTACTGGAGGGCTTAGCGTCTTTTTTCGCTTAGGTATGGTATATATGAACCTGGAAAATTATTTCAGGTTGAATTTTGCTTTGATGCAGTACCATAAATATAGCTTAACAGAACTTGAAAATATGATGCCTTGGGAACGAGACATCTATGTGGGTCTTCTTCAAGCACATCTTGAGGAGGAACAGTTAAAACAACGACAAAAGAATGCCAATGCCTAAGACTGTTGGTTACGACACTCAAACTCTATTAAAGATTCTCATGGATCTTGATATAGATTTAATGGATGTGGATAGTGATGAGGGAATGCTTGATGCATTGAAGGAAGGTGCAGCCAAACTTCAGGTGGGTGGTAATACTACAGATGAAAGGTATAAGATTCTTGTAAGGGCAGTAAAACATCTTAGAAGTAAAAGAAAGGAAGCAGATCCTAGTCAGGGGATGCAGATTACGAATAAAAAGATAAGTGCAGAAGCATTTAAGAAAGGTACTGCAGTAGGTGGAGCACAGAAAGTTGCTGCTGATACTACAGGTGCTAGTGCTATGGTTCCATATAAAGCACCCAAAACTGATATAGACAAGTCATTACAACCAGAAGAAGAAAAGAAGGGTGGTGAACTAACTGAATTTCAGGGTATTCTTGGGAATATTGCAGGTACAGTTGATTCTATTCACGATACTTTAGTTGGTAAGAAAAAACAAAATAAGGATAAGGGGAAGTTAGATAATAAGGAAGCGGAAAATAAGAAGAGAAATTTAAGAGAAGCTATTTTAGAATCGAAAGTATTCAAAGGTGTAGCATCAGGTGTGAGAAAGGTTCTTGCTCCTGTACAAGGTATGTTTAGTAAACTTATTAAGTTTATAACTACACTTCTTACGGGTAAGATTGTTCTGAATCTTTTGAAGTGGTGGGGTGATCCTGCAAATTCAGGTAAAGCAGATGCGATAATACGTTTTGTTAGTGATTGGTGGCCTGTATTTGCTGCTGGTCTTCTTATATTTGGGACTGGATTGGGTACTGTAGTTGGAGGATTGGTTTCACTTGTAGTTGCATTAACACCAAAACTTTTAGCTGCAACTGTAGCATTGATGTCTAATCCTTGGGTCTTAGCCGCAGTAGGGTTAGGTCTTGCAGCATGGGGTATAAGTTCTTTAGTTAGTGGTCATAGTAGTAATACCCAAGCAGCGGCTCAATCTGTAAAGGGTGATGATAAGGGTCTTGATACAACACCTTCAACAGAAATTCAGCAGGGAGCAGCAGCAGATCAAGCAGCAGTTGGAGGTAAGGAACAGAAATTTGCTAAGGGTGGTTTAGTACAATCAGAACCAGTTCAACGTAAAGAATATGCTAAGGGAGGGACAGTAACTGGACCAAGTGGAACAGATAAAGTTCCTGCACGATTGACAGCTGGTGAATTTGTTATGAGTAAAGGTGCAGTAAATAAGTGGGGTGTAGGTACTCTTTCTGCGATGAATTCTGCAGGTGGTGGAACTAATAGACCTATTTCTGGGGGATATTTTGGAGGAGGGTTTGTTCTTGACAAATTAAAAGGTATTCCTAAAGACAATATGATGGAGAGTCTTATGATGATGCAACAGGTATTGGTAGAAAGTGCTGGTAGTATTTCTAATGTTACAAATATTCTTGAAGGATCTAATAATATTGATACAACTAATGATATTAATAATGTAACTACTATTAAACCACCAGATCCTCCTGCTACTCAAGAAACTGAAGTGCAAGTTGTTCCTGCAATGCCAACTCCTGCATCAAAGGGGGAGAATGCTCCAGCTGTTTATATTATACCTCCTTTTAATACTACAGCTGAATGGCTTCAGATGGATAATAAAATAAAAACTTTAGGATTTACGAGGTAATAATATGGCTTGGGGTCAAGTTTTATCATCTTTTGGACAATCTTTAGGAAAATCTACTCTTAAAGGTTCAGTTAAAAAAATATCTTCTCGTTCGTTAACTGGAAGAGGTGGAAAGAAAGGTGCTAAAAGACAAAATTTAAAGAATATAATGCAAAAGGAAGGTGAGTTTGAGGGAGGTGGAGCACTTGCTGTTCGTCCTACTACATCATTAGTTCCTACTGATGTTTCTGATTCAGCATTAGCAGTTAGTAGTACTCCTAGTGGTACATCAGGTCAAGGAGTGGAAGGAATACTATTAAGAATACATACTAAAACTATTGCTATTGATAAGTTTTTAAAGACAAAGAAAAGGAAGGATAAGGAGGTAATTAAAGTTGAGAAGAAACAAGAGGAAAACAAAAGAAGAGGTGTAAGAGAAGAGAAAGTAGAGGGAAAAAAGAAAGTTAGTAAACCTAAATTAGGATTTAAGAATCCTCTTCCTCAAATGGGATTCTTGCAAAAGATTACTCATTTTATTAGTCAAATAGTTTTAGGATGGATTACTTTAAAATTATTAGAGTGGGGTCCTACGTTGAAAAAATTTGTACCTTTGGCTGTTGGTGCTTTTAATGCTTTTATAACTACAGCAGGATTTTTATTTGATGCATTAGCAACTGTAATTAAAATTGGGTATGATTCCTTTACTCTTATAGAGACTGGAGTTAAAAATATATTTGGTGAGAAAGGATTGAAAGTATTTCATGCGTTTAGTGATGCATTGAAGACTTTTTTGACGGTTTCAATCATTGCAGCGATGGTTGCTGCTAAAGCAGGTGTTTTAGCTCAAGCAGGTCAAGTAGCACAATGGGCAATACAATATGGTTGGCCAATAGCAAAGACAGTTGCAGGTGGAATAAAGAAGGCAGCAGTTTCTATTGTAAGTGCTCCTGCTGCGATTGTTGCTGGTGTAGGTTTACTTGCTTCTGCTATAGGTGAGGGTGGTTTCCAATTAATTAGATGGTCAAGAGAGAATTTAGAAAATCCTGCAAGAGAGAATGCAGAAAAAGCAAAAGAGTTTTGGCCAACTGATCCAAGAAGATGGTTCTGGGAGGGGGCTGCTGGAATCATGGGGTTTTTGAACATGGGTTTGCAATTTACATTTAATCTTTTAGATATTATTGGAGCACCCTTTAGATATTTGATAGAGTTAATTCGTTGGCCTTTCTTGGATGAAGCAGGTAGGGAAAAGCAAGGAGATAATTTAGCAAAGTTTGATGCAAGAATTAGAGAAGGTTTCCGTAGTTTCTTTAATAGTTTTGATTTCTTAAATATTATTTCTGATGAAGAAGGTGGTTGGGGTGATATGTGGGGTGGTAGAGGTGCAGAACAAATGGAAGGTAACTATGGGTATAAGGAAACAAATAATGATGAAGGATCTAATGAAGAAAAACTTTTAGGTGGATGGATTTCTAGGAATAGAACATATAATTTACATGCAGGTGAAATTGTTATTGATCCTAATAGTGCTGTCCATGCTAAGGAAATGCTACTTGCTATTAATGCTGCACATACTCGTGATGAAGTGATACAAGCTATAAAGGATTATGCTCCTTATGAAATAGGTGGACCATCAGTTCCTCTTGTGGTACCTATGCCTCTTATTAATCCATTACCTTCTACACAAACAGGTAGTGGTGGTGGACTTGTTGGTGCTGCAAGTGGTGGAGGAACAAATGATGTATCTGAAAGATTGTATAAAGGTACATGTTAAATAGAAATAAGAGGTAATAAAAATGACGCAAACCCCAGTACTTTCAACTAAAGATGCAGAATCATGTGTACCTACAACTGCTTCTGTAAAATCTAATAGTTCAGATAAATCTCAAAGTTTACTTAATGGTTTTATTAGATTAACTTATCATGAAAGTATTACAGCAGATCATGTTGGAGCAACTTATATTTTTGCAGACACTGGTAATTCTACTGTTGATGAGGAAGGTCAGATAAAATCGGTATTAGAAGGTTTACCTTTAGTTGGTACTGAAGAGTTTGAATTAAAACTTGAAGATAATAATGAAAATGTTATTCATTTTTCTAGTAAGAATGACAATGCTTTGTATGTTAATAAAGTAACACCTGTGATTGAAGAAACTAATAGATCTATGGTGTCTTTAAGATTAGTTTCATCAGAAGCTATTCGTAATGAGCAAGGGAGTTCTCGTATAAACATTAGAATGGATGGTAGAATTTCTGATCATATTAAAACTATTTTTAAAGATTTTTTAAAGTCGGAAAAATTAGGAGAGAATGATGAAAATATAGAAGAGACGAGTAATAATTATAATTTTATTGGTAATGGCAGGAAAGCTTTTTATACATTAAATTGGTTATCCAAGTTTGGTATTCCTTCTAAGGATGGAAAACCTGGAGATACTGCTGGTTTTCTTTTTTATGAAACTTCTAAGGGGTATCATTTTAAATCTATAGATGCATTATTTGGGCAGGAATATTCTAATGGTAAAAAGTGGAAGAAAAAGTTTATCTATAATGAATCTGTAGGAGAGGTTCCTGCAGGTTATGATGGAAAGATATTGGAACGTACTTCAATTGTTAAGACACCTGATGCACAAGAGAAATTGAAGATGGGTGCTTATCAAACTAAGTTAGTTGTTTTTGATCCTTTTAATTGTGCATATAGAACATTTGAACAGACAGCAGAGGAGACAGAAAGACAAGATGGTATACAAATTGCAGGGACAAATTTTCCCAAGTTAAATGATGAGTTTCAATTTAATGATCCAATCAATTCAACTCGTACTACATTTATGTTATATGATACAGGTACATTACCTACGGGAGATACTGATCAGCAGATAGAAAGTAATGCAACACAGAACTTTGAATCTCAAACAGTACTTAATCAAGCTATTCGTAGGTATAATCAATTGTTTAGTGCAATAGAAACTATTACTATTGTTGGTGACTTTAGTTTACATGCTGGTGATGCTATTTTTGTTGATTTCCCATCACTTGAGGTAGAAACGTCAGATGATCTTGACACTGAATCGGGAGGACTATATATTATAGCTGATATATGCCATTATATTACATCTAAAGAAACTTTTACTAAAATGAATTTGGTAAGAGATTCTGTGGGTAGAGTAAATCCTAATAGCAAATAACCATTATGACAACTAAAGTTCCAAATCACGATTTAGATCATGAAGTTTATCTAGATCCTAAAGATGGTAAAGAACATATCAATCATGGTATGTTAGAATATTCAAAGAAAGATTTAGAGATGCACAATGATGCATTTCACGATCATGATGAAAATGAACCTAATGAAGGTGGTGCCAAGATAAATGATTGGCATACTCGACATCAAGATAAGCAACTTGAAGTGTACTGTGACAATCATCCCGATTCATTAGAGTGTAGAGTATACGACGAGTAATTTATGGAGGGAGCACTCTTTAATCCAGGTTTTCTGGGAAGTCATTTCTTGTGGTGGGTTGGCCAAATAGCTCCCTCCGAAAATTGGCGTGGCAATCAAGAATCATGTAGGTTTGAAGAACCTAGTGACATTCCTGGATGGGGATTTAGATATAAAGTACGGATCATGGGTCTTCATGGTAAAGATGAAGATGAAGAAGGTGATAGCACAACTATTCCTAATGATCAACTTCCTTGGGCTCAGGTGATGTATCCTGTGACTGCTGGTGGTGGTCAAGGTGGTGCTTTTACTACACCTAATCTACGTCAAGGTAATTTTGTTTTTGGTTTCTTTTTAGATGGTCAGGATCAACAAGTCCCTGTCATCATGGGAGTGTTGGGTAATAATGCCAAGACAGAGATACCAGATTTAAAATCCCACATCTTTGCACCAATGAGTGGGTATGCTAATGCTACAGAGGATCCTTCTAATGTATTGGCAAGAGAAGTAACAGATCCAAAGTCCACTGCAACAACAGAAACTTCTGGAGA
>TARA_R100001594_G_scaffold41102_2_pt1 | contig 10563 bp, 8 predicted proteins | sample TARA_R100001594 | Tara Oceans TARA_R100001594 (sample SAMEA2622752) | marine metagenome | biome: marine biome (ENVO:00000447); feature: marine epipelagic mixed layer (ENVO:xxxxxxxxx); material: "saline water (ENVO:00002010), including plankton (ENVO:xxxxxxxx)" | depth 150 m
GTACAGGGCTACATTGCACTGGTCAGCAACAGCACCTCCTACACTGTCAATAGTTCCCCAAACGTCTATTAGGTCTGTCCTGCTATCCCAGTTAGAGCCTAAGTAATAAGAGGAAGATCGAATATTACGTTTTATATTCACATCGTAGGGCTGTGTTAAATCTACAACGGTAGTAAAGGCATATTCACCGCTAGATGTGACCACTCCACTTGTCTCAGAAAGCTTTAAAGCGTCTAAACCTGAGTCGTAAACCGTATTTGTTTTTGATCCGGCAAAGTTACCTGTATGCTCATCCACTGTTAGCACTAGCAGTCTTTCAGTAGGAGCAGGTAAATCAATTTGAACGCGCGTTTTATCTAGATCATTGGTCGTAGTTGGTTCCGCTGACTGCCTTCCCCCATCATCCATAAAGCGAAGCAGATAGGTTCCGGTTAAGAGAGGGACTTGTTTTTGTGTCTGTGAACCTGTTGCGGCAACTACAATTTCCTGGCTATTAGCCCAAGTTGCATTACTTGTTAATTCAGAATGTCGGATTAAAGTCCTTCCCCCTAGCAATACATCTAATTCGGTTGCACGATCCCATGACAAAATTGCGCTCGCTTCGTCTATAGGTAAAAGACTTACACCTGTTACCTGTGCAGGTAGAGCAGTCTTACCCTGAGCAACAAACGGGTCTAAAGAAGCAGGTAGAGCAGAAACTAACCCAGATGCACTAACACTGTATACCTCTATTTTGTAATTTCCTTGAACAGTATCGAGGATGTCGTAGCCCTTAGTGCCTTCAACTGTACGTGTTTCCCAGTTACTATCCTCATGTCTCCAACGAACTCTTACATCGTCAGTAGAGGTAGTCCAACTAAGTTGAATCTTGACTCTTGCTATGCCTGTATTTTCGTACATTATCTCTGTTCCAACAAGTCCGGCAGGAGCAGCAGGAGGTACGTTTAAATCGGTTATATCTCTTTGTGTAAGTGCTATATCATTCTCTACAAATTCATACTTACCAGAGTTATAAGACGCAGCCGTTATAGCATAATTAGTTCTATCCATCTCTTCGATAGATATTACTCTCCACGTAGAAGTAACAATGGTGGCTGTTTGATATATCCAAACTGTATTGGTAGCCGGAGCAATGCTAAATGCATCTGTTGCAACATTAATTACGCCTCCTGCACTTACTCCACTAATTGTTTTCGTTTCTACGGTTCCATCAGGAAGTACAGCGGTCAAACTAGAGCTAGGTGTATACGCTATATCTCCTATATCATCGACAGTTACCGCTGTTGTAGTAGCGCTTTTGACTCTTCCTCCTCTTCTCTCACCTGACTTAACGGGGTCCGCAATTTCTATTATTTGCCCTGGACGAATAATTACACCTGCATCTATGGAAGCGGTAAAAGAAACTACCTCACGCTCCAGGTTTTCCATATACAGTAGCCACTTTCCTAGGCGATGGGCTTGGCCTCTAGAAGTACACGCGAACGCATTTATATTTCTCACAACTGTTCCGTACCTAGCCTGGTTTGCAGTGTCAATAACCTCTTCGTAATTTATATCTCTAAGTTCTAAATCTATGTATTTAACAACGGCTACAGTGGGTCTAGTTTTTTGACTTGTATTTTGATAAGAAAAGCCAGGCTCTAATACATTTGCCATAGTGAACATGTAACTAGAGTCAGCAGGAGAATCTTGTGCAACAGTCATACTTCCAGCAGACCAATAAGGCATTGCTCTGAATACACTGCACATCTGATTGATAACTTGATATGCTTCTTGAGGAGTTTGAATATTTACATTACAGGTAAATCTAGGTTCGGTAGCACCTGTACCTGTGCCATCATCTACCTGTTCTGAACAGTATTTAGACGCAGTATAAAAAGCGAACTTATCAATCCTTGCTGTATCTAAATGGTCTCCAAGTCCGTACCTAGAAGACGTTAGCAAATCATATAAACACCAAGCAGGATCGTTTGTCCAAACAGCAGCTCCTAACGTACCATTGAATATTCCGGTATAACTTAAACTGCCATCTGAACGGACAGTTGCGTTATGGGGAACCTTTACTTTTATACCTTTAACATCAAATTTACGGGTAGGAATAGAAGTAAATTGTTCTGCATCTAGTCTTAGTCCTACCAGAGCACTATTATCGTAAGATCTCTGATCGTAAGTTATTTCTGTGTAAGTACCCCAAGAAAATGCGTTTGTTAATTTAGCACTTGTACTGTCTTCTGATAACCTGCTTACTTTTATATTTACAGGGAAAGAGCCGTTCAATGAGACTAAGTATTCTCTCTGATATAAGTCACCCGTTCTGCCCGATATTGTACCGTTGTTTCCCGAAACAACACTAGAGTAAGAACCCCCTTGATATTGAACTTCTATTCCTAATTCTACAGAAGTTCCGTATATATCTCCATCGTCAGTAAGTCTCTGCAACGTAGGCACAGAAATAACAATTTTCACAGCATCTACATCGCTGTCAGTTACAGTTACAACCCCAGGTGAACCATAGGCAATGGTCCCGAATCCTGTGTTTTTAACTGTAGAAGTGTTCTCCGTAATAGGTATAACAGTTTGACTAGACGTACCAGTTCTTGTCTCCCAACTTACGTCTTTAAAATTGAAACTACCGTCAGTAGATTGAAGAGGCGTGTTATTTAAAAATATAGATTTTGCGCCGTCTACTAACCCCTCAATCTCTCCTTCAGAAATTAGATCAAGAACTTTAGCAAATTGTTTACTATCTAAATTATCTTTATCCTCATGCGGAGTACGCCCGCCTCCGCCACCACCTTTTCCTCCTCCTCCAGAGCCTATTATGTAAGTCATGTCTGTACCTGGTTAGTGTCAAGTCCCACTGAGATAACAACAGATCCCGTCAAAATCCTTCCATATAAGACTGGTACGGGAGTTCCTGCACGACTCGTATTCTGAATACCGCTAAAACTAAAGGAATTTTGGGGGTCTTGAGTTTCCTCTGGAACACCTGGAACAGGAGTAAGAGATTGAGCTATCCCGTACAAGATCATTGCAGCACCTATGTTTGCTAGGCCAGCAGCAGCTACGGCCCATCCTGTAGCTGCTGCGCCACCAGCAGGAGCAAATCCAGTTGCCGCCAACACAGGAGCAGCCCCAGGTAATAACACAGCAACAGTTATAAGTGCTATACCGATGATTATTGCTGTAGTGCCCTTACCTGCGCCTCCTACTACAGGAACAATACTTATATCGCTTTGTCCTGTTGGATAATGAAGTTCGTCTGTAGTTATTTGCCAGTCCCCCGCAGATACTTTGTAGTACTGGTCCGACATGTGCTTTTCTATGCCAGGGAAGTTAGCTATTAAAAAACGAACAGCCTCCGCAGCGTTCCTTACTTCCGCCTCTAAGACTCGATAGCCTACAAATTTTGCAAGCTCACCATAGAGCTTAATTTTACGAAGCATACCTAATCCTCCTTCCCATACACTTTAATAGCCATTCGGTTAGTTGGTCACGTGATGAGAGTCTGTTTTCTAGATGATGCAAAATTTCCTGTCCCTGAAGATATACGCCTATGTGATTTAACCCTGGACTGGAAACACTGAAAAGTATCAAATCTCCTCTCTGTAACTCTTCTCTGGGAAGTAGTTCTCTAAACCCCGTATCTTTCCAGCAACGGTCAAACATAGGATCTTTAAGAAAGTCATCTCCATCTATAGGTCTTTCCCAGTCACGCAAAGTAATATTTAGCTCTTGTTGATACCAGTCCCTACATAAACTCCAGCAATCATTTACGCCCCAGGTCCACTTTCTTCCTATTAGCGGGGCTGTATAACCACAGGGAGAACACTCTCCCCACTTTTCTATTATTGGATTAACTATCCACCACTTTAAGTTTGATTTTTCACAGGCCACTCTGTCTGCTTCGCTTGGCTCTGGAGAAGTAGTTGGATGCGAATGAAACACGCCTACTATTTCTCCTTTATCCTCTGCTTTTGCCCAATCTTCGGGATTTATTATAAATAGATCCTCTTTTCTAGGTGCTATATTTATACAAGGATAAAATACTTCCTTACCCTTTATAATAACAACTAGCCCACAGGCTTCCGATGGATGCTCGGTTTTAGCATGTTCTAACGCTTTTTGTTTCCACATCAGGTATAGAAGGAGCCTACCCCAGGGAAATCTCTCGGTAGAATTTGTCGTTTAGGCAGTTTAACTCCTTGTAGATCAAAACTAGCGGCTAATTCAAACTCAACCATGTTTCTATTTTCCGCTGCCTTTCTGTCAACGTAATAAATTTCAGTGGGGAAGAGTCCAGATGAATCTGCGGTTCCATGTGGATTACTTATTCCTTCCAGTTTAAGTAGATCACCGTTTTCAAGTGCTAAACCATCGGAAGCACTATCTTCTAACAAAATATAACCTGGATCAAAGTTAACATCATCTAAATAACGTTCTAAAGTTCTTATTCTAGTAACCTTTGCCCCTTCTAACCCAGGGAAACCACTTATAGATAATATAGTAGTTATGGTGCCTAATATATTACTTATTTTTATTTTAGGTCTTGGTAATTGTTTCCCGTCATAACCGAATCCCTCGGCCTCTATAGGAAATCTAGTGTATTCATTTCCAGCAAAAACAATATTAGCTTCCGCCCCTGCTCCTAGTACTTCACTAGATCCATTATGAAATCTATACGTCATCTGTGATTGAGTACCATGAATTACTGGATCTAACTCAAGAATAAATAACTCAATAATGTTACTCGGACCAGATTTTTGCAGCTCTGCTGAAGTAGCACTTACAGCGATCCAGGTAACAGTATTATCTCCTGTTTCTGCTGAATAAGCAGCGTTCCATACGGGTTCCGAAGACCCAGATGTACCCGCTGTTTTTACCTTAAAATGGACCCCAGTATACTGATCTGTACTGGACTTTCGTACATCGCCAACGCTATAAGCGGTACTGGCGGCCCATGCTGCTACTGCTGCCATTAGGGTTCAAATACCTGTTGGAAAGTTGCATTTATGGTTGCTCTATCTTTGTACGGAATAGATTTAGTCCAAGAACCGCATATAAATTTGTAGGCAGTCGCTTCTCCTAGTGGGGTCCAATCGAAAGACGCTCCATCAGAGATTCTGGCTTCAAAAAATGCAGAAATAGTATCTGCGTCTGTCTCAGAAATGTTTGTCCAAGTAAGATTCCACGTCTTAGGGTCAATGTTCATCCCAAATTTCAGACGATGGACATACCCATCATTGAACTGAGTAGCTCTTATCTTTGGTTCTGATTGTTTTTGCGCTCCATAGCTAGGAGTGATTGAGGGGAAAGTTGCCATTATGCCAAGATACCTCCAGGGCGTTTTTGTTTAACTATTTCTGCTTGAACAGCAGCACCAATCATTCTCCCCAGTTGTTGTGCGCTTGGTTCGTCTCCTTGTACCGCAGACCCTCCGGTAGCGTCCACATTTACAACAACTGAAGTAGATCCTCCTCCACCTATTTTATCGTTTGGAACGATTGCTCCTGATCGCTTAGGTGTAAATATTTCTGGACCTCTTTCTCCTACTAAGATACTCTTACCTCCTGTAACTGGTCCTCCGTTTGCATATTCAGGGAAACCCATACCTACCATAAGTTTGGATACACCCATCTGAAGCATCATTCTTGCGATAATCCTCAGTGTGTCGGATGCTGCCTCTTTTAAAGTATTGGTCTTAAGTATTAAACCTTCGATAGCGTTTACCATTCCGTCTTGAATTGTTTGCGCTATCTCTGAATATAAAGCTTGCGTTCTTTCTAATTGATCTTGAAGATGATATTTTTCTCTTACTAGCTTTCCTGCATTTTCGACACCCTGCTCCTCAAGTTTATTTATTTCTCTTCTTATTTCTGCTTCCTGTCTACCTAGTCGTCCAACTTCCTGAAGATGGGCTATTTCAGCCTTTAAGGTTGCTTCCAGTTCAGCACCCTTTGTCGGATCAGCTACAGAAGGAATAGAAGCAGTAGACGTTTTTGGCATAGCAAATTGAGGCCGTGCCAGGATCTCCGCTATCTTTTCTGATGGAACGCCCATAGCATCTGGGCCTCCGCCGATGTTAAGCCCACCCCCTTGAAGGAAAAAGCTCAGAGGATTCAGTACTGGTTTTCTTTCCGCCATTACCAGACGTTTCAATTCCTTGGCTTTGTCTGTCTGTCCTGTATCTCTAAAGTAACTGTACCTTTCGTTTAAAGACTTACTGCTTAATTGCTTACCAAGAAGCATATTTATCCATCCCATTAAATCTTTTAATGGCCCTGAAAGAAGCAGTTCTAATTGAGTTCTAAGAATCCCCCACTGTTTTGCTGCTTCCTTAGATTTCTCCGCTAACTCCTGCATCTTCCTTATCCCATCGGAACCAAGAATCTTTGCGTATTCCTTAGTAAGTAAAGCCGCAAGCTTTGCGCTCTTTCCTTGTTTTTGTAAAGTAGTTGCATGTTTTTGTACCTCATCCGAACTCCATAGAGTCCTCTCGTTCATTAAGGCAAACGCTCCATCTAATGATGTGAATGCCTTTGCTGTTGTAATTGCTCTTGCTGCTATTGCATCTAACTGTTGACCCAGGGCACTGAATAGGATTTGCATACCAAACCCTTTTGATCCCATAGCAGATTGCACCCCTGCACCAAGGACACCACCCCCTACAGAGCCAACACCCCCTCCAAATAAGAGTGGGAAACCTGCGCCAAGCATGAGGTTTTCTCTGAACCTTGAACCTGCTTCTCTTCTTCGTTGTCTCCCAGCCAGTCTTCTATCAAAATTTCTAAGAGCCGCATCGTTTACCTTCTTATCGTTCGCTAATTCCTTCTTAGTTAAATCCTCCTCCTTTGCGAGTTTTTGCTGGAAAAGACTATCTTCCATCTTTGCCTTGATCTGTTTTACGTTCTTAGCGTGTGCTAGCTCTGCGGTTTGTAATTTTTCAGCAGCATTTATCGCATTTTCGACTGCCTGTTTTGCGGCTTTCTCCCTAGCAACAGGGTTCGCTTTGTCGTATAAAGCTTTTCTTCTTTGTGTTTCTTTGTTTATCTGTCTCTCAATCATCAATACCTTTTTCAGAGCAGTTGCGTACTTATCCGAAGAAGTGGAAAGCCTCGCTAATTGTGCATTAGCTCTCTCTAAAGCAGCGTTCTGTCGCTCTAAAGTTCCTTGTCCTCTTCCTGCAAGTCTCCCTGGAGTTAGCTGATCTTCAAATCTCTCTCTAACTGCACCTGTATCTGGATCGAGCGAACGACCCATTAACTTATCCCACATTCCCAGTCTTTTCGGCCCTCCTCCTTTTCCGCCTGTCTTAAACGGATTAACTCCTCCGCCTAACCAACTTGCTAAATCTCTATCGAGATTTTTCCGCATCTGGTTAACTTTCTGGAAGCTAAGTGCTGCTTGCTTCTCCCATGTAATGAAGCCCGATACTGCTCCCGTTACCCATTGAGCACCACCTATTGCCTTGGAGAAAACAGTGTGGGCAATAGTTGCCGCTGCTAAACCTTCAGTTACTCGTTGCGTCCATGTAGCGAAAACTTGAATATTGTCCTTCCATGCCTGACTTACAAAAGGAATATGTTGGGAAAGTCGCTTAACAGCATCACTTATTCCTACAACCGCTGCCGCCTGTCCTAATTGTCCTGCTTTTCCTCCTAATAGACCTCCTAATACTCCTGTAGCTCCCTTAACTATTCTGACTAAACCAGTCCATGCCCGTTGAGCCATCCAAATATCTGCATTAAATAATGCCTGAGTAGCTTTAGCTCTAAGTAATTCGTGATTAACAGCAATTTGTGCTTTTCTTACGGCAATCGTTGCCTGAACATGTCTTTGAGTGAAGGCATTTATGCCCTCTTGAATCTTCTGGTTGTCTCCTAATATCTTGTTGACTTTAGTTAAACCTTCTACGTGAGATTTAATATTTCCTGGGTGCTCGCCCATTTTGCGCCAACTACTTAGCTGCTCTTTCCTTACTGCTCTATCTATTTTTTCTCCCGCAAAATCTTCTTCCCCTCCTCTTCCCCATTTCCCTATCATTGAGCCTTTAGGGAAGAGTGCTCCTACTCCTCTAGGCCCAGAATCTCTAAGAGCCCTCCCAACTCTTCTAATGTCGTATTCAAGTTGTCTCCACGCTTTACCCGCAGCGTATAGTTGAGGAGTAAAGGCTGCTACGGTCCCTAAAGCTAAACCTAATTTACCCGTTGCATCAATAAGTCTTGAGTGTGTCTTTATAAGATCAGTAGCACTTCTCGCGTATCGGTCTAAAGCAGAAACGGCTTTTCCAATCGCTCCTGTTGTCTCAGCTATAGCCTTTCCTAATCCGTACTCTCTTTTAGTAAATCTTCTAACTACAGCGTCTAAGAATCCAATTTTTATTGCTGTATCTGCGATGGCTTTTTTATTTAAACCAATTAACCCAAAAACACCTGAAACTGCACCTCTTGCAACCCCTTTTGGGGTTAACATCTTTTTATATACTCTGCCTATTCTCGCCATAGACTTTTCTACTTTAACCGCTTCTTTTTCTATATCTTTAAATCGTGTTTTCGCTATAGTCTCTAGTTTTTTATCTATGCCTACCAAAGTTTTGTCGATCTTATTTAACGTCTTACTGAGGTTGTTTACAGCACGATTTAACTCGGTATCTTTAACCTTGAACTCTATAAGTCGCGTATAATTTGCCGCCAAATTAAAAATTACGAAGCGTCCCCGTCAGTTTACCTGCTTTGTGTTCGAGAAGCAGCCTTTGATTGGGTAGCGTCACGATCTTTTTCCATCTCCGCGTTCTGCAAAGAGAAGAAAGCAGCCCATCCAACCATCTCTTCTCTAGTGAGAGTAGAAGTTAGTTCAGCTACTGTCTTACCTAGTTCTTTAGCAAGAGAATATATGAACTTCCACTCACTATTCGCTTTTTAAATCAGCTTCAGCTTGTTCTACCCCCTTGTCTGTACCAGACTCAAGCATTGCGAGTTGGATTTCTTGTAAAACTGCTGCCTCTACTTCTCGGCGAAGAGCAGTCTTGTCCCCATCCGCAAATAGCCTCTTTCCATCCTCATCTAGAGCTTTCTGAATCATTAGGGCTAATGCAAAATCAGAAGCATCGTCTGTGCCTGTCTTTTTCTGGATAGTCTCCCTCTCAGCAATCGTTAAAGGATGCCAATGAACCGTCAAAAGTTCTTCGCCATCTTTTTTAACCACATGCTTATAAAGTTGGCTTACTCCGAACTGATTGCGGAGTAGTTCAATAGCTCTTGGCATAACAATTCCTAGTTACTGCAATAATACACTAAGCGTTAGCAGAAAACTGGCAAGTCACGGTTCCTAGAAAGTGTGCGCGATCATCAAGTTCTACAGGAGTAGGACCAACAACGTCTCCCACACGCGGTTTACAACTAAATGTATCGCTGTAATTAGAAGCATTAACAGAAGTTAATCCATCTATCACTGCCTCACCTATTGAAGAGAAAACAGAAGTCCCCTTTGCCTTTGGAACGTATATATCACAGACAACAAAACCCGTGTAAAAATCAGAAGATGCTCCTTGATTTTGAATTGTGGAAGCATTAAAGCTAACCGACATTCGAATAAATTTAGTTGTCTTACTAGGAGTAGTAAAAGGCGTGTTGTCATAAGCCATTTTCACCGTTCCATCGGCACTAGCTACTGCATCTGTAACTGCCTTTTCTAGAGCTGCGCGAGCGTTTACAAGAGTCATCGTTCTTTAAAGCTTGCTCACATAGGTCACTTCTCTATCATAATCGGCACCACTTGAGAAGTCCGATATAACTCCATACTTAGCAGTAGGCTTATTTTTATCGCTAAATATGCGATCTATCTTTGCATTTAACCCTTCAGCCCCCAGTATGTAAGGAACAATATTACGTTTTGGAGATTCCAGAGCAAAAACACTGTATTCAGCGGTATTTCCTATATAAACAGTATCCGAAAGACGAATCCTCTTCGGTACATAATGCCTTACTTTCTGAACGGATCTATTACCTGGGGCTAAAACAGTTTTACCGTTAACTACTACTGTCTTAATTTTGTTCCACGGACTGTAATTACTTCTAAAGTCAGACTGATCTACTGGACCAGTAGTACTAGCTTTCCAGCTAGAGGCGAAGAACCCAGTTAATACAGGGCTTATGGGCCTTCCATTTACAGTGCCTTTAACTAAATCGTTAATAGTTTCTCTTACTAATTGTCCGTATTGAGCCTCTACTTGAGACTTAAGATCCCTTCCTATGTCATCAGCAAACCCTTTCGCACTTTTTCGCTTTGGCATTAGAACCTAACTAAGAGTATGTAAAGGTACTCTTGCCCTCCTTTATATGTGGTTATGTCAGTAATTTGAGCAGTTTGACTACCTCCTGCGTAGGTCAAAATAACTTCGTCTTGAAGAGTAGGTTGACTATTTCCTATTAAATCCGGTGTTACATATATTTTTGCTTCCCTCTTTTCGTTTTCATCTTGTTCTTCAGAGCGTATGAACTCAATGGGAACACTTATATCTGCATAAGAAGTATCTGTACTGGTGAGTGCTCCTGTTGATGTGTT
>TARA_R100001594_G_scaffold85175_1_pt1 | contig 10561 bp, 15 predicted proteins | sample TARA_R100001594 | Tara Oceans TARA_R100001594 (sample SAMEA2622752) | marine metagenome | biome: marine biome (ENVO:00000447); feature: marine epipelagic mixed layer (ENVO:xxxxxxxxx); material: "saline water (ENVO:00002010), including plankton (ENVO:xxxxxxxx)" | depth 150 m
CCTAATTATCTGTTCACTAACCCTAGGTCATTAACTTATGATGCTATGCCTGCTATGAATAGAACTTTTGAAGCTGGAGTTACACCTAAATGGGAAGTAACAGATGTAGGTAGAGATGCCACTAAATTACCTACGGTGGAAGCAAATGGTGGAACCACGGTGCTGGATCCAGACACATTTATTAGACAGTATGAAGATTTATTCGATCAAGCATTTGAAGCCAAGCCAATAGAACTTCGTGACGAAGATCCATTGCAACTAGCTATAAGAGAACAATCTATTCTCATTAAAAAACGTGCGCAAGTTGAAGATAGTATCGCACGCGCAGGTAGACGTATTGATGAATTGAATGTAAAAAATTGGGATCTTGAATACAACGAATCCAAAGCAAAAGAAAGATTACAAACAGCTCAAGCTGCTTCTATTGCGGCACACTTGAAAGCTCAACAATTTATAAAAGCGGAAGAGACACTCAATCGTTTAGGCGCTGGTGTTGATGCCAATGGAAATGAAATTCCATTGGATCAACTGTCTGACGATCTTAGAAGTTTGCGTTTAGCAACAAATATTTTAGGTGAAGCTGACGCTGAAGCTATGCGTATGACTGCTAATGCTATAGATCAAGGAATAGTAGGTGCTGATGCTTTATCTACTTTGTCACCTGTAGGCGACGACAAATTCTTTTTCCCATTGACGCGTACACAGAACTTTGAAGAAGTAATGGAAAGTGTATGGCAGAGCGGGTTCATGCCTATTGGTTCTCACACTCAAGGTCCACGTGACATTGTTGAAGCGATGACAGCTGTCACTAGGTTCAGATCACAAGGTGGGTTTGGTGCTTTCTTGAAACATTACGACAAGTTACATAACTTGCTTAAGGGTTACATGATCTTAAAACCTGGGTTCCATATGAGGAACTATTTCTCTGGTGTGTTTATGAACTATTTGCATGGTGTGGATATTTCTAGTTACCGTCAGTTCCAACGTGCTTATTGGAAGTTCCAGCATGATGAGGCTTTACGTATGGGGCTTGATAAACGAGCTGGTGATATTAAAAAAGCTATGGGTGTTCGTAAGATATGGGGCAAAGTTAGTGAAGAGCATGTAGATATTATCCGTGAGATGAGTGAGGGTAATATACTTGGTGGTTCTCAAGGTCAGGTTGCTGGAGAGTTTGGTGTCAATCCTATGGTTGGTGGTAGGCGTATCAATTTCTCTGCGATAAATCCTTTGGACTCACGCAACGCACCTTTGCGTTTGTCACGCAACATCGGTGTCGGCACGGAAACTTTCATACGTGGAGTGATGGGCTTTGATGTGTTGAAGAAGGGAGGCATGGTTGATGAAGCTTTCGACACGGTTGTTAAGTTTCATTTCGATTACGATGACCTTTCAGATTTTGAACGCAGCTTTGTTAAACGTTTAGTTCCTTTCTACACGTGGACTAAGAAGAATCTTCCTTTGATGTTGGAGCAGATAGGTAGGAATCCTGCGAAGATGACTGCGTATTTGAAAGCTAAGAAGGAAATAGAGAGAGGTCAAGAGAAGCCTGCGGTTATACCTGATTACTTTATTAGGCAGGGTGGTATTCAATTACCGTTTAAGTATAAGGGTGAGAATATGTTTGTTCTTCCTGATCTTCCTTTCAAGTCTCCGATTGAGATGATTGATCCAGCGTTGCAGTTTAGAACAGATTTGTCTGTTGCTGAACGTGCAAGGTTAGCGATTGGTACTTTGGGTACGATGACTACACCTATTGTTAAAGCTCCTTATGAGTGGAACGCTAAACAGAATTTGTGGAAGGGGTATACGTTTGATGGCAGGTACCAGCAGGTGCCTACTGTTTTCTATAAGACTCCTTTGCTTATGCCTATGATGCAGGCTATTGGTTTGGCTACTAAGGAGAATGATATTTGGATGATGCGTGATTATGATTTACACGCGATGGCTCAGATGTTACCTACTTTTTCTGATATGCGTAGGTTGTTTCCAAGTGAAGAGAGGTATCAGCAGAGAACTTTGTCTACTTGGATGTCTTTTGTGTTTGGTCTTGGTTTGAGAACCAATACCAAAGAGGAACAGGAACGCACTGTACGTGCTAAATTCTTTGAGATGCAGGATGAGATGAGAGATATGCGTAGTTTGCAGCAAGCAGCTGAAGGTGACCAGTAGGGACAGAGTGACCTAAGGGTATGAAGTACATTAGTAGGAGCGATTGGGGGGCTTTACATTCAGGTAAGCCCTTAAAGGATTTCAGACGAAAAGTAGTAGGGATAGTCATTCATCACACTACAGGACCGTCAGATAAGCCGTGGGACCGTGTGAGAGGACATGACAAGTACCACGTTAAGACTAAGAAATGGGATTCAATCGCTTACAACTGGTTGGTATCTGGAGAAAGTGGAGAAATTTTTGAAGGCAGAGGCTGGAAGAAAGGTGCCGCTACTTATGGGCAGAACTCGAAAACTATTTCGATTTCATACATAGGAGATTCAGATAAAGAACTGACAGCTCTCGGTAAAGAGACAATTCTTACCGTTGTCAGGGCAATACGCGAAAGACATGGCGATCACCTGTGGGTTAAATGCCATAAAGATTTCTCATCTACTACATGCCCTGGCAAAACTTTAAGCAAGTGGGTTCATGGTGGGATGGACACAAGTGAAAGCCCCGCTAATGTAGCTATTGATTGGGGAGCTATTCAGCGGTACATCATTGACAAAGGTAATGCTTACTTATCGGCACGCATACTTAAGAGGGGATCAAGAGGTGAGCTTGTTGAGCTTGCACAAAAAAGATTAAACGATTTGACTAAAGCTAATTTAAAAGTTGACGGCATCTTTGGTAGAAAAACTGGTGATGCGGTTAAGAAATTCAAATCAAATTATGCAATGAAAGTAAATAGAATAATAGATAAAGATACATGGAAGGTTTTGTGGACAGTATGAAAAATTTTGGAGATATGTTAGAGAGAGCAGCTTGGACTTTTGCTCAAGCGTTCTTAGCTATATTTGTTTTAGGTGACATGGCATCCCTTAAGGGTGCAGCTGTTGCAGGTGGAGCTGCTGCTCTGTCGGTAATTAAAACTTACGCAAAGGACAGAGTTAAATAAATGAACTCAGAGGAAGTGGATCAGAAGTTTGCCGAATGGCTGACGTATGAAGGCGATGCTATTGCATCGCAGGTCCACGACACTCTGAAAGATACATCGCACAGTTTAGAAATAGAGGATGGTAGTCACGCAGTATGGCATGACAGTCATCTTGGGATGCTACTGGTGCTACCGTTTGAACACGCTATGGCTTTCTCAGCTGAAGCTATGACAGGTGACTTTGAAAACAGTCCCTTGCATAACTACGTGTTCGCTACTATTACTGAACTGATTATGCGTGCTACTGCTGTGATGGAAGAATCGGAAGAGGATCCTCTGTAAGAGGTAACTCCCATTCTCCTGCTTCAAGCAGGCAACCTATTAGGCAGTACCCAACAATATCTGAAAGCGTATCTACTACGCTTTCATAGTTTGGTATGCCATCATTCTCACCGAGAACTGCTGTGTTCATCAGGTTCTCTAAGCGTGCTATTTTGTCGTGCATACGCACGATTAGACCATCACGCCCAAATCTAGAATGGTTTGCATAACCATAATCTTCTTGCTTCTTACGCATCATGGGATACAGAGCTTCACATGTTGGCATCTCATAGTCGTAACCTAAATACTCTGCGTAATCTAGAGCCATGATAGCCATTGCATGAAACCAACTGGTATTTACATGTTGAGCTTGGTTGGCTTCATCTTCCGTAAGTACTGCTTGATACCAGTCTTTACAGAACTGGTCATATTCATATCGCATGGCGAAAAGTAAACCGCCATCTCTATACGCAGGATGTCTGACACCTTGTCCTCTGTATGCGTCTATTCTATCTGCGTGTAATAAGACAGAATGATCCCAATGAATTGGGCTAATTCTGTTAAGTGGATTGTCCTCCATTTATATACTCCCTCACTAAAGTGTTTTCTAATAATTTTTCTCGTAGTTCTACGAGGATCTTGTCACGCTTACGAGCCAAAGTAGTTTTAGGTATACCTAATACGCGTTCGACTTCTCGTAAACTGAGACGTTCAAATAGTAAAGCGTTTACTATCCATAGGTCTTCTGCATCTAAAGATTCAACAGCTTCTATAACAGCTTCACGTAACAGGAACCTTTCTTCTTTTGATATGCGAGGTTCTTTATGTGCAGCTGTTTGCTGTATTGATTCTATTGCAGTAGATGGTTGACCTTTTGTGTTTGTTAAATCAAATAGCCAAGCGTACTCTACTGGGTCACGCAGTATTTCCCGCTTGCTCATTGAGCCAGATCACCTCTGATTGTATTGCGTAGTATTCTTTCCCTTCAGGAAAGCTGTCTACTCTTGCTTGCTTACACATTTTGTTGAGCTCATTCAACTCTATATACGCATGACGATCCTTATGAGAATCGTATACGAACAGTTTGACAGGATGTTCCTTTGCCCATTTACGCAAAGCATCCATCTTGTCTAACTTAAGCTTGAGTGTCTGGTCTTGTCCAAACCCTTGCACCTCTACGAAACATTCACTTGTTAAATAGTCGGGTGTGTATCGTATTAGTGGGGGTAAGGATGACATTCTGAGAGGTGGTCTGTTTAATCCAAAGCGCACATAATTAACTGGGCTTACTTCTTCAAATTTTCTTTCAGCTATGTCACCCATGGTCTGTAAGCGTCGTTCAAAATTTTCGTTTTTAAAGCTCATTGTTATACCTTTATCGCGTCTACTTGTACTACCTGTCTGTCGTTAGCAATGATTCCTGCGCGTTGGATTCCATCCAACGCAAGCTTGATGTAGTTATCTATGTCACCACGTAGTTTGGTTGACCATTTTTCATCAGCTGGAATTATAGTTACGAACGTGCAGTCCTCTTTGAACATGAGTTCTATACGCACGTTGCCTTCAAAGACAGGGTGGTCACCCCCCACTGATTCTTCATACGCTTTTTCTGCGCGTACAGTTTCAGCAGGGGTGTAGACTCTCCCCTTTCGTGACATTCTTGGTCTGCCTTTCGGCACTGGTCTTTCTCTTACATGGAAAGAGAACTCAGTTGGCTCTTCTTCCTGCTTCGGAGACGAGCCTTTCGATTTGCCTGTCACAATCATTCCTTCCAGTGAACTTCGGACCTTCTTCGTACCATGAACTCAGTCTTGAGTCCAAGTCCTTAGTCCATGAAACCACATCTGAAGAGGAATATCCAGTTTCAAACATTGCACGTGCAAATCTGTTAAGGAACCCATGCCTGCCTCGACCTGCTCCTGTCCCTTTGTAGTAAGGAACAGGACCGCCTTCAAACATTTGTTTAGGTAGTCCTCTTAGTTTGCTTCCGTCTATTTTCATCAGCGGTTCCTTGCTGTAATCCCTAGGTGGGGGCAAGTCTGGCTGTGTTACGACAGGTGCTTTGTAATGTGTAGCTGCTTCTATGAGCAGATGCTTAGGTGTTAGGTTCTTTTGAACCCTGTTGATAAACGAAGTCACATCCCAAAATGATCTTTCATCAAGTACCTGTTGTCTACCTTCAGGTCTGCTCGCACCATAAGGTAAGCGAACATAGTTCCCTGGTGGTCTAGGTAATGAATCTTGTTTAGGGAATACAGCATCATAGGTAGCGTCTGTTAATTGCAGCGCTGCCATCATTGCTCTTCGCATTGTAAATGCTGGTGTCCATTCGTCTGCGAATATCCACACGTGACATCCCTTACTTTTGGACAGTTCAACGTAGCTTTCTATGCCTAATACTTTAAGTATTGTTTGTGCGTTCCTCGCTATTATTAACGAGTCCACACCTTCGTCTATGTCCATCGCTCCCCATTTGCACATCCAGAGTTCTTCTAACATGTCGGGGTATTCGTTTAACTTGTCATGCTTGTACCCTTCGGGTCCGCATGTAGTCATGTAAGGGTCGTACACCATTGGGTATATTCCAATTTGGTTCTCGCCTGTTAGATGGTCGTACATTAACTGTTCTGTTACTGGTTCCCATCTGCATCCACCTGCATCGGTACCAAAAGCGTAAGGGAATCCTTCAAAGATTTGCATGAAAGATTCAGCTACCCATTGGTTATGTTTGTTTTGGTCAGTCGTCGTCATTGAAACTCATCTGCTCCCATGTGACTCCAGGCTCAAGCAATCTCCCACTTGCATCTATTGTGAGGTTTACTTCAGCCTTCTCACCATCGCCTGCTTTGTTTTTCCATAAGCCTGCGCTTATCTCATCTTCATAATATGAACGTGTTTCTTCGTCTAGGCTTGTATCATCCCAACGTCTCCACGTTTCTATTAAGAAGTGACTCTCACTGGTAGAGGCATAACGCCCTGCGTCTATACCACCTGCCGAGCCTCTGGTTCCAGAACCTCGCCCCGACTGGTGAACCATCACGCCTACGACACGCCAATCAGAGATCAGCTGCTTGAACGATTCGATTTTTCCTTGCACGCTTGCTGCGTCGCTTGGACCACCGCCTCGTATTAGCTCTAGATAATCGTAGATCAGCACTTGTGGTCGTTTACCTTCCCACAATGTGACGGATGCTATACGCATAGCTTTATCTAAATCATCCACAGACATTCCTGTAGATTCAAAGTGTAGATTGTTTTCATTACGCATAATCTCTGACACACGTTCCCATGCTGTCGGATCTTCACGTATCAATCTATGCACCCAATCCTTCTGGTCTATCTCCAATCTGATAGCCGCATACTTACCCCAAAACATTGTCTCTGTTTCATCAGGGCTAACCCATAGCGTTCTATGATTCCGATTACGCGCAATCATGTTCATAGCTAAAAGGCTTTTGCCAGTATGTGATTTACCTATCAAGGTGACCAGTTGACCTGGGCGTGCGCCACCTAAAGTGGCTTCATCAAACGCACGAACACCGAATGTCCATTCGTTGCCCGCTCGTAAGTCATGTTTCATTCGACGCACTTGTTCATCCTTGGGTGTGAACAAGCGTTGCATATCCGCAGGGGATATACCGTCTATCTCTATCGGGGCAGGAGGCTCTTCAGCTTCCTGCCCCAAGAGACGTTGAGCATCTTCAATGCTCAATCTTTCAGGCATCTACCTTCGCTAACCAGTTGTTAGGATCGACAGGTGCTGGTCGCTCACCCCAGTTAAATGGAGTGTGCTTAACTAGCCCACCAAAGTAACCGCTTTTGTTTGCAAGAGGATGGTTGCCATCTCCTTGCCCAAGGACAGGGTTACCTTCAGCATCTAGGCTGGTGCCTTTCTTTATTTTAAAGTCACCAAGCCCACACTTGCCTGTCTTAGTGGTTGGAATGTCCACGCCTCGCATGGATTCCGCCCAGTAATCCGCAGGGAATTGTTTAATTCCCGCTTGGAATAGCTTACGAACAGCTTGATTATCCATAAACATGCTGTCCTTTGAGGCATACACGATGCCTGCCTGTTTCTCAGCCAAAAAGATTTTGTGGACTAAGTTATATTCCTCATCATCTATGTACATTGACTGCCTACCAGACGACGCTGCTGGTTGAACCTCTGTGGTTCCCTCAAAAGTGTCGTTGATTATTGCTTGTGCAGCTTGCATCCCATAATCAGGGGTGTCAGCTGCGGGTGGGGCTGCAGATAAGCTACCTTCTAAGGTTGCTTTCAATGCAGGTAACGCAAGAGCTAAAGCTTCTGCGTTTTCAATAGCCATAGTTACAGCTACCCCTTCGTCGCCGCTATTTTTCTCGGCGACAGCAAGCTCAACTGCTGCTTTTAAACAGACTTGAGCTTCGATACTTGCCCTTTCATTAGGGCTCATTGGCTTAAATGCCATTCTAAGTGCCTCCTATCGTTGCACCTTTACACTGTGCGAAGTAATCGCACCATTTTTCTGAACACCACCACCCATTATCACCGAGAGCCATAGCTCTTGAGTCGGATTCTAATAGTTGGCAGAGTCTCAGAACCTTTGCACGTAACCAATCTGTATGCGATTCATCACGTACTAAATCCATTCTGCCCACTCCTTTGGAGTGCATTACCGCATACGAAAAGTTAGGTATGCCAGTAGCCCAGCAGTAAGCCATGCTTTGCACATCCCACCTATCGTATTGCCATTTGTCTCTTGAGTAATCCCGCTTAGGGAATTTCCAATCCCATATACGATCTTCTTCTACAAGATCAACTGTTCCACTGAGGTACACAATACGTTCATCATCCTCAAAGAATAGTTTGTTGAAGTTCCATTCAACTTTCTTAGGTACAAGTTCTTCATACACTTCGTTGTACCAGCTTAGTATTCGGTTGAGTCCCTCAACCGTAGCGCTCTCTTGGTCATACGAGTTCCATATGTTTATTGTAGGAACCATCTTTGCCCAAAAGATATTGAACAACTCTGTTACTTCTGCTTCATCTGGAGGTTCATCAGCTTCCAGAATATACTCAGCAACTGAGTGGCACGCTGTGCCTAATGCAGCTGCGTCTTTAACTATCTCAGGGGAGTCATCCCATAGTTCTCTACGCCACCTCTCAAGGCACATGTCAGAAGTTTTTATTGATGACTGTCTAACCCAGTCATGCACCACCCTGCCATCTTCGGCAAGGTGAAGTGGAAATTTCATTGCTTCCCCCTTAATAGTACTAAGTACTCACAAAGTCTTTATAAGACTTTGTGATTACTAAGTACCTTAGTTAGTTTACCATTTTAGTATTACGATTGGATGACGGTTGTGTTACAATCCGATTCCGAGTTCTAATTCTTTTCGCATCCTCTTCACGGAGCTTTAAATACTCCTCCCTTGTAAGCGAATCCTCATAAAAATTAGGTGTTATGTTTCCCATTACTGTCCTTCCTGTATGCAACGCCAGCTTGGATACCAATGACTCAATCCACCCCAACGTTTATTACTATTCATTCCATAGTACAGAAAGGATGCGACAGCCACGTTAGCTTGAGGATCATACATGCTTCTTCCTTCCATACCAGCAGCTTTGCTGCGCTCATCCCACCACTTAGGCAGATGTTGAAACCATCCTGTTGCACCACTCTTAGGATTAACTGCAGTTGAATACATGTCATCAGCATCCGCTGACGATTCACAATAAGCGACACGCAACATCGTGTCTTGGTCAGCTGGTGCAAAATACACTTGAACCCACTCACCTAGAGTAGAGCATCCATGCGCAAAGCTACTCAACGTAGCTACCAATAACAATTTACCTATCATTGCTTCCTTTCTACTGTCACGATGGTGTCATTATGCCAACCACCATGAGGCACAAGAAGAATCTCCTCTATCTCAAAGCCATTAGTCTTACCCATGCCACCAGAGTTCCAACCGCAAGAGATAACCACACCATCCTTATGAACAATGCGACCTATCTCTTTCTTCATGTCACCCCAAAAGGATGACTGAGTATCCTGCATTTGCACAGTCCTACCCACACTCTCATAACATTCTTTTATCTGTCGTGGACTATAAGGTGGATCAAACAACACGCCCCCCACTTCAGTGTCACGCCACAATTCAAGAAAGTCTAACGCATCTATGTGATAGTGCGCTTCAAACTCAGGGTTCAAGTCGTTTGTCTGCGCCATCTGTCCTTTGAATACACTGTCACGCACGAAAGGATCAATCCATTGCAGATCTTCTTCTATGTAATACCTTTTAATCAACTCGTATATAGGTTTGATCTTAAATGTCTCAGAGTTGGGCATCGCCCACTCTCTAGTTATCTTCATCTGTATCCCACTCGTATCTTTTAGTTGGCTTGCATACGTCTTGACATATGCAAAAGAACTCACCCTTATGACAGCTGCACTTCTTTGCATACTGTTTACAAGGGCAGTACTTTGTTAATAACGGATTCATGTAATCACTCATTGGATGTCCAACTTGCGCCAGTCCTCAACACGTGTACTAACCCACGTGTGTTTAATCGCAGCCCATATATCAAGCAACGAATCCAACTTCCAACCAGCCATAGGCTGAACATAATGCGCAGTCCACAGGTCATGCATCGCACCCTTAAAGCTGGTGTACTCCACATGATTCATGTAATGCCTGTAGTATTCCATCAACCAATCTTTAGGAAATCCCATACGATACTTGTAGTCACCATCCCACGGACCTTCAATCTGCAAGGATTGAAACCCATGACTCCTAGCTTTATCGGTAAGTTGCTCATCATCTCTGACATCTCTGACTTTACCTAAAGGTCCAGGTTCACAGAAACCTGTGAACTCACCATATATATCTATGTTAAACGGAACTTCCATTTGGTTAGCAGCCACATGATTACCTTTAAGTCCTTCAGCAGCTGACGCACATATCCTGTCACGCATCCTTATCAAAGACACCTCGTCTCTAGCACGCACAACAACATAACTCTTAGGCATGTATAACTTCTTGTACTTTTCGGGATCGCCTAATGTCCACGAAAAGAAACCATCTTGATTTACCATCCACATACTCTCCCCTCCTTTCATATAAGTGGAGGGGTAGGGGGAAAAGAACCCCCACCCCTCCGAGAGC
>TARA_R100001594_G_scaffold138954_1_pt1 | contig 10554 bp, 28 predicted proteins | sample TARA_R100001594 | Tara Oceans TARA_R100001594 (sample SAMEA2622752) | marine metagenome | biome: marine biome (ENVO:00000447); feature: marine epipelagic mixed layer (ENVO:xxxxxxxxx); material: "saline water (ENVO:00002010), including plankton (ENVO:xxxxxxxx)" | depth 150 m
CCTATAAAATGTGTATGAACAAACAAGATATTAAAAAACGCCGTTAATGTCAAATAACGGCGTTGATCAGCTGACGGAGTCAGCTAGGTTTTAAATGCCTAGTTTATGAATTAAAGTAAATTTATCTTTTATAAAATGATCCTCTAAATGTATAAAGCCATTTATTTGTTTTACTTGTTTAATAAACTTTGGCGCATCACAATCCTCCTCTAACAAAATATGATTTTTTGTTAAAGGTGAATAGTCGGAAAAGTCAGAAGTTTTAAAGCCTAGTGTTTTTAAAAACTTTTTCTGGACTACTAAATAGCCATGACTCTCGGTGTTAAAAAATCTAAAAATCATAAAAAATCTCCTATAAAATGTGTGATTTAGATATGGGATTTATTTTATATATATTTTTAATTGATGCAAACATAAAAAAAACGCCGTCAATAATAACGGCGTTTTGGATCAGCTGACGGAATCAGCACTAGCTTCTTTAATATCCATAAAATTCCTCCTAATCTGAATGTTTAATTTTTAATAATTGTTCAAGTTCTTCGTCTATAAAAATCTCAATATTAATTATATTAGCATTAACCTTTAAATTTTTAACAATGTAATGTTTAGGTAATTGTTCAAGCCAATTAGATAATTTAAATTTAGGCATAAAATCTCCTATATAAAATGTGAATGAATAAATAGGTTATAAAAAAACGCCGTCAATGTCAAATTAACGGCGTTTTAAATCAGCTGACGGAGTCAGCTAGGTTTTATCCTTGTTAACATTAATTTTACATTCAATAGTCCAATGGATATCTTCTCCTAAATAATTATCAAAAATGCCCATTTCTTTTGCTTTTCGCATGAAAACATTATTAACTGCATCATATTCTGAATCTGTAAGTTCATTTTCTTTTGTTATATCTATTTTAATTACTGTGGGTGTAAGCATAATAAATCTCCTATAAAATGTGAATGGATATACAAGGTAATAAAAAACGCCGTCAATGTCAATAATAACGGCGTTTTGGATCAGCTGACGGAGTCAGCTAGGTTTATTCTCCAAGTATTTTATTAACTTTTTTTTCTAGTCCATATAACAAACATTCATTACAAATAATAAAATCTTGTTTTTTTATTTTTCCGTTAGACTCGTCGTTTTCCCACTTGCCGTGATTGGATTCATTTAATCCAAAACATTGCTCACAATCTAATTCAAAATAATCTATATACATTGTTTCCTCCATTTTATGTGTGAGTGTATCCGTCAATCTCAATTCCAAAATACATATGAATTTCTGGAATATGTATCATTTTCGTATCATATTCTAAATTTAAGCCAATTACTTTTTTAACACGGCGTCTAAAATTTAAATATGAAATATCGTTTAATTGCCGTTTAAACCTATTATAAAGCGTTTTAACGGCGTGTTGCTGTTCTTTAGTTAGCTTATCCATAAAATCTCCTATAAAATATGTGATTTAAACAAGATAATAAAAAACGGCGTGAAAGTCAAATCACGCCGTTTATAATAAGTTTTAAAGTTAGGTTTTTAACTAGCCATTGCGACTCTGTTCCAGTCGGTTTTTCCCAAATTTAAAACTTTTCCTCCCAGTCTTTGCCAGAAGTCTACATCGTCAGCTTTTGCCGTATTACCGACTCTAGTTACGGCATTAACAAGCGTTGCTTTATTAATTGGTTTTCCTTGTTCATAGCCAGATTGTCCTATGGTATTTAACAAGCCCTCTAATACGCTAGAAGTTTCCTTTTTAGATAATTGTACCACTTTACCTAAATTCTCAACGGCTTGGTTTGTTTCAACCTCTATAACGTCCTCTTTGGCTCTTTTCATTTTTTCAACATTTTCGTTAAATGTGTCAGCTGATCCATACGACGCTACAATATCTCTTAATTGTAATTTTAAAGCGTGATTATCAGCGTTCTTCGTTTCATCTGTGAGAATGTTGTAATGATCGCCAGTTCTTGCGCTTGTTATATGCGCTTTCCTTGTTACATTCTCGGTTTGCATACCATTTAAACAAGCCAAAGTCCAAGCGACGCCGAATACGGCAACGCTACCGGCACCAGTTTCACTATTGGAAATTCCTATTCCATGCGCCATTAAATCGTTAACTCCGGCATCAGCCGTTAAAACTTCTGATTTTAACCTGATGTAAAGTTTTTTGTCAGTATTTGCATAATTAACAATTTTCCATGAAGCATTTGAATCAGCTAATGTTGGAAGCGCTGACTCTAATAAATCAGAATTATCAAAAGTTTTAAATTTATCAGATAAAAAAGCCCTCGCCGTTCCAGTATGGTTTTGATTAAAACTATTAGGATTGTCATAAGTCCTGATCATTCTCTTGCACGGCTCTTTTTCCCATATAGCGTTAGTTAGCTGATCGTATTCTCTTGGATAATCTTGTTGTAAACGTCTAGCCGTTCTCGTATCCAAGCCGTTCTTATATGCTATTTGGTCAAAACACAGATCATTTACATTTAAAATTTGTGTTTTGTCTCCGTGATTAGCTTCCATGATTATTTGACTGGTGTTTTTTCCATGTACTCTATCGTCTAGGTTTTCAATAGTTCTGAATTGAAGTTCAGAAGTTGGCGCTATATAATCTTGTTTCATAGCATTTTTTTCTTGAATTTCCCTTAACATATTCTCAAGGGTTTTATTGTTGTTTTCTAAATGTTGCATTTATTTCTCCTATAAAATGTGTGTTAAAATAGAAAAACTGGGAAATTAATCCCAGTTTCAATATATAGAAAAAATCTTATATGTAAAGTTTTTATAAAAAACCACAATATTTGTCGCAACCTATATTGTATATTTCATCTTTTGTTTTTCCTCTTAACAAAAGACTAACAATTTCTTTTGTTGTTAAAGGGCTGCTTAAAAACCCATAAAAAGTAAACATACGTTTTATATTTACAATATCACTTAAATACTGTGCCATTTTCAATCTCCTTTACTTTTATTTTAAAAATTTCTGATTCAGGTGCTAAATAAATAGTTTGTTCAGTATCTGAATTATTACAATTTGGACATTTTTCTATAAATTTTTCTTTTTCTTTATAAACATAAGTGCAAACTAAACACTCAACTAAACTTAACATTTATACCTCCTCTTTACGCCTTTCAGCTGACTTGTGTGCTTTTATTACCGAATCCACCTGACCTACAAATTTATTAAAAGAACTTTGTGCCGACATTAAATCGGTCAAAGCGTTTTGAAGTAAATGTTTTTTTGATGCAAAAGACTTTTCTTCCCACGCTTTATGTATAGAAAGACGAACTAATTTATCTACTAATTTAGCTATTTTAATGTTTTCGTCTTTTAAATCTTCATTGTGAAGATAGACCATTTTTAAAAATTCTTCTTCTCTACTCATTAAAACTCCTCCTTTAAAATTGTTTCTAATTTCTCTAACGGCTGATGTTCTTGCACGGCTGTTTTAAAGTTTTCATTTTCTAAAGCTATGGGAACGTCAATTAAATGTTTCCCACATAAACTTTCAATTCCTAAAAGATAACTTCTTAAATTTTTATTACTCATTTTGTTCCCTATCAATTTCTTTATGTGTTTTTATTTGTTGCTCCATTAATTCCAAAACTTCATCTCTATAAAATAGGTGCATTGCTCTTTCTTCTTCTGGATAATCTGCTGAATTTAAACGAAGTTTCTTAAAACATTTAATTGCTTCTTCTAAATCAAAAAAATCGTCTAACTCTGGGTGAGTTTTTTCTACCTCGTCCATATAATATTTCATTAATCTAAACATATCTTTATCTATCATTTATTTCCTCCTTATAATAATCATCATCTTTTTCATTGGTTTCTCCATAGAATTTTCTGATTTCTATTTGCATTTCTCGTGGCATACTATCCCACCAAGAATCGTAAATTTTTATTAGTTCTTTATATTGTTTAATATTCATATTCTTATATTTTTTTGACATAAACTCTCCTATAATATGCGATTTATCTTATATATTTACCCATTATTTTCCTCCTCAATAAATAGGAAACCACTACCATTTCCTTCTTCATCTTGAGAAACAGAAATTTTTAAATCAGGATCTCCACTAGCATTTCCCTTTGTTAAAATAAAAACTGGAAATTGGTCATCAAAACCCTCATCAATTTCACTATCGTTTTCAATTTTAAATTCTTTAATAGTGTAGCCGACTAATTGACCATAATAATCTTTAGCCCAATCTTCCCACTTCTTATATTTTTTTGACATAAACTCTCCTATAATATGCGATTTATCTTATATAAATACCAAAAAAATAAAGCCGTGTCAAACACGGCTCTAAATTTACTTTCTTCTACGGATTATTTTCGGTTTTTTGTTTTTATACTTATCGTAATCTTCTCCGTATAAAAGTTTGCCTATCAGGTCAAACAGAAAAAACATACTACCTCCTTTCGTGTTGGTTATCTATTATAGCTTGTTCGTGGGCTTCTAACTCTTGCAATCTTGAGTATAAAGTTATTCCATAATCATAGCCCAATTTATAGAAGTGCATATTTTCATGGTGTTCGGCTCTATGCCCTTCAAGAATTGCATCAGCTAAACCATCTTTGTACGCTGATATACGATCTTCACTTTCATCAATGATCTTCCAAGTAAATCCGTCAGGTAGCCAAGACATTGAACTACAAGAATTGGCATACTCTATTAATTTCTCAAAAGTTTCAAATTCAAATGTACGTCCTTGATCGTCATTAATTATTACTTTTTCCATCACAACTCCTTTCGTATTGATCGTCTATTACAGCATCTCTGTGTAATTCTTTATGTTGATTTAAGTAATTTTCTTCTTCAATAAACTCTGCTACTTTGTTTCTTATTTCACATATCTGATTAAAATGTTGATGATCACACGTTATTTTAGTTACACCATACTTTTCCAAAAGATTATAAAAGTCATCTTGAAATTTAATAAACTTACTATCTGACATTTCAGTTCTACTCATTTTCATACTCCACTTCTACAATGTAACCATTGTTCTCAAGTATTTCTAAAGCCGTATCTATATCATCTCCGACCAACATACCTTCATCTTCAGTATAGATTTTAAAACTTTTAATTTTATCGTCATATAAAGACAATTTAATTTCTTTTACTTCAAACTCGTCTGCTCTTTCTTGACAATCTTCTTCTCTATGAGAATTATGTTCTTCTAACCACTTTTCAAAGTTGTCTGTAGTTGTTTCATATCTCATGTGTCCAAAAAGTTTGCTCTCATCTTGGTCAATATAATAAACGTTATATAGTTTCATTATTTCCTCCCCTGAAATTGTGATAAGTCTGCATCTGAATCTGATACAATATCTCTAGGACATTGAAAACGAGTATACAAAAGTTTAGCGTCTTGTAATACCTTACGCTCTTTTCTGTTCCTCTGCACTTGGGTTAACTCTCCGTCTTCCCATAAAGTTTCTTCAGCAAGTAAACAAGATATTTCGTGCCAACATTTTCTAGCTTCAGCTTTGTTTTTTGGAAAAGCGCCCCTGACATAATTCCATCTTGGATCATCGTCAGGGAATATAATTTTAACTCTAGTCATTCCTTTCCTCCCTCTCTAATATTTGTTCTTCAACAAATTCTTTTAATTCTATTAATTGCTCTAAACTCCAAACATCTCTAATTAAATAAAAAGTTCTCATAGTATTTTTTTCATGCTCTTTTATTTTAATTAAACTGTTATATTCATTTTCTTTATGTTCAGATTCATTAAAACTAAAGCCCTCTCCCATTTCTTGTTCAGTTTTCCAATGTTTCATCTATATCCTCCTTTTTTATACGAAAAAAATACCATTCTGTTTCTGTGTCCTCATCTTCAAAGCAATCACTTGCTTCATAATTGACTGGACACTCTGCGAACCACAAGTCAAAACATTCTCGTTCTGACTTATTAGTGTAATCTAAAACTCTTTTATCTTTCATCTATATCCTCCCTTTTTCAATGAAAAGTCTATCAATAAAATCGCCGTCCTCTTTCCAATTTTCAGTATCCCAAACATAGATATGTAAATTGCCGTCAGTTTCAGCCGATTGCTCTATTCTTATTGTGTAAGATTTATTTGTGTAAGATTTATATTCTACGAATAAAGTCTCAATTCCTATAAATGTGTGTACTTTAGTCATCTATATCCTCCACTCTTTTTACTTCTGTAACCTTTAAAACTTCCTCGTCATTATCTCCGTAGGAAGCGTCTTCTTGAAATTTTTCAAAGTTACAATAGTTTTCTTCAGCTTGCTCTGGATTATCAGCTTTTACCCAATAATGAGTGTAGGTATAAGACACACAAGTTACTTTAAATAATTTTTTAGTCATACAAACTCCTATAAATGTGTATAGGATTTATCTCATACTTTTATTTAAAGATCAAGCGAAAAAGTTTTTGCCAGTCAAAAGGCGTACTCATTTTAAAGATAGGTTCTAGTTGTAGCCCTCTAATTCTTAAATCCACAGCTTGTTTTCCACTATATAGATATATCTCATCTTTTGTTCTTACTAAAACCCATGTAGAAGCATTTTCATATCGTGTTAACCAACTTATTTGATTCGCAGACAATTTAACTACATTACCCACAGTTACTTTTAATTCTACAAAATGAAATAAGTTTTTATCATCACAAATTAAAAGATCAGGAATACCTAGCGTCATCCAGTTTTCTATTCGTGTTAGCAATATTTTTTTGGGTAATCGGTTTACGGCTGTTTTAAGTTCCTGATAAAATCCGCTTTCCTTTTTCGGAGGAGGTTTCGTCCTCGTGTTCAATAACTGTTTCAGCGTATCTCGGTTCATGCGAATCCTTTATTTCTTTTAAAGCTTTTAAAACTTCGTCTTTAGACATACTATCTATGGTACCATGCCTAATCTCTGATTTGTTTATATAAATATTACCTTGAGCTTGCCCTCGTCTAAATTCAGCTTGAACAGCAGCCGAATAAGCGCCGTTCTCTAAAGCTCTGTCTCTAATGGTTTGTAAATCTTTTAAATGTCTTTTGTAATTAACCCCGTATTTTTCATCTAATTCTTCACGATAAAGTTGAATAGCTCTACACACATGAGGACATATTTCAGGGTTAGTCATTTCGTAAGCTCTTGTATGAGCAGAAGAAGCTGGAAAGCCAGCATTTATAGCGGCTTCCCTCATAGTAATCATACCATCGTTACTAACAAGTTCTTTAACAAAGATTTCTTGTTTCCTTGTCAGCTTACTTTGAACATCTACTTTTGGTCGGCCACGACCTTTTTTCAAAGGTTTTAAATTATTCATATCTTTATATATATACCAGAAATTATTTTTTTTCAAAAAACTTTTTTAGCTCTTATAAGGCCAAACTTGATTTAACAAAGTTACATATTTGTATATTGTAAGTGTAACCATTTATGTAACCACTATAATCCTTATATATAAAGGGATACAGAAGAAAGGTTACATGGTTACACTAGTTACACCTATATTTTAATAAAAATATTTTTTTTATTTTTCTGTCTATATATAAAGGGCGATTACAAAAGTAACCGCCCTTCTTGTTATTTAAGATAGTTATCTCTTAACTCTTCGTATGATTTGCCATCATTCTTATGTGGCTGACATTTAGGTTTCCAGTATTTAATAAATCTTTTGAGTTGCATTATATCTTTTTTATAAATTGCATAATCCGGCTCATCGCTTTCCCAGCTTTGTATTTCTTCTTGTGCTATTCCTAAATGATACGTAGCTTCTTGAATTATGTATGTGTCAGGATAAAATTCATCGACTTGTTTCCAAGTTATATTGTCAATTTCTCTAAACTGGTTTACTAATTCGCTAACTTTTTTAGCGTCTTTAACTATTTGTCTCATAATCTACTCCTTAATGTGTGATTAAATTTTTTCTCTTACAATTTCAAACAGATATGAGATTTCTCTCATAATCTATTATACCACATATTAAAAGTTTTTTCAGATTTAATTTTTTTCAATATAAACAAGGACTTACAAAATAAAATTTTCTAAAAACTGAGGTTTTGACAACCGGTTTTTGCCGATTCGCTAACGTAAAATATCTCTAATCTTCTGTAAAAAGGTTTCTTTGCGAGGCGTGACTCGTGGATCGAGGATATGTAGCATCCAAACTCTCTTCGTAGTCTCCGTCTCTTTCAAGTTGGCTTCTACATGGTGGTATCCAAAGCAATTCAGTATTTTTTTCTTTATCTTCATCGGCATATCCTTTCCACACGAACCAAGCATAGCTAGTAGCCGTTGAAGCGGTAGCAGACAACTTGCCTTTAAGAATCGGCACTCTTTCTGTAAATTGAGCCACAAAGTTGGGAGGGTTTTCTTTAAATAATCTTTCATATCTTCCTACGCTTTCTAAAAATTGTGTTCGTGCGAATACTGCAACACAGTATTTTGCTTGTAATAATGCTTTATGGACAAATTCTTCTGCTAAATTAAAAGGTGGGTTAGTAATAATATAATAATATTTCTGTTCTATAGACGTTCTTAAAAAATCCGCTATGTGATCCTGACCATAATCTTCAATATCAGCGGAATGAACTATGTCAAAATACTCTTTTAAGACTTTAACCATGTGACCAGCTCCGCAAGCGGGCTCAAGACAATCTATATGGCGATACCGGCCGGTAAATTTTTCCGGTACAAACCAAACTTTTCTTAAAACCTTTTCAAACAACGCTCTTGTAGCCCAAGGCGGAGTAGGAAAGTAATCTTTACTATCCTTATCCTCATGCCTTTGGCTCATAACAGCGTGTGTTTTATTTTGTGTCATTTTGTTGGAACCACCCATTCTAAAGAATCTGTATATCTAACGTCAGGATACCTTTCTCTGATCTGTTCTGCTTCACAATCCCAACAAGTATATTCAACATCACATTGAGAACACTCTTTATTAGGTTCAAAATCATCATTCTCAATAAGTTTGTGATTGTAAATAGGTTCATCCTCTATGTAATAAACATCATTTTCCCTATTATCTTGATCCTCTTGCTCCTCTATATTAAAATGCACATTATAGCTGTCTGGAGCCGTTTGAGCTTCGTCCCAAATATAATCTTCGGTGGCGATCTCTCTCGCCCTCTCTTTGCTGTCAGCCTCAATGTAAAATACATTGGTTTGCACAACTTCAACTCTATATTTCATGTTTTTCTCCTATAAATATGTGTTTATAAGATATATCGCATATATATAAAAAGCTGTCAACGAAAAAAACCCTGTACTTGCACTATGGAGGACTGCACTTACAGGGTTCTTTTTCATCACACATTATATAGTAGTTTAATAAAATCAATAAAGAATCTTAAACTGTAATTTTTATCGCATATATTAGCATACAAGTCAAATTTATTTTTTCATTTGCTGCCTTAAACTATCAAGAACATCATCTATGCTGGGTTCGGGGGAGTTTGGGTTATGCAAACACCTAAACTGACGAGGACATCCGACAAAAGTGTCTGTAAATTCCAGCTCATAGGTTTTATTTGCGCCTTCATATATGCACGCCATTCTGCCTTTATAGGTTTTTTGCAATTTTAATCTACAGGTAACGTAAACTTTTTTGTCTTTTTTTCTAATTTGTTTTTGTTGCCAAGACCATTTTGGCTGACCTTTGTATTTATACTCTTTTCCACTAGAATTAAGTGGGGTTGAATATAAAATAAATAAAAATGCAACAACAAAACTACCAACCATATTTAAGCTTTAAACGGTATACCACAAAAATAATAAGACTTAAAACTAAACAAGAAATTAATATGATACCTACAACGCTAATAATCTTATCTTTTAATTGCTGGCGTTCATAAATTAATTTTTGCCGGTCTTTTCTAATTTTGCCTTCCATTTGCAATAATTCATTATAAGCATTTGGGCCAAATGTATAATTTAAAAAAGTTTTTAATTCTTGTCTCTGTTGAGCTAACTTTTTCTTTGCAGCAAAAGCTTCTAACGCCGTTTGTTCAATAGAACTGGCGTACATAAGCTTTTTAAACAAAGGCGGGTTCTTGGCTTGTTTTTCGGCGTTATCAACATCTGATACAGCGCCCATCCAGCGCCCCAAATCTCCCGTCATAGATTCGAGATCGCGTCCGATTGAGAAACCAGCCTTGATTGTTTCAAAAGCTTTACTGGCGATTCCAACCGCAGCGGTAATAGTTAAAGGGTCCATGATTCGGATTATAAAAAAAATTTAATGTCAAGTCTATTAATTTATAAAAAGTTATTTATAGTTAAAGTTATGTCAAAAATTGAAATAATAAAAGGGGGACCAGTAACCTATTGTCCTATATGTAAGAGGCGCAAATACACTACAGAGTGTAAATGTCACAAAATTCCCCCAAAAGTAACCATAATAAAAAGGAGAGTTAAATGAGTATAGAATTACCGAATCGTAGACCGTGTATCACAACTGAAGTGGGGGAGGGGTTAGCTGTAACTGTATCGTATCATCCGGAAACGAATGAAGCTGTGGAGGTATTTTTAACAGGAAGAGGTAAAAAAGCATCTGACGGGCCCATGACAGATGCGCTGTATAA
>TARA_R100001594_G_scaffold36931_2_pt1 | contig 10540 bp, 1 predicted proteins | sample TARA_R100001594 | Tara Oceans TARA_R100001594 (sample SAMEA2622752) | marine metagenome | biome: marine biome (ENVO:00000447); feature: marine epipelagic mixed layer (ENVO:xxxxxxxxx); material: "saline water (ENVO:00002010), including plankton (ENVO:xxxxxxxx)" | depth 150 m
CAAGCAAATAGAGCAAATGTAATAAAGAGACAACAAGAAATAGGATTACTTCCTCCTGCAGCTCAAGTAACTGCAAAGGCTATGCAGAAACAACTTGATGCAAATGTTAAAGAATTTAATGGGGTTGTTACTCAAATGGGTTCTGATTTTACAGCTAAACAAATAGAGGACAATCCAGTATTAGAATTTTTTCAAGGAGATACAATACCAGATAGGTCTGGTCTTGCTGGTTCAAAACAATATATGTCTAAGCTAGAACAAAGAATGACTAGTGCTATTAGAGAACTTGATAAGTATGAAATTGGATTGCAAGATATTGACTCTGGTTTTCGTAATGATTACGAGTCATTAGCTTTATGGTATAGTGGTCAAATAGTTGAAATGGATAAATTTGTAAAAGATAATCCTGAATACAAATCAAGTAAAGCTGATTTTGTAAGAAAAGATGGTGAGAAGTTTATGTTTGTGCCACATGAAGATAGTCAGCTTAAATATGCAGCTGAGAGAATAGATGAATTAGATTTAGATGGTGGTACAATATTAGGAATAGAAATTCCATTAGCCAATCCTGAAGTTGTTATTAATGGAGCTATATCATTTTTTAGAGAATATAGTAAAGCTAAAGAATTGTATAGTGGGATTAATGACCAAAAAGGTTTATTATTAAATTCTATTGGTGTTAATGCAGACCCTGTTAGTGGAGGTCGTAATGTTGGTGCAAGAACAGATAGACTTGGCAATGAAATTGTAGATAATGTAAATAACCAAGAAGAAGTAGATGAGCTAATAGCAATGCAACAATTCAATGATGAATTTAATATGGAGTATGGAGCTATATATAAAAATGCTAGAGATGCTGGTTATGGTAACGATGTCATTGGATACATGAATGAGTACAGAGGAAAAGCAATGAGACCTTCATTTAATTGGACAGATGAACAAGCTCGTACTGCTTATTATGAAACTGGTATGGAAGGAGATGGTACTCCTGCGTCTGAAAGGGCTGTTGAGATTATAGCAAGGCTTGAGCAAATAGAAAGAGATAAGAAAGATGAGTTTTCAGAATGGTTAGAGGCTGAAGGCGATGACCAATTGCAATATTATCGTAAAGGTTATTTCGATTCTTATTCATATATGGGAGAAGGTTGGGAAACTCTACATGAAGAAGGTGCTGATTTAGTAGATGAGTTAAAAGAAATAAGAGATGTAGCTGCGAAAATAGGAGATTCTGGTCTTTGGGATTATTATATATATGGAAGTGGTAGAGAGCCTTTAATGATAGGTTTAGACGAAGCTCCTCAAATTAGATTTTCAGAAGGTATAGGGTCACGATTTAAACATAGGTCTCAATTCGATAGAATAGAAGAGTTACGATAAAGGTAATATATGGCTGAACGTCTGCCAGATAGAATGACCGTTAAGCTTCAAGTTCTTCAAAGGTTTCAAGAGCTTGGAGAAACACCTAGTCCACAACAAGTAATACAAGCCACAGATGAAACGATGGCTGAGATACGAAGACAACATCTTCGTTCTTTGCCTTCTGGTGTTGCTAGGTATGAAATGGAAGGGAAAAAAGATTCTGCTGGTTTCTTAAAAAGAATGATACATACAGCAGATACTATGGGTCATAACTTGGTGGCTGGTTCTGTTGGAAATGCTTTAGCTCTTTCAAGTTCTGAATGGGCAGTAAAAGCATCTGAAGATTTAAGAAAATGGGCTAATGAGTCTGTAGCTGAAAGCGTAGCTAGAGACCCTGAACTTCAAGCTTATTATTCATGGAAAGAAGATGAGCCTTCTTGGACTGGATTTGACACGACTATGAGGGCTATGTCTGAAGTTATTCCTTCTTTGGCAACTAGTGTTGCTGGCACTGCTATGGGTATCGCACTTGCTCCTTCTACTGGTGGTACGTCTTTGACAGCAACAGTTGCCTCTCTTGCTCCTATGTTCTTATTAGAAAGCTCTAGTAATTATATAGAACAAATGAATTTAATGGTTGATGATATGGGTATGGAGCCAGAAGAAGCTAGGGAATACGCTGGGTTAGCGGCTACTACATATGGTATCTTAGCTTCAATGCTTGAAAGAACTGGTGCTAGGTCATTGATGAAAGGCGTCCCTGGGTTTAAAGAAATGATTCCAGAGAAAGCCATGATGAGAAAAATTACTGAATCTCTTGTAGAGTCTGGGGCTAATAAGGGAACAATCGCAAGAATGGGTATGAATAACGTAGCTAGATTGACCAATATGGTAGAAAAAGCTATGATTGAAGGTGGAACTGAATGGTCTCAAGCTACATTAGAACAAACAAGTTTATATGCAACAGAGCATGGATTTGAAAACAATAGAGAGTTCTTAAAGACACTAACAGAAATAGCTAAAACAGAAGGTGTATTAGAAGAAGCTTATGGTGGTGGTGTCATGGGTGTTCCATTTGGAATATTTTTACCTGGGCGGGGTAAAGCTGTATCTCAAAGGCAATCAGAAAGAATACTAGAGTCTGTTAAGAATAAAGCTGCAGCTAATGCTTTTGAACCATTTGACCCAGATGATCCAGATGCTAGACCACCAAGTGCTGATGTTGTAGATGATTATTTATCTGCTCTTGCTAACCCAAGAGAAAGAATGGGTGAATTTTGGGATGATTTTAAAGAGGGAGATGATAAAACTTCTAAGTCTATTGCAAAAAATAAACAAGCACAGTCTTCTTCAAATGCAATTCTTTCATTAATTGTTGATGACCCTACTGTTATATCTGCAATAGAAAATCATCCAGATAGAGATTCAATATTAAGGTTAGCTACTGAAAAGTTAAACCAACAAAATCCAAATCAAAGACAGATAAATACAGAAGATACTCAAGAGATGATTAATGCTCTTAAAGCATTTGCTCAAAAGGGTAGCATTGTAGAGAAAGAAGCTCCAGCAGATTTAACTCAGTCACCTGAAGCTCCAGATATTAACTTTTCCCCAGCTTGGTTAGAAGAGCCAGTAGATGAATCTTTATTTGTTCCCAAAGAAGAACCTTCAGATAAAGATATAGGTGTACAATTAGAAGAAGAACCAGAAGATATTGAAGCAGCTCAGAGGGCTATAATTAAAAAGATTACTGGTGCTGATGTTGCAGAAGAAAAACCTAAAGTAAATGTACCAGACAAAACATTAAAAGGTAAAACAATTACTCTTCCTGACAAGCTTGAAGGTAAAAATATACAAGGCTTTGAAGGTAAACAAGTTGCTGTTCTTGGTGCTGGTCCAAAAATGTATAAGATAAGAGAAGTTGGAGAAGATGGTAAACTAACTGGACCGATTAAATATGTTACACCTTCTCAAATACAAGAACAAACTACTCCAGATGTTGAAACAAAAGCTCCTAAAGAAGTAAAACCTCAAGTTATAACTAAATCTATAAGAAAGAAATTTGTACAAACTGGTGAAGTTCCTCAAGGTGTACTTGTAAATATAGCTAATAAGATAGCAGAAGGTAAGCCTTTAACTAAAAATGAGGAGATGGTTAGGCAAGATAAGAATCAAGAAGTAGAAGCTCTTCTTAGAGAAAAGGTAACACCTAAGCCTGAACCTAAAGTTACTACAGATGAAGTAACTGAAGCTGATATATTTGGAGAGCCAGATAAAGCACCAGATTCACCAACAGAATCTATAGCCGAATTAGCAAAAAATAAATTTGAAGGAGGTATTGATAGTAAAGAATTTAAAGATTTTGCTAAGAAACTTATAGGAACAGATTCAATTTCTAAAATGCTCCCTAATGAAAGAGAAATGCTTAAGAAAGCTTTAAAAGGAGAAGTTGAAACTTTAGCAGAAGTTGAAATACCAAAAGAACTTACTTCTCCAGAATCACAAGAAGTATTTAAAAGCTTACCAGCAAAGTTTATTTCGACTGTTGATATTCAAGGTAATGGAGTTGATATTAAAAAAGGTATTGAATATTCTCTCGAAGTACAAAGAGGTAGGCGAGGTACAATTCTTAATTATATTAATCGTGAAGTTGGAACATCAGCAATGAATAGGAAAATTGGGGAAGACCAGATTGCTAATGTAAAGGTATTGCAGGGAATGTTATCAAATATAGAAGCTTCACAAGGAAAAGTTGAAACTTTAACAACTCCTGCTGAAGTTACTGCTGAAGATGTACATAGAGAAGCCGAAGCTAAGGGCATAGCTTGGGATGATAATAAAGAGTTTATGGATTTTTCTGAAAATGTTACTGGTAAAAGAAACATAGATGATATGACTTCAGATGAAAGGTCTAATCTTATATCTGCTATTAAAGGAAGAATAGTTGGGGGTGTAAGATATGCAAGACCTAGAGCAACTTTAAAATCTAAAGATGATGTTACAACAGCAGATATAGAAGGTAAACCTGAATTACCTGAAGGTGCTCCTGACGTAGCTACAGCTCCAGAATCAATAGAAGAATTAGAATCTGAAGTAAATGAAAATCAATTTAGAGCTGAACAAAGAACTAAAGATTATTTAATTGATGGAGTTAGTTACCAAAGGGTTTCAAATGTTATAGGTACTACATATAGTGGAGAACCAGACAAAAGTGCAATCAAAGCAGGTAATACAGTTGATGGTCTTGTTCGTGCTTTCTTTACAGATGGTGAGGTACCAGTACATACAGACATAGATATGTCTAAAGATGCATTTGATGACTTAATGAGAGCTTTAGGAGAAGTTAAGAAAAAAATAGATGCCAAAGGTCTTAGGGTACTCGCTAATAATATTATTGTTTGGGATGATGGAAGTGGTGTAGCTGGGGAAGTAGACTTGTTTGTTTTGAATCCTAAAACTGGTAATATACAAATATGGGATGTCAAAACAAGTAAAGCATCTACAAAAACAGGGGCTTACACTAAAGTATGGAAGGGCAATGGAATAGAAAGAAGTAAAAAACAACAACATGAAGCTCAATTAAGTGCTTATAAACGATTAGTTGAGAATCAATATGGTGTTAGAGTTGAGAAGATAGCAATATTTCCATTCCAAGTTAAATATAATAAGAGAGGTAAGATAACATCTTTAACACCTGAATCTGGTGTATCTTTAGATTTTGATAAAGCTTTTGTTGATTCAATTATAGAGCCTAATAAACTTTCAGAAAACATACCTCAAGAACTTCCTCCAAAAGAAGAAGTAAAAGAAAAAAAGGATGAAACTCCAATAGGTCTTGGAGAAGAGCCAGATGATGAAACAATAGGTAATTTCCTAGATACAGTTCTTGGTAATATGGCTAGTAATACAGAAGAAGAAACTGGTGATACTAATACAGGGGATATTGAACAGGATGATGATGAAAATATAAATATGTTCCAAGAGGTTAAAGTATCTCCATTACCTAAAATAACTTCTAATGCTGAACTTGCTGAAAAAATTGTATCAAGACTTCGTAGACATTTTGGTAATTACATAACAGATGCTACATTTGAAGGAGTACTGGAAGAGAATGGTAAGAGAGCTGTTGGTGTTGCTATAAGTAATGTAGCCTTATGGTCGAGTACAGATGCTACTTTAGATACTATGCCACACGAATATGCTCATATATATGTAGGATTACTTAAAGATACAGATTTAATTAAAAGAGCTATTAATCAATTTGGAAGTGAAGAGAAACTTGTACAATACATAGGCGAGTATTATGCCAATAGGATACAAAACAGGAGCATTCTTAACAGGATTAAAATATGGTTAAAACAATTTGCTAATAGATTAAGAAATATATTCAGGGAAGTACCTGACGATGCTCTTGGCGACTTTGTTGCTGAAGAGTTTTATCAAGGTAGATGGGCAGGTAAGGTAGGATTAGAGTATGACCCTTATGCAAAGTTTCAAGAACAAGGAGCTACTGATGAGGATGGCAATGATACTGGTGTGAATAGCAGTAGGCATAGCTCTAGTGACATTCCTTCAGATTTACATCAATCAGAATTTTTTCATAGAGTATTTGGTGTACATATATCAAAAGCTCAAGTACCAATTCTTTCTGAAATGGCTCAACAGAATGATACATTTGAAGAATATATTGAGGCTATTAAAGATTGGGCTAAAGAACAAGCTAAAGAAAAATCATATAGAGTTAATATAAAAACAGAATATAATCAAGATGATTTAAATGATTTAAAAATAACATATCTTAAAGATAGAAATAAGATACCTAGATATGTTCCAAAGCAACAAGAAGGGTTGTTTACTAGGGTTTATAGGTCTTTGATACTACCAACAGGGAAAAAAACAAAGACAAAAAGAAGAGTTAGGGTTTCCCCAGTAGAAAGATTGGACACTAAAACAAAAGAATCTCAGTACGAAACTACAAATTTCTTTGAAGAAGATTTAAGACTTGGAAAGCATAATAAAAAAATTATTCATTTTAGAACGAAAGATATAATGAATGAATGGTTGAATGATGAAGGTGAATATATATATTGGCAAGCAAGTACAAAACTTACAGAGGAAGTGTTAAACAGTATAGAAGATTCTGAACATAAAAGCTATATAAGACAAGTTATAAAGCATGGCAAAGATGATGCTAATTTATTATTTATTATTGGAATGAAAGGTGGAAATGATAATTCTATTTTAATGGGTAAGGCAGATAACCAATATGCTGACTTTACAGAGGCTGACTTCGAGAATTACTTGAACGCTGAAGTTGCAGCAGGTAGGTTAAGAAAAGACCATGTTGAAGTAATGCTTGAAGATTGGCTGAGAAAAGATAAAGCTGTTAAGAAATGGATTGTTGATTTTATAAAAACTTATACTCCTGAACTATTGGAGGGAGAAACTTTAAAAGATGCTAAAATAAGAGTAGCAAGAGAAATTGTTCCATATGTTAAAAATATGAGAATACAACAAGCTATAGGTATACATGAATATATGAAAGCAATCAAGTATGATACTTATGCTATGGATGAAAAACATATTCTTGATACTTATAATAGGCTAAGGCTTGACCTTACCAATGGTTATAATCCACATACAGGAGATGGTAGTTTAAATTCTAAAGTTATGATTGTTCCAAGAGGTACTATAGTTAGAAAAACTATGGATGATGGTACAGTATTAGAAAGTGGTGTTCTTGGAGATGGAGATGGACATACTCAAAGTGGCTCTAGGTGGTTTAATAGACTTGGAGAAAATATTGGAACTCCAGAATTATCAGCTATTAAAACTGTTATAAGACATAAAACATTTAATGAAAATAAAGAAGATGACTATATAGCAATGAAGCATCTTCAAATGGTTCCGTTTAAAGGTGAAGAATACTATAGACCTGGGGAAAACTTTCCATTTGCTAGGGTTATCGAGGGTGCTGATGGTACATATTTTGAAGCACTAGATGAAAATGGTAATGTAATTGGTGAATTTGACCACTTGAATACCAACAATGAAAGTAAACAAAGGGCTGGGAAGTTTAGAGATGACTATGTTATACATGACCTACTTGAAAGTGATGTTAAAATCATTATGAATCCAGTAGGTTCATCTAATACTGCAGCTCATCCTATAGCTCTCGGTGAGATATTGTTAGACCCTTCTATTATTGAAAACCCTGACACTCCAGAAGCTATGAATTTAGCAAAAGCTATAATGAAACATTATGGTGATGTTGCTAAAGATTATTTATCTATGCTTAAATCAATGAGAAAGAATCCTAAGACATTTTTAAATGCAGTTAAAAGGACTAGGGAAGAAGGAAGAATACCAACAGATGCTGAAAAGTGGATGGACTTACTTGAAGAAACTGGTGGTGAGGGAGTAGCTCATAAGTATATTACAAATTTATTCGTATCTTATTTAAAGAATAGATATTTTACTGATGGTATCTATAAAGGTAGACAATTAGCTAAAGGAAATGCTACTCATGCATATCTAAAACCAGCAAGGCATCTTAATAATCTTATAGATGATGGTAATGTAGCTGTTAGTTATGATAACTCAACTGTAAGATTTAAAGCTATAGAACATTGGGCTTCATTAAATAGAGACTCTATTGTAAATGCTATTCCATATGCAAAAGACTGGGATGCTAATGGTCTTTGGAAACATTTTTCAAAAAACATGGATGAAAAAGAGAAGTTAGATGCTCTTAATGAAGCATTGATGCAAGGAGATGGTGTCAATGTTATACTTCATCGTCAACCTATTGCTAAAGTTACTGGTGTAGTTACAAGGCGTGTACAATTTTTGGTAGAAGGTGGTCATGGAGACACCATGTTTCTAAAGAATAGTGATGTCGTTGAGGTACTTGATGGTGACTGGGATGGAGACCACGGATTTGCTGAGTTTATTAGTGGTGAATTTTTACAAGCATATCAAGATTGGCAAAATAGTGAAACCTTTGAAGATAGAAATACAGTTGTTGCTCTTCCTATGTTTGGAGAAAAACTTGAAGATGTAGAAGATTCAAATACTTCCTATGTAAGTAAAGACTCTAGGGACGCAGCTATACTAGGTGAAGCCGCTGTAAGTGGTGCTCAAGGTAGGGCTACAAATGCTAAAGTTGTTATGACTCAGTTAGCTTATAAAGAAGCTAAGATTTATCTTAATAGTATGGAAGGTGGTTTTATATCTGCTAAAAATCCTAGTGATTCTGTTGTTATGGATTATATAGAGTTAGATGAAAATCAATTAAATAAAGATAATGGAGATTTAATAGACCTTATTTATAGAAATGGAGATACAATAGTTGATGCTGATGGAAACGAAGTTAATATTATATCTGATATTCCAACTAGAGATGCTCCAATTGAAGAAAGAGAAGTGGCTGGAAGTCTATCTATAGATAATAAAGGCGAACCAATGTATCTTAAAACAACAGTTGAAGGTGAGCTAGCAATACTATTGCAAATGGCTGTTGATAATAAGAAGTTTGGATTATTAAGTAAGATTGGTTGGAATAATGATTTTGTAATTAGAAGAATATTTAAAAGAAGTGATGGAGAAGAGCTTACTAAAGGTAATATAAAAACTATGAGACTAGTATTTAAAGTTCAAAATTTTAGTGGGCAAAGATCTGGTTTAACTACAGCTAGAAATGTAGCAAGTATGTCTAGGATTATAGAGGATAGTCGAGACCTTACATCAAGATTCTTTACAGATGAAAATAAGAAAGCACCTAAAGAAGAATTAGGTATTCAGATGATAAAAGAATTTCAAAAAATGGTAGAAAGAATGAGGTTTAAACCTAAGAACCTAGAAAGACCTGCCTTAATACAAACAAATGGTAAGATAACGCCAGGTGAATCTCTCATAGCAAGTGTTGGTATTGCTTACAATGATATGGTAGGTGATATACAAGATGTAGAAAAAGCTGGTTCCCATTTTCTTGACTGGTCTGAAGAAGCATATCAAGCAGCTCATAGTATTACAGTAGATGAATTAGGTAATGACCCATCTTTTGATGCAGATAAATGGAGTAGCAATGATTTATCTTTGGCTTACGAATTTTTAGTTTCTAATAGAATAGATGTTTTAAATGAAAAAGGTGAGGTTACAAAGAAAACATCTTTCAATGAAACTTTTTGGAATATATATCACGAAGCCCAAAGAGAGTCTACTGATGATGTTCCTTTACATATATCTGCTGATTACAATGAATTTCTTAATAAATTTGTTGAAGACCATGTAGAAGATTGGTTATCATTACCAGATAGTGTACAAGATTTAGTGACTTCTTTATTTTTAAAAGGGATTGGAAAAAGAACTAATGTATTAACTCTTATGCCTATTGATTTAATGAGTCATAGAGTTCTTACAAAGTTTTTACCTTTATTTGAAAAGAATTTAAAAGCATTAAAAGAGTCTGATTTCTCAGCCCAAACTGGGAATAAAAAAGCAATGGCTGGGTATAAAAAACTTTCACAACTTAGCATACAAGGTAGTAAAGCATATAAGAAAGCTGGTCAACAAATTCAACCGAGGTGTAAGTAATGGCTTCAGATTGTAAAACAGTTATAGATGGTATAGAAACTCAAGTTCAACAAGATATAAACACATTTAAGAATGATGTTATATCTGCTGTTGCTAGTTTTATTGGATACCCTAGTAAGTCTGGAATAAAAAATGCACAAGCAAGATTAGATAATGCTGTAACTAGGTCAGAAAGAAAGAAAGCTACTAAGTTATTAAGAAGTGAAGAAGCTAAGTATGCAGACCATAACACATTATTTGATATGATGTCTGCTGATATATTTAGTTCAGCTCAAGAATTAAATTTTGATAGCAATCCAATTGATGCTGTTGATGCTTGGAGGGTATACTTTTCTAAAAGATTTAATTTAAATCTAGACCCAATAACAATACTCCAAAGTCCAAGATTAGTAAAGTCTACTTTAACAAGAGTAAGAGAGATTACTGAAAAAAGAGAAAAGATTTTAAAGAAAGGTAAGCTAAGTCCTAGAGAAGTTGCAGCCTTTACACCAGAAGTTATATCTATCAAGGCAGATAGATTTGGTGTTATGATGAAAGCAATAAGAAAAGGATTGAGACTTAGTGATAATGAAATCTCATCTTATGA
>TARA_R100001594_G_scaffold1363_9_pt1 | contig 10529 bp, 12 predicted proteins | sample TARA_R100001594 | Tara Oceans TARA_R100001594 (sample SAMEA2622752) | marine metagenome | biome: marine biome (ENVO:00000447); feature: marine epipelagic mixed layer (ENVO:xxxxxxxxx); material: "saline water (ENVO:00002010), including plankton (ENVO:xxxxxxxx)" | depth 150 m
ATTAGAAAAACTTGATAATCTGTTGTTCCTACAATTTTTAATTTTGTTGATACAGATGTATCTATTGTGCCAAAAGTAGTACCTGCATTATCAATATTTATTTGACTCCCTGCTGCATCTAATGTAATGTCTCCATCTGCATCTAAGGAGATATTAGCATCAGAACCTGCATTATCAACAGTTTCTATGTGAAGTGCTCCATTAGCATCTATTTCAAAATCTACATAATCATCTCCATTATCACTATCATGAAATCTTATTCCGCCAGTTGAGGGCGATAATATTAGATTGCCATTAGGTGATAATGTGAGAATGCCATTGCCTCCATCATTATCTGTTGTAGATATTGTTGTTGCGCCATTTGCTCCAACAGAAATATTAAAGTAATCACTTGTATTAGCATCATCCATTATTTTAAGGTTAACACCATCTACATCGAAATCAAATATAGTTGTAGTCCCATCAGACATTGTGACATTACCACCATCTGCTGATAATGCTATATCACCAGAGGAATATAAATTAGTTGCACTAGATCTAACATTAGAACCATTATGGCCTATAGAGATTGTTCCACTAGTACCAGAGCCAGCTTTCAAGCCAGCATCTATATATACATTCCCACCATTATTATTACCACCACTTGAATCTCCTCCAGAAATAGTTAAATGATTACCAGAATTGTTATCAGCTCCAACAACTTGTATAATTCCTCCAGATGAACCCCAACTAGGTTGTATTTCTATATCACCTATATGTAGTTTACTAGTAGTGGTAGAAGTTTCAATATCAAAAGCTCTACTGTTAATTTGTAAATAATCATCACCACTTGCTTTTGTAGGTATAAGAGAAAATTTAGTTAAACCTATCTTAAGGTCTTTTAAAACATTTAAACTATAAATATTTTGTTTTTCTTCTTGAGCACTCTTTTTTTTAACTCTACCTTTATGACCAACTTCACTACCAGCACCAAACCTATACCATTTATTGCCTACCTTACCAAATAATGCGGGACCTTTACTAGTTGTATGTATCGCTAAATCTCCACTATTACCGTTTGAGTAATTAGGTAAATCTGATTTAGTGATTTTTTTAGAAGTATTAATTAATCTTTTTGCAGCAGTAAAGTTTTTATTATTTAACATTTTTTATCCTATATATAATAGTTAAATCACTTATTTCAAAATCTTGAGGATGTTGTCCTGTTTCGCTTTTAAATCTTAATGCAAAAGAATAAACATTATTAGCTTCACTACCAAATTTTAAAGTTGCTCTCTTTAATGTAGCACTGTCATTTAAATAACCTGCTGCTGAAGTTGCTGTACCATCGTCATAAGTGACTGTAGCATTACTCCAAGTTCCATCTTGATTATCTTGATATTGACATAAAATTCTTCCATCACCATCTTTATATGTGATATAAGCTTTATATATTTTTTTACGAACATTTGGTTGTTCAAAATCAATATCTTTTGTTTCTAATATAATTCTATTATTACCAGGAGATGTAGTTGTGTCCCATTTTAAAAGCTTACCACCAATACCACTTGAAACATGAGTTGATACATCAAGGTCAGAAAAAAGAGCATATTGAGAATTCTCTTTAATTGTTAATGTAAAATATTTCAAATCTGAAAGTCCAGTAACACTTCCATCACTATCTGTTGTTAAAGAACTAAACGTAAAAGAATTAAAAAAACTAATACCAGTTCCAACTCCTGGCTCTGAACTAGATAAAGTAGAACCTATTAAAAATAACATAATATTATTTATCAATCTATTGCTAGCAGTTAGATTATTAATACCCCAAGCACACTCATCTTGCCAATCATCGAGTCCATAAGTACTCATGTGAGTAGCTCCTATATCAGGATAAGGTTTATCTGTACCTGAGCTAGTGATATATTTAGCTGTTGCATCATATATACTATATTCATCATTTTCACTATTTTCTGTTGCATATCTAAGATTAAAACCATACTCAACCCCAACCTTTAAACTATCAGCTCTATTTACATAAATTCTCCAAACTCCTTGTGTTAAATTAGTACCAGCAGTATTAAAAATTTTAGAGAACTCTGTAATACCATAATCATTTGCATCATTTACAGTAGTTCCATTATGATCCGTAAAACACATACCTGATGTAGACCCAAATTGTGCAGCATTTGCTATTCCTGTAAAATCAAAATCCTCAACACTATATGCAGCACCCTCTTCTTTAGCTATACCTTCATACACATAATATATTTTACTAGCTGCACTATCAACTTCATAACTTAATGTATTAAAATATCCTTGAGAGGATTCTGGATGGTTAGTTTGTGTATTAAAATGATTACACCAAAGTTGTGCTCTTTGAGAAAGAGGTTGATTTCCATCTGGCTCTACTATCCAAGAATTTGTAGTACTATCTTGAGCTTGTAATTCTATAGGTTGTGGGCTAGTTGCACTTGATTTAACAAGAGCTAATTTAACACTACTACCAAGACTTCCTTCAACGCCCCCAGATGTTGTATTAAATCTATATGCAAACCTTGCTTTTGTTGGAGCGACATGAGCAGTAGCAACTTCTACTGTTGCTTGTTCTGTATCACTTCCTGATCCTGAGGTAGCAATATGTAATTTGTTATTTAATAAAATAGCTGCAGTTGCTCTTTGATAACTTACCTCTGAGGGATATGACTTATAAAAGAATGCTGATTTATCTATGTCAAATATTAATAAATGAGAAGCTTCATCATTAGTGTCTGGATTACCATCATACCTGCTAAATACCATAATGAGATTGTCTTGAGGATTATATTGTAAATGTGAATATAAATTCCATATTTTTGAAGTCCATTCTTCTTGGCTAATCTTTAAAGTAGTCGCATTCAATGGAGGATTTTGTCCATCATAGCCATATAATCCGTTTGCATTAAGCCAATATACAGCATTAGGAGTTTGACAAACTGCTGCACCTGATCTAATACCATGTCCTTTATGAACTCCTTCAACAAATTCAACCTCTCCTGAACAATCAATAACATACATATCATCATGCTTAAACACTAATAGCTTTTGACCAATACCCATTAATTTAACAATATCTTGTCCATCATGTTTAACTATGTCTAAAAAACTTGATTCTGGCAAAATATCCAATTTATTTACCTCAGAACGTAAAATTCTATCTGGATAAGAAACTGGTCTCGTATCTGTGTTTTTTTGTAGTTCTGTAATATAATCGTCATTAGTTAATCCAAGACTTTTAGCTGTACCTCCAGATTGACCTTCATCTTTGAAATATTGCACATTACCAGCATATAATCTTCTATTTACTATAGCACTTGTTTTATACCAGGCATTTATACACTCATTGTGTTTATATCCATTTTTCAATCTATATGTTAACACAGGAACTGAAGAAATACCAGTAATCCACCCATCATGAACAACACTACTTGTTGTAGCTGAAGCCCATCCAGCAGATTCTGAATCATCATGACTAATGCTTTTATTCTCCATTGAGAAATCTATAGTACCAAGCCACAACGGATCATCTATAGGTCCATCATTATTATATGTTACATATAAATTTGCACCAACAATTCTAGGATTCCATGCTTCATAATTTGATGCACCATAAGGAGTATTACTTCCTCTAAATTGATCAACTGCTATCTCAACATTATTGTTATTTGTTAAATTACTATTTTTATAAACCATCATACCATGATTCTGGGTATTATCATAACCAGTTAAAACATTTCCACGAGAAAATTTCCAGTAAACATATAAAGCTTGATCATTACTTGCTGAACTACTAGTCATATCAACATATTTAGTGCTAGAACTAGTATCTTCTCGATTTAATAATGATATATTAGATTCTAATGGTTGGTCAATATTATCATAAAGAAAAGATATTCCAAATCCTAATTTAGAATGCTCTTCTCCACTAGCAAATTGCCAATCTCCACTCTTACCATTAGAATTATGACCAACAGCAAGAGCAATTTGATGTGTCTTTACAGCACCACCAACTTCAGTATAACCAGTAGGATCTCCTGTATTGCTGTCAAAGGTAGAAAGAGTAGAATAGGTTTGAGCTGCAAGCATAGTCCCACCCCATCCAGATTGAACTGATAAATCAGAATTAAACTCAGGAGCATGAGCATATTGATGAGGAGCTAAGCAATGCTGTCTTAGTGGGTACCACCCAGCCATAATTCTATATTCTCTATCGGCAGAAAAATGTCTTTTTACTTCTGGCATACTATATAAGCCTATAGGACGTTTAATCATGCCGTTTTGATAATATGTAGGAGCTTTTAAAGCAGCTCTTATAGCTCCATTATCATAATCAAGATTGTACACAGGAGTTGCTCCTATAACATTTTCTAAATTATTCTTACTACCTGATTGATTGCAATCCCATAAATGTTGAGTATCAAAATACCAAGTATCACTACCAAATCGATTTCCCTCTTCTGTTGAATCCCCATACCAATATCTATTATTTCCTATACTCCAAAAACCAAATTTACCATATTGTTGAGCTTGTAATAAAAAACGATTATCGTCAACAGACGTTCTAGGTATAGCAACACCAGTTCCATAAGCAGTTACATCTGTATTAGAAGTACCTTCATTTTGAATATTAACAGCATAAAGTATATAATCATTTACCGCTAATTGAGCACCACCATCTTCTATGTCTGCTTTAAATATCTGATTAGTAGAAAATTCTGTTACAATGCCATATAAATTCGCAGTTGAACTTTCACTCCCAGATTGAATAGATATAATTCTAAACTCAGTACCAGGAGCTAAGCCGTGATGCAATGTCCTGCTATCACGAGTTCCTTGCGAAAGTGTAATAATATCTCCACTTTCGGCAGTTACTTGAGCAAAACCTAAAACAACAAAGCTTTGTTCAGGATTAATACTGTATAAATTTGGTATCCCCTCATTTGAATAAGTATCATTAAAAGCACCAGCTCCTTGATTAGCTAAATCTACTTGTCGAAAAGACCCTTTAGTAGTTAAACTTTTACCATCAAAAGAAATAAGTCCGTCTAAATCAACAGACTCAGACGGATCTATATCTCTTTTATTTGTTTTTTTGTTAAAACCACCTTCAAAGTTTAATATGTTCCAAGGTTGTTTTGGCACTTACTTCCCTTTAATTTTATCAACTATAGGTTTTAATACCATGTCCCATATTAAATCATCTTTTTTAGATGGGGATAGTTTTATACCTTTTTCTAACACATATAAAGCTAATAAACACCATTCCCAATTTGATGTAATGAATGATAACATTGTTTTCTCCTTATTTTGTTTTTAATTTCTTTTTACAACAATCACAAGTCACAAAATCTCTAGGTTTATGAGATTTCTTTTCTAATTTTCTAAGTCTTTTTTCGTGATCCTTTGCAATTAAATCTAACTCATTATCTTCTTCTACATATTTACGCATTTTTCTTAATTCACTTTTCTCCATTATGCGCTTAATAACAACTGATATAATTTTTTTAGCAACTAATCCTTGTAACATTAATAAGCTCTCTTTCTAGAAGTTTTCTTTTTTCCACTAACCATTCTTTTTCCAGTTCTTTTTGCATAAGCTTTAGCCGCGGCTTTACCTTTTTTAGAATACGAAAAACGTTTAGTTCCTACTTTTGGCATATTATTCTCCTTTTATTATTATTAAAATTCCAACTCCAAAAACTATTACAAATCCCCAGAGGAAAGATATAATCTCTGATAGATATTCCATTATACACTAGCTACAAATACTTCTACTTCAACAGCATTTCCACCAGGATTTACCTGTATGCTAGCTATGTCTGCCATAGTACCAAAACTTGGACTTGTATCTGCTTCAGCTAACATTAAATCATCAGGTGAACCAAGTACATGACTTTGTCCCGCTGCTAATGTGACTTGATATAAAGTTGCAGCACCTACCATAGCTACCTCTATTGCATTTGTATCGTCTTTATTTGTAATGCGAACATATTTTGCATCACCAACAACTATAGCTCCAGCTGAAGTATGATTAGCTGCTGCAAATGTTAATACTGTAGTAGTATTACTTGCAGCACAATTAACTATTCTTTTAAAAACTTCATCAATAGAAGCTATTGTAAACGTATTAGTTGCTCCTTGATCTGTACCATTTAATGTCACAGACTCTGTAACAGTTACAGTTAACGTAGCATTACTTATTGTTGTTGCCATTTATTTTAATCTCCTTTTAAAATTTAAAATTAATTCCTGTTCCAATATTATATTCTTCTCGTCCATAATATTTTAATTTTTTACCCTCAATAAATACCCCAATATGCTCACTTAGATTGGTGCCTAAGACAATGCCAATGTCATATTGATCCTCATCTCCTTTATAAGATTTATCTGTTAAACCCTTAGAATAAGGAAATGAGTTTACCCATAAATGTGTATAAAATCTATCTTTACCTGCATAAAAATCTAAACCAACAACCAAGCTAACTTCTGCTTGCCATTCTTTTTCTTTATTATCTTCATTATATCTTTTAATAATATGTGGCATGTGGTATTGTAAAAATTCTGAATCTGAATATGCAACTGCATTAGAATCTGGGTCTTCCCAGTAATAATCAGCATCTTCATAATAATATTCCCAATATCCTTCTTCTGTAATAGGGTCAGTTTCAATCCATATATAATAACTGTCAATTTCTCCATTATCATTTAGGTCATGTAAAGGTACTAAATAATCTGTATATCCATACTGATAAGCTAATTCCCACCAAGGATTCTCATAATCATTATAAGCAGGATGTCCATATATAGGATGTCCCATTATATTTCCACCAACAGATAAAAATACAGGACCTAATTCAGCTTTATACCTAGCATCAAAAGAAGCAAATTCTAAATCTCTACTCCCTTTATCTAAATATTTAAATTTAGTAACAAAATTATCATTTGACCATTTTAACCAATATTCTTGATCATTATACTCATGCCCTTGATTTCTTATAAAACTAGCTGAAATAAGATATTCTAATCCTCCTATAGCTCCAAATAAAGCATCATCACTTAATGCTTTTTCTGTACCTTTATAAAACCTACTACGACTTTGATACGGGAATAATGCAATTTTTCTTATACCTACATTATACTTATAATTATCATCTATTTGAACACTACCATTTACATATGGTGTACCCATCGATGCAGAGCAATATATAGTTGAATTATCAAATACCCCACCAAAAACCAAGTTAACAAACGTAACCAAACACAATATATATCTTTCATATTTTATCAAAACCTATTACCTCCAGATTTTCTATTTTCCAAATTAGATAAACGTTCTTCAAAAGCATCTATTTTATTATTTAAATCATCCAATTTATTTTTACAGTCTTCTATTCCTGATAAATCAACATCAGGAACTTCAATCTTCTTATTTTTTAATTTATTTAACTCTGTTTTTATATAAGTTAAATCTGATGCTAAAGGACTTAAAGTATTATTTAAAGCTTTTAACTCTTTAAAAGTTTCATCATACTCTCCTAGTTTATAAGAAATTATTTTTAAATCTCCCATAGACTTCATGTTATCTATTTCTTTTTTATTATCGTCTACTTGACCTGTAATACTAAAATATGTAGCTGAAGCTGAAATTAAAATTGCAGCTAATGTAGCTATAAACTTCAAGTCAAATGTAAACTTACTTCCTTCTCCAATCTCTGTAGGCATCGGTTCCTCCTTTTTTGTTATTACCTTTTCTCTTTTATCTTTCAGTTGATCATTTAATGCTTCAGCAACTTCATCTACTGTAACACATTCTAATTCTATTAACACTTTCCCTATAGGAACTGATTTATCATAATTAATAGCATATTCAGACTGCTTTCTTAACGCACTCTGTAATTGCTTTTTATTTATATAACCTTTAGTTAGTAATAAATCTCCTAATTTCATCTATCATCCTTCTATTAATTGACCCCATAACGTTGTCTTACCTTTAATAATTTCTATAACTTCTACTTTATAATCTCCATTTTTAAAAAAATCTATAACTGCAAAAGCATGATTCCAATTAGTTAATCTTCCACTTAACCAGTCTTCATCAGCTTCTATATCCTTCAAACATCCTAAACTCCATGCACTTATAGTACCACCTGCAGTGGTTTTAGTGAACCTTTGTAAATCATGAGTATGCCCATACATAATACTTTCACCATACATATCTAAATGCTTAAATGCATGATACTTGGGAACATATTTACCATGAGTGAAGTTTAACTTTCCTATTTTTAACAACTTCTTTCTATTATAGGGATGATATTTATAACCTCTATCTTTTAACTTAAGTGCTTTACTAGTCATATAATGACCAAGATAAGGATACCTGGTAACAAACTTATCAAGCCAAACTTCATGATTACCTTGAACAAAATGTCTTATTTGACATTTAACTTTATCTAAAGATTCATCTATTTGATCCATACCATCATTAACTGCTTTAACATCTTTGTCTAACAAAGGAATTAAATCTTCCATAGGCTTAGCACTTCTACCTTTCCAGTAGTGTGAACTAAAATACTCCCATTCACCAGTATCACCTAAATCAATATATATATCAGGTTTTACAATTTCAATAGCTTTACATACCACATTTATAGCCTTTTGATCATGTATTGGAAAATGTTTATCTGGTGTTACTACAGCTCTTTTAACTATCATTATTGGCCTCCATAAAATGTTTAATAGTTCCTTTGCCAAGATGAGTATTATATACACGTTTCCAATACTCAGCTTGACCTTTTAAATCACTAGATTTAGGTAATGCATATTTATCCCTTTTATACTTTAAGCGACAAAACACTGCCTGTAAGGCTATATTACCCATTACCCTAGTCTCCATATCACTTCTACTAAATCCTAATGATTTGAGGCGTTTTTCGAGCTCAGGACGATATTTCACGTAATTATCCATTATATCAATAAGCGTAGCAGGTTCTACCTGCCAAAATCCTATAGCTGGACCACCTCCCATTTGTTTTAAATGCCTGTATCCTGTTTCGGCATTCCCTGTTTTGTATACTAAATCTACAGCATCATTTGAATGAAGTCCCATTTCTTTCAGGCTCCAATCAATAATCTCCCTAATCTGTTTTTTCATTTTTCTCTTTTTTCATTAATTCAAGTAATTCAATCGCTCCTTGAATCTTCATAAAAAGATTCTTAGCTTCTTCCTGTTGTAACTTTAGATTTTCAATTCTATCATCTAAAGTTTGCCCTTTCTTAGACATCCCCTCTCCTTATTTAATTATCCTTTATATATAATAGCAGATGTATCAGTAGTACCACTTCTTCTAATACTAACCCTAGTCCAAGCACCATGTAAAGTTGTACCTGCTGGTACAGGCACAGCTGCCAATCCATCCATACTATCAGTATGTGCTGAACCTCCCAACTGAACACTTACTTCACATTCATCTTCAAGTACTGTAACAGCACAATAGTGACCTACATCACTATGAAGAAGTAAACTACCGCTAGTTTTCAAATGAACATATCCTGCCTGGCCTAATTGTAAATTTTTACCTTCTTGGCTTGTGTGTTCTTGTAATTCATGTTTTCTACTCATATCTAACCTCTATAACATATTGCTGAAGCATTAGTTGTGGCTATAGTAACTTTATTCCACCTGCCATATATAGTAGTTCCTGCTGGGACTGTTATTGTACTTAAATCAGGATATATGTCAGAATCATTAGATTCTGTACTAATAGTTGCAGCTTCTAACACTGTTATTGCAACATATTCTACTCCAGCTGCTGCAGCTCCTGTATTATCAGTTCCTGCTTGGTCTATATGTTTATAACCACCTTGACCTAATTGAACATTAATTCCTTCTTGTACTGTAAGTGCATGTATTCCACTTGCCATTTTTACCTCCTACCCTAAGCACTGGCTGTGCGTGAATGGGCTTGTTATTTATTATTATCTTATCGCATTAGGGCCAGAGGACAAAATTCTAACTCCACTAGCTCTTTTATTGTTGTGCTTCTCCACCTGCTTTAAAAATTCTTTTTCATATATTTGTTTAGCTGTCATGTCTAATACATCTTCAGCAACTTTAGCTTTTACATAATACACTAGTGCTTTCTGCAAGTAATTAGGTAAATCAAGTTCAAATGATTCATCTGTTAATGCTGATACATTATAATACAAATTGGGAGTTTCTTCAAATGTTTGTTGCACAGTAGCACTATCACTAATTCTAGTATAAAGAGTAACATATCCTACTCCTGCTTCTTTAACTTTATGCAATCCATTGAATTTACCAGCATTCGTTAAGACTATATAACTTCCATCACTTAAACTTTCAGGAGAAGCAGAATAATTATCATCTCCTTGATCTATAATTTTAAGATAACCTGAAGTAGATACATATGTATCTATTGCAGTATTTACATCTTCAGTCTCGTTTATTCTATAAGTCGGTGCATAAGTATATCTTAGTTCAATGCCATCAG
>TARA_R100001594_G_scaffold46179_5_pt1 | contig 10528 bp, 9 predicted proteins | sample TARA_R100001594 | Tara Oceans TARA_R100001594 (sample SAMEA2622752) | marine metagenome | biome: marine biome (ENVO:00000447); feature: marine epipelagic mixed layer (ENVO:xxxxxxxxx); material: "saline water (ENVO:00002010), including plankton (ENVO:xxxxxxxx)" | depth 150 m
AGATGAGGGACGAGGTCGCGGTGTGCCTATAGCTTGGGGAACTGATCCGCCACCAATACCTGTGCTTGGACTTCCTTGGGGTGCTGGCATCGTCTTCTCTTTCTTTAAACATTACGCGACTCCCCTTTCGTAACGGGACATCATATCATACATACGAGCCGCTCCAAGGTTTCTGTCTCCATTACCCGCTCCTCTAACGGCATCTGCGGTCATTACAAATTCTCCGTCCGAAAGACGGGCTGGTATGCTGTCACTGGTCCCTGTACCGGGGCCAGTTATTTCGCCGCCTCTGGCCGCGCTTAGAGTCAGAGGTTCGGGGTTGGGGGCACCTGGATCAATTACAAATGGGTCTGAAACCCCATAGAAGTTATCAATAAACGATTGGGCTTCTGCAAGAGTTAGGCCAGTACTAGACGCTATTGTCTGAGCGTTCTGAACGGGGGCGACCCCTGCTAATCGTAAAAGTTGGATGCCTTTTTCATCCTTTAAAGGTCTTCCATCTTCCCCTTTTCGAGATTGATACTCTAGATAGTAGTTAGCTTCTTCAGTTCCCGGAAGAGGCTTATTGTCCTCTGGAAGATTATCTGGGTCATCCGCTGTAAAGTATGCAAGGGCGAATGGTAAACCTCCTGCGATTATCTCACCGCCATAATTTTCAGCGACATACGCGCCAGCATCCCCAAGCGCATCCAATCTGTCTGGCCCAAAAACAGCACGACTTAGTATGTTACGATTTGCTCCTCCTTCTGTACCTTGAAGAATTTCGGAAGCGTTCTCAAGTCTTGTATCTGCGCCAAATTCTCCAGCAGAGTATTGGGCTCCAGTTTGCGCTCCTGGTCCTGAACTAAATTCACCCGCTTGGTATCTGCTAGGCACATAGTCTCCTGGACCTGTGCCAGGCGCAACCGTAGTACCGCTCAAATCAACGGCATAATTCTGTCCCGTTAAATTCACATCTGCACCACCTGTCGTTACAGGAGCGTTAACTGTGGTTCCTGGGCCAAGGTTGCGGACTTGATCGGTATATGGTCCTTGGTTAATTGCTCTTTGGTTTACCGCTTGATTACCCCAAGTAGGAGCACTGCCAGCGGCTGCATTTGGATTATATGTTGGGAATATACCGCCTTTATAACCAAGGGTTTCTGATCCTACAGGAGAAGCACCTTTCCCGAAGGTAAGCCCTGTCTGGTCAGGTACATCTGCACCTGAAAAGATAGTGCCAGTTCCGCCTGGCCCAAAAATGCCCTGCGCTAGTGGGTTGTTAGCACCGCTGGAGAACAAGTTACCAGCCGCCTGAAATGGTTGTAATGCTCCCGCCTTAAGACCTCCAAGGAAGCCGCTACCAATTCCTGTTCCCGCTTGCGCGGCTGTTAATGCACCGCCAAGACCTTGCCCCAACGCGCCAATTCCATAGGATAAGGCCGCGCTCTTTAAGACATCCCCCCACGATCCCCCTTGCAGTTTGGTTACCAGACCAGATGCAATTATACCGCCAATACCTGGGGCTATCAGGTTGCCTATAATCGGAGCGGCTATAGGCAGCACCTTCTTAAAGACCTTCTTTATAGCTTTAAAAACCTTTTTGAAAAAGAACTCTGGTTGCCCAGTTACAGGGTTAATGGAGTTTAAGTTATTTCCCACTACATAGCGATTAGGGTCTTTAATACCCATCATCCGCATTTGCCAGAACAAGTGTTGTTTGAGTTCCGGGTTTGCGTCCAAGACTTCCGCAGGTACTACCGTTTCCCCTTCGGCGGCATGGACCATGTAGTTATCACCATATCGGCCAAGGGTTCCAAGACCGCTGGCTATGGCTTTTATTGTGGGTTCCCCGTTATATTTGGGCTGTGCGTATTCCATCAAGATACCTCTAGAATGCTGGCGAAGGCGTATATTTTACTAGCCGTGTCGCAGTTAAGAATTAGCGTATCGCTGGCCTCCAGTACGAAGGGTCCAGTGAGGGACGTATCTGCGAGAGTTCCTATACTATCTTTCTCTAGAGTCACCGTAACGGAGGCGGAACTATCGGTAATCTTTGGGTACACTACAATAGTACCACTATGACTATTATACAAATTTAAGTTCTTTATAATGGCTTCTGTGGCCGCTGGACAGGTGTATATTGTAACATCCCCGGTTGATCCCACTAAAGTAGCCACATTTTTGTACGCAGAGGCCATTTTTACTCCATAAACCAGCTAATAGCTCTGGTATCGTCCTGTCCTGATATAACAGCCGGGATCTCAGTCTTGGTAAGGGCCATCTCCAGATCCCTCATAATTCTTACAAAAACGTCTGGATCGTACTCATCTGGAACCATGGGCATAGCGTGATCGAGCAATTTAGCCATTACCGCCTCCCATCAGGACGTAGCCCAAGCCGTAAATCGCCCAATGTCCATGTTATATCTGTGGTGTCGCTTTCAATTCGGAGAGCAGCCTGTCTCGACCTACTACGCAGAAAGGACTGCTGAGTTGTGGCCTTAACCGCGTTGGTGGAGTTGGTGGACAGGCTGTCTCCAGGGAAATTCCTAGTCTTTATAATGTAGTTTACGGATGCTTCAGCATCACTGCTTGTAATGTCGATATCCGGGATTAACCGTTCAATGAACATAAACTGTTCGCCATCCCCAAGGTCAAAGTCCGCTGACTCTATAAAAGAGGTCATTGGAGAACCGTCATTATCATCTCCGCTTTCATGGACGTACACAAAGTTTGTGCCGCTGGCTGTTCCGCACCCTCTTGGATTATCGTGTATTCCATAATCTACCCAAGCGGTTCTGGCCAAGGTTCCCAAATCCCATGTATTTTCGGAAAAGTTAAACTTAACATATCTGTCAATTTCCGTAGCGTCTGCGCTTGGATAGAACCAAAACACCTCGTCAAACATTTTGTTGGAAGCCGCAAAGCACTTAAAGCTTTGCTCCAGGTTAATATCGTCAAATACATATCGTAAAAGAGTGCAGGGAATTACCTGAACACGGCCCGTGTAGACATAAAAGTTTTCACGATCCATCCAGAATACCTTATCTCCTACGGTTGTAACCGCGTTTGGCCCTAGAATGGACACGTTATTTGCCAGCATACTCATGCCAAAGGTGAAGGGGGGACCCACAAAGCGCAGTGCATGAAGGGATGTATCCGTCCAGATCAGCATCTCCTGTCGAGTCTTCTGTGCCGATATAATTTCAGAACCAGAAGAAACACGCTGCGAACCAGCAGTATTAGTTGCGGTGGGGGTCCAATCAAAAGGACTTTCTTGGTCGGACCAGCGTACCATAAGCAAATCCTGGTCTGTTTCGTCAATGGGGTTACACCCAAAGCACACAACGTGTCTGTCCGCCCCGGAAACCATCAGCCTTCGAGTAATAGTCGGAGCACCAGACGCTCCTGTCTGCGAAGCAAGTGTGGTAGCCCTGTTAGCAAGCCCTAATGTCTTATCCCAATAGTAAGGAGCTCCGTCAAATACGTTAAAGGCAAGGTCTTCGCCCCAGTTATCCTGGCTCCATAACCGTATATTTGAGCCAGTGCTTGCAGCAGTAGAAGAGGACTCCCCAAACCCTACAAAATCGTTGGCTTCCTTTACCACGGCTCCATCTGCGTGGGAGGCTGCGGTAGTTCCTCTTACTCCCCGCACAACTCCAGCATCTATGGTATTGCTGGATTTCCCTGTATACTGGATTAACTCGCTATCTATTAAAACAAGCCCAACAAAAGTTATAGCAGCCCCGCTGGAGGAACTGGCCGCTGTTGTTCCATCATCCCCACGGGTAAGCTCTCCAAACACATTTCCTACGTTAGTACCATAGCGTATTTTTTCGCTACCAATAAGAATAGTACCTTTGCTAGGAAAGGTACTGGTATTGGAACCAGCTATGCTAGAACTTGAAGCAGTAAGGTTTGCTGTGGTTGTAGTGGAAGCAGTCTCAAAATCAGTCGCGCTTGTTAGAATAAAAGAGGTATCAGAATCACTTATTCCGCCACTGTCGTTTAGGGTGGTTTGGGAGTACCCTGTAGTTAGACCTCCCCAAAGACCAGCACCAAACCCCGTCCCGGAAACCACTGTACTTAAACCTGTGTTTATTTGATAGGTGGCTACAACCGAAGAACCACCGCCCGTGGTAGATCCAGAGGAAGAAGCCCCAGCGGTGGTTATTGTGTAACTGTTAGAGTCAATTAACGTAATCTCATGTTCTGTATTTATTTGAGCCGCCGTTATGCCGTCTGTAGTAGTGGCGCCACTTAGCGTAACAAAGTCCCCGTCTACAGCCCCATGTGACGGGGCGGTAACAGTTATAGTTCCTGTTCCAGACGTTCCTGTCTTAAGTGGATTTGCTCCCAGAGTAGTGGTAGCTCGAATGGGAGTAATGTCGTTATAACCACCGCCCTCTTCTATATAAAACTTAGTTTCTGTACCCAGGCCCATGTATTTGGAACCATCCAATGCAGCCCATACATGAAGGGAGCGTCCTGTTCCTTGAATTGTATTACTACTAAGACGTTCCCAACCTCCCATCTTTTCTGGGCGCCCTTTTCGGAAACGAACTAGGTCAGAGTTAAACCAACCATTTTCATCCCCGTAAGATGTGGTTTCTCTGTTTACTCCTGGCCTAAAATTTATTTTAGATAAAGGCATTCTATATGTCCTTATCCCCTTGTCCCAATATTTCGGAGAGTTCATCCTCAGTATACGTCTTAACAAGCTGGCTTTGTATCGGGACTATGCAATGCAAACCGGGAAAAGTCTGCCCATTAAAATCCGGGGCCTTTGCAGCAGATACCACCGCTAGTTTCTGCTGCATATGTGAGGCAAAAATCCGTACAAGGGTTACGTTTTCGTTTTCCAAGGAATGATACGCTACCCAGGTAAGAACTGCGCTGTCCTTTAAATCTCTATACTTTGCATCCCACTTATATTTAAAAAAACCTGTAATATTTTCTAAGGAACGACCAGCAAATCTACAAGGATGCCCCTGCTGTATTTCCACTCGAGCATTGGGAAAAGAAGACACGCCTAACTGATACCTAACATCAACCATCTGGCTGGCAAGAGCTTGCACAGATGTCAGCATAACGATAATAAATATCAACGGGAGCAATCGCATGATGCCCTCCTATTCCACTAGTTCAGGCCAATCATAAAGTATACCTGACTTGTTACCCTCTCCATCCCACACAAGAAAGAGAGCTTCTATCGCGGCAGTGTCAGCGGCATTGGTGATCGCAGTTTCCATTGCCGTTGCTTTGGAGCGTATGGCATCACGCCAAGTTTGAATGTTGCTTGGGATTGCAGTGCCCTTGTCTGCCTTACGGATAATCGCCCAATCAGTTTGCGCTAGAAGACTGCCTTGCTGATGCTTAACCTCGTTAATCAACGTAGATTTAACGCCAAGCGTTACCCTTCCATTTTCTGTTACATCAGCTAGACTCTTTGCTGTCTTGGTAACCTTGCCAACCGCATCTTGTGTGTACCACCATGTTCTTGCGTCAGGAAGTGGGTCCGGCGTAAGTTCCTCAAGGCCAGCGGCTTTCTTCTCATCTTCCGACCAAATGTGCCAGTTCCTTGGGTGCCTTATGCCATTGCCATCCACCCATGAGGAACCTTCCTTAACTAGGTTTCCTGTTGATTTTTCACGCCACATATTATTCTCCTTATCTACCGGGAGCTGGTGATAAATCTTCACCACCAAAAGGATGTCTAGCAAATGCTGCAAAAATTATATCATGACCATCACGATTAATCCTACTATCTGACCCTCTAACTTTGAAGCCGTTACAAAGAAAATCTATTTCAATGCTACCAGAAGTACTTTCAGCATCACTATTACTTGGCATTAAATAATCATCAGCAAGATTAAAAGTACTTCTTTTTCCGTCAAACATAGTCCAAGGCTCACCTCCTCTATCGGCCTTAGTCATAACAAACTCTGGAGAAAAGCCACAATAAACAAAGGGTCCATCTGAATTTCCTGTTCCTGTATATGAACTAAACCTAGAGAATCCTTCTATTTCTGCAAATACAAGAGACATATATGTTATAGTACTTCCATTTACAGCAGGGTCCGTTCCTAATGTAAGCACTGTACTAGAACCTGCCTCAACCTTACCTAATCCACCATCAGAGCTACTAAAAGCATCGTCAACATTACTTAGACCAACTTGTTCACTAAAAGCAGTATCTCCATATACCCATACACTTGATGTTCTGTTATCTGCACTACTAAGAGAGAACGTCCATGAGAAAATAGGAGTGACTCCTAAACCATGACCATATGTAGCTTGGTCAGTTCCATTACCTGTATAGGTATTTATGCTTATTCCAGCAGTAGTGTTTGCAGAGGTTTTTGTTGTATTGATAGTGCCAGTAGTATTGGAAGACCCAGAACCATTCCCCTTCCAATTCAAAGATACATAGGTTCTACCACTTGTATTGACTGTTCCACTAGATAACTCACTACCATCACCTAATGCAAATCCGTCTGAATTGAATGATGTTACGGCATCTGTTACGGCATCTGAATTAGTTCTGTCAATAAAGTGAGCCGTTCCAGTACCTGTCCCTGACTCCTGTATTACATGAGCATCCGAATTGCTTCTACTTTTTACCCAGATAAAGTCTGGTTGCATATCCGAATTTCCATCAAAAGTAATAGTTTGTGTACTACTGTTCCCTGAGTAAAGAGCAATTTGAAAGTGAGCTGATGGATCTGAAATAGCAGGAGAAAAATTAGATGTATTTAATTCGTTAAATCCTGATGGAGCAGCCGTATTAAGTGATCTCTGTCCAAAGTTAGCAATTAAAGTTGAGTTACCTGTACCATAGTCGGCTGCAAATGCTGGTTGGAACATTCCAGATAGACCTGAAAAGGCTTCGTTAGATCCTGCTGCTGGATCACCACTGTTAGGATATGTACCATTAATTGAGAACCATATCTTTCCATTATCTAAATCGAGTGCTACTCCAACAATATCTCCAGCACTCATGGCACTTCCATAAGAAGTCGTTGTACCACCAGAAATCTTATCTCCTTTGGTTGCAATTGCATAGCCGTTATTACCTGAAACTTGAGGAAAACTAGTTCCACCAGAACCTGAATCAATCTCCCATGATGGACCTACGACACCTACAAATTCTCTATTAACACCACTTTGTCCTAATGTATCCAGTTCACACTCCCAATACCACTTACCACTAGACATTCCAAAAGTTGCTCGTACATCATTTGAGTTACCTGTATTACTATTTGTCCATTTCAAGTTGCCCTCAGATAAAACACAACTACCTTCTCTATGAGCATCATTATAATTCATAATTGCATAATTTTTAGTAGGACTATCTGTAACCTGATCTGTTGCAGCTAAATTAGAAGGAGTAAAATTATTCCCATTACCACTAGAGTCAGTACCTAAAGAACTACTATCTGCAAACTTTAACCAGTATCCATTTGTTCCAAATGTAAGTCCTGATGGATCAATGGGCCTCCATACTCCATTATCGTCAAACTCTCCTAGATCTGTAGCAGCTTGTTGTGTGCCATCCACAAAAATACACTCAGCTAGATAGCCGTCCCAATATCCTCCACTATTTCGATGACCAAATATCTGGGCAGCAGCCGTATTTATATTAAAATCATAATTTTCACTAATGGAGTTATTTGTTTCATAATCAGTTAGATGTACACCATTATGATATATTTTCATTCTATTGCTTTCTGTACCTTGAGTAGTATCAGCAGCTAAAATTATATGAGTCCAACCTGACATATCTCTAAACTGAGCACTAGTTCTTTTTAATCCTCCACCATCTATTAGATAAAGTGAAGAATTACTATCTGATAATAAAAACTCAAAATTTCCACCACCAGCACTAAAAGCATTCATTCCTGCACTAGTACTTTCTGCATTTCTGCAAAGTTTAAACCAATAACTTAATGTCCATGTTCTCTGGTTTCCAGCAGAACTAGGTGTAAAGGATAACGATGGGCTATCGTCATCATTGAAACATAAAGAGTTCTCTATAGAATATGCAGCAGCTCCTCCACCACTCCCAAACATCTGTGTTCCAAATACTGGCATAAACGCTCTCCCTAACTAAACGCCAACTGTACCGCACCAAGCTGAATACTTCCTGATGCTTTAACAAAATATGGAATGATGTCCACGGCATTGGCCGCTGTACTAAGAGTTATCCCGCTCCCGCCAGCGGTCTCGTAGTCGGTTCCCAGGCTCAGAGTCCTGGAACCTGTTCCATCTTGAATACAAACTATAACTCCACTCTGGCCGACCTGTTCTGTGGTTGGGTTGGCGAGGGTGACGTTGCCAGTAAAGGTGAGAACAAAGTTTTGGTTAGCTCCAAAGTCCAGCGTTACACTGCCCGTGTTACTTGTGTCAGTGTCTGTGGTTGCTATCAGAGTTCCAGTTATTGTGGTCCCTACAGCAGTCGTGGCGAGTTTTGCAGAATTGTCGTGGTAGAGAGTGACAGCCCCATCATCCACAAAGGTAGCCATCGTTTCGCCGGAACCGTCAATATTGAGGGTTCCTCCTACAGTAAGGTGGCCGTCCGTTCCATCCCAATGGACAGTCATGTCCGAACCTGTGCCCCACATTGCCTTTGCATCATCAGGAAACAGGATATCATCTGTGCCAGTTGGAACAGTAAACACTGTGCCATCAGCATCGTTCTTTACTGTGATGTCTGAGGTCGAGCCTTGGCCTGTAAGTATCAACCCTTCAGCAGCGGTGTAACCCATCGCCGCATTATCGCCAGCGGAGGTATCTCCGTCTGCATTTACAGTGGAAGCCGTTACATCTCCAACAATATCAACACTAGTTCCGCCAGTTGCTATCGTAATTACATCAGTGTCAGCGTCATTCTTAATGGTTACATCGTTAGTGGAACCTTGGCCTGTAAGAATAAGACCTTCTGCACTTGTGTATCCTACAGCGGCTTTATCTGAAGCAGCCGTATCACCCAAGGCGTTGAACGTTCCACTTGAAGTAATATCACCAGAAGCCGTTACAGTAGCCAACGCTAAATTAGATACTGCGTCTACAACAGCGGCTCCGCTTCCAGCACCATCACAATAGATAACCGCAGATTTTCCATTTTCTACTGTTATATTTGCACCGCTACCTTGTGTGAAGATAAGAGAATAGGGGCCACTGGACCCAGAATCTGTAGTGGCATTATTCATAATAAACCAAGCTGGGGTCGTATTTGGGGCTATTGTAACCGTACAATTTGAGTCCAACGCTCCTGTAAATTTAATCACACGGTACATACCATCCTGAAGGTTTTCGGTTCCTGATCCAGGAGAAGCCTCACGAACAGTTAGGGTATGCGTATCCGCATTTGTTGTTATGGCCACAGCTTTATAGGACGCCAGACGATCCACAATATCCAAGTTATGATTAGTTGTGTCGCCCCAAGCTCCTGATTGTTCCCCGGAACCTATTTTTTCTAAGCTAAAGCCAGTTGTATATGTAGAAGCCATAATATTTTTCCTATGCCGCTATTTCTGTCCAATCAGGGGTTTGTGAGGCGTCTATTTCAGAGAAATTAGACGTTTGTGAGGCGTCAATGACGCTCCAAACAAGCGCATTGTTGACGGAACCCTCTGCCGAAACCCCATCTACTGTAAAGGCAAAGTTGATCTGCACTGAACCTACTTCGCTGGCGGCAGAAACACCAGTGACGCTAACACTTCTGGGAAGGCTTATTGTAACAGAACCCGTAGCACTGGCGGCAGAAACACCAGTGACACTTTGTGTTACAGGTACGTGTGCAGTAACAGAACCCATAGCACTGGCGGCAGAAACACCAGTGACACTGAAACTAGTGGGAAGACTTATTGTAGCAGATCCTATTCCACTAGCCGCAGAAACACCCGTAACACTAAGACTAACGGAAAGACTTACAGAAGGAGAGCCTGTTCCGCTTGCCGCAGAAACCCCAGTGACACTAACACTAGCGGGAAGGGCTACCGTAACCGATCCTACTCCACTAGCTGCTGATACCCCCGTAACGCTTATACTAACCGGAAGACTTATAGTGGCCGAACCAACTGCACTAGCCGCAGAAACACCTGTGACCTCTACGGGAATCGGACTATTCCACGCTCCAGAGTTCCAGGTACTTCTATTCCAGCCAGTAATTAAGGCCATTATGCAATCCTAATTATCGCGTTATTAGCGTCATTTGCTGGGTACTGAATGGTAAAGTCTCCTGAACTTGAAGATTTGTCCCCACCAAAATTGATTACCGCAACCGCAGGGTAAGCCGCGTGATTTGTTGTAGACCCTGTTCCAGCAGTGCTTAATGTACTGTTATAGATCAAAGCACCTCTTGCGCTACTGATTGTAGAACTCGACCAAGTGGTGTCCGCAAAATCAAGATAAGCTGTAGGAACACTACTACTATTATCTCCTAGAGTATTTGTTACGCTTCCAAGAGCCTCACCTCCGGCTGTATAGTTCGTCCCACTAACCTCATTACTGGTCGCATACCCAGTAGTGTCGGCATCAATGGA
>TARA_R100001594_G_scaffold2704_1_pt1 | contig 10522 bp, 20 predicted proteins | sample TARA_R100001594 | Tara Oceans TARA_R100001594 (sample SAMEA2622752) | marine metagenome | biome: marine biome (ENVO:00000447); feature: marine epipelagic mixed layer (ENVO:xxxxxxxxx); material: "saline water (ENVO:00002010), including plankton (ENVO:xxxxxxxx)" | depth 150 m
TGAGGCAAAGCTCGACAATGTTACAAATGCTCTTGCCGGTAAAGAGTGCTTCAAAATCAGAACTCCCGGCGAGTCTCAATCTACACTCAAAACCAAACTAAAGGAGACTGAGGAACGGCAAGCGCGAATGGATGAAATATTCAAAGAACGCAGGAAACTTGAAATTGCATCCCGCAAAGCAAAAGGAAAAGCACAAGATGAAATCTATGCCAAAATGGATGCGCTTGATGCAGAACACGACAAACTGAACGCATAAAACCACAAGGGGGGTGCAATTGCACCCCCCATTTGTATAAATGAACAAATCAGAACTTGAAACATTTGCTAAAAATCTTGGCTTATCTAGGCCAAACGATAAGCAATTTAAAAATACATTCCCTGCTGAAGATTTCGTAGACAACAACGGAATTCCAACCATAAGTGGACCACCGCCCAAAGAACTGGCTGCTGCAATTGGCTTTTATATATTTGCAGCGTGTGAGGCATTGGATGATTTTTGTATAAACAAAAATGTATTTGGTGGGTGGAACAGAGTCACATGCTATCACCGATTTGACGAGGAAACAGACACGGAGTCTTGTGTTTGGGGTGCTTGGGAGTCTCATTGCACCTCAGATTTTATCGCTCATTGTAAAGAGCGGCTACCTTGGGTTGAAATATGGAAATAAAATCACAAAAATTAGAAACATCTTGGCTAAATATCTTGTGTGGACCGCGCATTTCTTATGATCCCCTTGCATATACTTGGCCAGAGATTAAAGAACTTCCGAAATCAACAAATAAAAAAAGAGCGCAAGCCCTATCTAACAAGCTCATTGGTACACAAGATTCACCAAAAATGATGGGCAACGGTGAATCAACCATTTACAACTCACTTTTGCATTTCACATACGCAGTAGACAACAAAATAAACTGCGTTTGGCCTTTCCCTGAAGAACATTTGCACCCTGCCATACAATGTGAATTGCCTAATCTAATTCTTAACCTAATTTACGAGTGGCCAATTGCCGATCTGATGGGGTTGCGTGAAAAACTAGATGAATTATTCACCTTGAAAGTATTAATCCCCACACACTCTGAGAATTTTATTCTGCGTGTGCAGAATCTAATAAGAAAAGGAAAACTAAAAAATACAAATGTAACTATACACTACCATGAAAACTGAAACCATAGTCAAGCAAATGCTGACAGAGAACACAGGCCGTCACATGTTAGATAGTGGCGGGGCAAATAATCGCCACTGGCAACGCAACCAAGGCCGTGATTTCGACAACGAGCCAGAGACAACAGCGGAGTTCTCAATCTACAAAGATGAACTAGACATCTGCATTACTCACAGCCTCTACCACTGGATGATCGACAGGCTAGACTACGATGAGCGCATTGATTCTGCTTTTCAAAAGTTTGCTACACGCAAATCACAAGTTGATTTACACTGGCCGACAGTAGTTGAGAACTTCATCAAGTGTTTCAACGCAACTTCTATTATAGGTCAAGATCCAGTGGGTGAGAATACTTACAATGGTGAGTGTCTGCTGTCACAAACAATACAGTACACACAATTCACCATTCACGGTTGCGATGATTATGTGGCAATCCAAGTCCACAACGGTGCTGATGTTCGTGGTGGGTACACAATGCCACGCATCTTTAGTTGTGGCGAAGAGGTTTTTTACTACACAGACGCACATCTTTACGCGCCAAACACGCTTGACCCCAAGCAAACCATCATGCCATTTGGAACAAACGACAACTCACACTCTTGGTACACAGACGACGGTTACAACTTCTATGGAGACGGTTGCGAAGACCTTAAAACCTACAAGGCAACTGATGATCCACAACTGCGAGGTCAAGGACTGATCTTCGTTGAAGACGGCAACGCCTACTCTCCTATCAACGGCGCACAACTGGAGGCCACAACATGATCCTACAAATCAAGTGTGAGTGGTGTGACAAGATGTTTGATCCCACCAAGAGAAATCAAACCAATCATATATCTACATACAACCCTGAAACAGGCACATACTCCAACGGCAAGAGGCCCAAGTATTGCTCAACTAAATGCGCCCAACGTTTTGCGGAAAGGAAAAGACAGTCAAGAGGAGAAGGTGCAAGGCTGAACGATGAGCAAAGAGCAGAAAGAAGAAAGCTCAAGAAAAAGTGTGACGAGTGTGGCAAAGAGATGCTTGCCTATAGGTATGAGTGTCCAAACAAGATGCTTAATTATTGTAGCTATGGGGCCAAGAGTTGTGAGAGCAAAGCAAGAATGCGTAAGCAAAAGAAAAGCCCTGAGTATGAAGCACACCTAGCAAGGTGCAGACAGAAGACAAAAGAAAACCAGAAAAAAGAACATGGAAGGAATTGTGTCCAGTGTGGTGAGTGGTTCAAGTTCACCATCGGTGTGAGAACATACAAGAAAGTCAGTGAAGCAGAATCGCTGGCCAAAGTCGGCTCACGGGATTGGGCCGGTAGAGTAGAGAAATCCATCCCATTTATTTATTCATCACAGAAATACTGCAACAAAAAATGCTATACCTTGGCCATGCGTATAGCTGCAAAGAGTTGGGCAAAACCGCTTGTGGAAAAGGTGCAAGCGGTGTGTAAACGTCCCGAATGTTCAAACACTTTCACCACTACAAAAGGCAGACTTAACAGGAGCCACAATCCTAAAAGATACTGCTCCCAAGCTTGTTCCGTAAAGCACTACAGGGAACTACACCCGGAGATGGTAGAGAAGAACTACCTGAGACACCTCAACAGAATGAGGAACAACCGTGAGGCTCAACTAAAGAGAAACACCTATATGAGAACTTTAAGAAAAACAAGTCCATCATACGCAGTGGCCTGTCGCCTGAGAGGTAGGGTGAGAGATGCATTAATGCTAGAGTCAGGCTTGAAAAAAAGAATGTCTACTGAAGAATTAGTAGGTTGCTCCTTTGATGACTTGGTGATTCACATTGAATCAAAGTTCACAGCGGGCATGAACTGGGATGTATTCCTAAAATCCGGCGGTAAAATTCACATCGACCACATCATGCCATGTGCGGCATTTGATCTAACCAATGAAGAGGAGCAGCGTGAATGCTTTCATTGGTCAAATTTACAACCGCTATGGGCGGTTGACAACCTAAAGAAAGGAAAGAAAATAGTATGAGAAAAATAGCACAAGACGCAGCTCGCGCATTTCGCAATGATCGCAAATTCACACGCGACAATACGCAAGTTAGAACAACAAAGACAATCGCTGGGCCAATGACTGAGTTAATCTTGCACGGTCACGTTATTGCTCGACGACGCAACGGTCAACTCTTCGTTACACTAGCGGGTTGGCCAACACCCACAACCAAGTCAAGACTCAACGCCTTGTTTGCTGAGTATGATAGAAGTATTCGGTTCTTTCAAGAGGACCACGAACAATACCTCGGTTCATTTGTGGGCCATCAATGGACACAACCTATTGACAGTCGGAGTTGGTACAAGGTAATAGACTTTTATCCAAACACACTGCGAGATGAATTAGGAATAGAAAGGGTTAGCAGATATGGACTATAATTGGTGGGATAATGATTTTGCTTACGGCAAACGGTCTAGAAGAGGTAAGCATCACAACAGCAAGTTTTCACGCAATTGGTTAACTCAGAAAAGCAATGGTCAACTTGTGCTGCGAAAGTATCCGGCTAAAAACAAGTACTTTGAATCTTATATCAACGATTGGGAAGATCCACCTGAGTGCAACAAAACAATAGATCAATACAAGTACATGCTAGAACACAAGGTACACTGTTGCATTCCTCCACTAGAAGTACTACCACCAAAAGACTACTCAATTTTTAATTCTTATATAGGACTAATATGAATAATTATTGTAAAAGTTTTGATGATGCTTTTAAGAAGTTTGCTATACGGCATGGACTGAATAGGAGTGAGGTTGGTCTACATGAAAGTAGAACAGCAAACTACAAGACAAATTATCCTGACAAAAAGTATAGGATAAACAGGGCAAGAAAAATCTACGGCAATCCTGACAAATGGGTGCGCTGGGCAAGAAAGGAAAATAAATGGGACTAGATCAAAGAGCGTATGCCACAAAAGGTGGCAAGGAAATAACATTAGCCGAGTGGCGCAAGCACAATCGGCTACAAGGCTGGATGGATAATCTCTATCGCAGTCGAGGTGGTGACGAAGTATTCAATTTGATACCAATTGAATTAACTTCTGATGATATAGATGAACTAGAAGAGACAGTCCGTGGTGCAATGTTGCCGAAGACTGAGGGATTCTTCTTTGGTAGAGATTCGTATGATGATATGAATTATCACACTACCAATGATTTAAACTTCGTTGCAAAAGCAAGGAAAGCACTTGCCGATGGCTGCACTGTAACCTATGAATGTTTTTGGTGAACCAATCGCTATGTTTTGTGTGCCGGTTGTAAGCCATACCAGCATCATAACCAATAGCAACATTATTTGTACCCGTGGTAATTCACCGATATGCTTGGGAGATTCCGCCCGATGAGGAACTTCTGGATGAATGGATGCATCGAATCTGCAAGAGAATCAACAACAGATCTTGCCTTAAAATCATCGAAAAATGCGGAGTCCTCAACACTTGTGTTGAGGGCTATAAACGTGCGTATGTGTTTGCATTCACATACGTCACAATACATGACAAAAACCTAAAAGAAATAGACAAACTAATATATGAACTATAACTATCAAGTCGTTAGTCGATCAATTTTTGATCGAGGAGGAAACAAGATCGAAGGTTACAAAGGAAACTTTCGACAAGACACAGGTGAATGCCTTGCTGTTACATCAGACAAGTACAAGATTATTCATCACCAAAATGTTCTCGATACTATCGAGGATAATCTGGACTTTGGCCCTTACAAGCGCAAGGTCTATTCAATCAACGGTGGTCGGCGCATCTATGCCGTCTATGATTTCAACGATCAACGCCGTCAAATACAACCGGGAGATGATGTTGGCTTTCGCCTGTTGGCCAAGAACTCATACGATGGTTCAACTGGTGTTATGTTGGGGGCTGGTTTACTTCGCATGGTTTGCTCCAACGGCATGATTGTGATGTCGGACAGCAAACAAGTGAGTCGCCAACACTCGACCAACATTAACTTGGAGTTCCTTGAAGAGACGATTAAGGCATCCAAAGAAAGCTGGATTGCTTCTGTTGAATTCTTCAAGCACATGTCAACCAAACTAATTACTCCGCTTGAAGGTACGGAGTTCTTGGATTCGCTTGCAGAGAAGCCTGTCAAAGTTGCCAAGAAACATATTGAGGAGATCAAGAAGATCTGGCTAAAGCCAACCTATGATCTGGACAGAACACGCAGCACTTACAATCTATACAATGCTGTCACTCAATATCTCACGCCTCTTGCTGATGATAAGTTTGAGTTAACGCAACGTGTCTCCAAGCAAATCCTTGCAAAGCTAACATGACACTTGATGCATGGGGTCAACGAGAGAATGAACATCCTCCTGTTGAGCCAGAGAAAAAACAGTGGATTACGATAACACTCTCGTTTGAGTGGTCATCCTACAACGATCATCCTAGTGATTGGAATTGGTCTAAACTATTAGAGGAAGCCATAACGAGTGAAGTTATAATTGATGAGTACAAGGATGAGTAAACTTATCACGCAAGATCCGCACATGCTTGAGCAAATTAGATTTGCTCAAGTGTTAGCATGTCACGACTCCCCCGTCTTGGTGACGGGGGAGTCTGGTACGGGTAAAGAGCATTTTGCTGAAATTCTACACGGCAAGCGTACTCGTAAAGACACAACTCGCGGCTCCAACTTTGTAGCCGTTAACACAACCACACTGGCTGAAGATCTTTTTGAATCTCTTATGTATGGTCACATGCAAGGTTCATTCACGGGAGCAACCCGTGAAACAGGTGGCCTAGTGCAACATGCAGAAGATGGCACTCTATTCCTCGATGAAATTGGTGAGTTACCACTCCCCTTACAGCCCAAATTATTGCGGTACATACAAGAGAAGAAGTTTCGCAAAGTCGGAGCAACAAAGATGGTTAAGTCCAAGTGTCGAATTGTCTGTTCTACAAACAGGGATTTGCGTGAGATGGTAAGGGAAGGCAGCTTTCGCCTCGACCTATTCCACAGGATCAGCGTCTTTGTTATCCAAACCACACCACTCCGAGATAGACCAGATGACCTTGCTCTATATATCAAGAAGCAAGGTTTCGATAACCCGAAAGAAATCACTGAGAAAATCTTGAAGCTAACGCCACTCTACGGCAACTACCGTGAATTACAAAGCATCCTTGCTCGGTACAAGTTGTTGGGTGAATTAATCAACTATTAACAATAACTCCGAATCGGTTGGCATGCAAGTTGCTAATATGTTAATCGGTTTGCTTTTTAAACCTTACTATGCAATACAAATTAGAAAAATTCATTGATGGAGACTTCCGTAAAATCTCTTTTTACGTTCCGGTCTTTGAGAAGTTAAGCGAAGCAGTCGAAGCCTACACAGAACCTACTGTTTTGGCCCTGCTCAATCAACAAGTTCAGTCTAGGCTACGCACAAAAGTGAAAAATAGTCTGCCAAAAAACTTGCCAAGCTCACAGCTTCATCGGTACAAAGATGAGCTTTATCGCAAACACCCTGACGGTTGCATCTTCTCCAAGGAAGATTGTAACGGCTGGCATCCAACAACAAGAGAGTTATCCGCAAAGAAACTCTTCATTATGTCACAACAGGCTATGGCCAATGGTGATACAGATAAAGCAAAGGAATTAATGGAGCAATGCAAAGCGAAGACACTAGCATAAAGCCAAGACGCTCAACTTATTCACCAGCAGCGGCCAAGCAGATTCAACCTATCTTGGATCAGCTATTGGAGACAGGGCGGGACGCTTACATGTCGTCACAAGAGACTAACATGACTCCCAACACATTGTACGTTAAGTTTAATGATGGTTTTAAGTTCATCATCGACAACTTTAACGAGGACAAATACACACTACTACGACCTCGTGTTGCTGTTCGCAAGATGGACAATGGAATCCTTGTCTACTTCAAGGACACAACAAAGAATACAATGGCTCTCCGTGAGATCGAATACGAATTCAACGATTCAATCAAGTGGAAGAATGATCTTGAGACATGGTACAAGACTGCCAAGGACTCTGAGTTATTTGAGCGAAGTGTCGCTGTGAACAATGATGATAAAGAGTGGGTCTACAATCTAGTTGGCCCTGAGTCTGAAGTGGATATAACTGAATCGAAAGTGAGGGTGATGAAATGACTGACGCATTGTTTGCAGACATAATTTGTACACTCTTTTTCTTTTTCTTCTTTGGTTGTTTATTTTGTGCAGCCTTTGACATAAACACATGAAATCAATCAGACTATCTTCTAAAGTATGGGCAGACTTGGTGTTGTGTAAAAACAGTTTCAACAAACTTGGAGGAGATCATGTATCTATCGGAACTATTGTTGAAGACTTGGTAAATCGACACTTGTCTGCCTATTTAAGCTCTGAGCTATCTAAAAGAACAGCCAAGTTGAAAAAAGAACATGCAAAAAGAGAAGCAATAATCAAGAAGCATGTAAAATCAATTAAAGATGTATCATATCTTTATAAAAAATCTGCAACTAATGCAGATTTGCTAGTGAAATGACACTTGAACAATTACTTGATGTGTCAGTAGACAAGTTGGAGAAGATGACTGACTCGGAGCTTCTTGAACACATGAAGCCCTACTTGGAGATCGCTCGTCCAAATGAACCAGAAGAATTAAACATGGTAAAGAAGCGGCGTGGTCGCAAATTAAACCTTGAAACATTATCTTGAAAAAACAGAAGACAGGTACATCCTGAGAATAGATGCCTCTTCTTATCGTGAATCAACATGTGACTTGAAGTTCTACTACACCACAGTTCGTGGTCTGCGGAACAATCACATGAATCACAAAATGGAGTATGGCACTGCATATCACAAGGCACTTGAGGAATTCTATTCAAGCGGCGACAAGACTACCGCACTCAATCGTGCCTTGGAACACTACTCTAACCCTGAAATTGTTGTGCCTGAAACTGACTGGCGCACATCGGGTCATCTGGCCAACTGCTTGAATCAATACTTTGAAAATTATGCAGAGATTGATGGTCTTGTAGTTGACCGGCACATGGGCGAACCACTTCTTGAAATGAAGTTCGCGTATCCGTTCTATACAAACGGCACAGTTGATGTGTTGCTTTGTGGTACAATAGATTTTCTCGGCACTTACTTTGGCGAGAACATAATCTGCGATCACAAGTCCACGGCAGTCACAGCAATTGACCGTTACCTCAATGCCTATCGCATGTCCACACAACTGATGGCATACACGATGGTGCTACGCAAACTGTTCCCTGACCGCAACTACCAAGCCATTATCAATGGCATATTCTTGTCGCGGTCCGGCAAGAACAAGTTTCAACGGAGTGCAATTCTTGATTTCTCTGCTGATAGAATGGAGAAATTCGAGAACCACTTGACGCAGACGGTAAAGAACTTTGCTGACAATATCAGATTGGGATTGGAGAAAAACATGATTCCCTTCTTGCCAAATTTCAATTGTTGCGAGACAAAATTTGGAATGTGCAAATTCGCTAATGTCTGCAATGCAGGCGAACACGCCGAAGTTGTTATAGAAAATGAATATTATACTAAACTCTACAACCCATTAGAATTCCAAACATGAAAGATCCAGAAATAAAAAGACACGCTCTAGAATTGTTTATAAAGGAAGCTCCCAAGAAGTTTGAGGTTGGCATGATGGAACACAATCCCAAAGGAGACAAGGGAATGTGGCGCATGACGACTGAGCAACTTGTTGATTCCGCAATTGAAGAAACGATAGATCAATTTCACTACCTTTATGTATTGAAAGAAAAACTGAGAAGAGAGAGAGAACTAAAAGAATTAAAAGAAAGGCAAAAATGAACAAACCTCTAATTGGAATAGTCGGATCTAGTGGGACCGGCAAGTCAACATCACTGCGGAATCTACCGTCCAAGGATACAATTATTATTGACCTTGAGCGCAAGGGATTTCCATTTCAGGAAGCTAAAGACTTCCATGTAATCACAGCTACAACGTTGCCTGAGATAGACAAGGCGATAGACACAGCTACAAAAAATGCAGACATCGTTGTCATCGAGTCGTTCACCAAGTATTGTGAAATCCTCATAGACACAGCCCAGAAAATGTATAAGGGTTATGATGTCTGGTCATACTACAACAAGGCTATTCGCAAGATGCTTGAAAGCCTCAAGAACGAGAAGGCTATCGTTGTAATCACAGCCATAGATGAAATTGTCAAGGTCATGCAACCAACTGGCGGCGAGTATAATACCCGTCGCATCAAGGTGCAGGGCAAAGTACATGAAGGCTGCATAGAGAAGGAGCTACTCCTTGTTTTGTTTACCGAGGTGAGACGCGAGAAGGATTCCATCGAGTATTGTTTCCAGACAAATTCAGACGGGATAACTTCTGCAAAAACGCCGCTTGGTTTGTTTAAGAATCTATACATACCAAACGATCTCAACGAAGTTATAACTCAACTAGAAAAGTACTATGCCTAAACACAATTTAGTGGTGTTAGTAATAACCAATAACCCGCCAGTTAGAAAGGCTGGCACAGGTCTTGGGGATGACTGGGCAACAACCGCCACTAAACCTCGGCTCATTAACTCCTTGGTGGGTCGAGGAGAATTTCCAAACTTTCTTGCATGATGCAAGGATACATAAACAAATGCCTACTATAAACCTAAATGAAGTATCGGAGAACGCTAGACCGTTCTTACCCGCAGACACATACACGATTCGCATTGCTGATGCAGAATCGAGAACGTCTCAAGCTGGCAATCCTATGGTTGTCTTGTCTTGGGAAATTGTTGCACCCGAATCCATCGACGACGATGAATTGGGCAATGTGCGGATTGCTGGTTTGCAATTCCGCGAGTACTTGGTGTTCATGGAGAAGTCTGCCGCTCGTATAAAGCGTGTGCATCGTACTCTTAACCTGCCTCTTGAGTTGGATTGTGAAGATGAAAACGATCCTTGGGGTACGGTCAAGACTAATGCAGACCTATACAAGGGCAAGGCTGCTTACGCGACCATCAACACAGAGAAGATCACCAAGAAAAATGCCGAAGGTGAGGCAATGCTCGACCCTTCAACGGGTGATCCTATCACATTCAACGGTTATTCTGTTAATCAACTCTTGTCGGCTGCGCCCGATCAAGACATCGTATAAACACTAGATGTGTAGGTACAGATTGCTATTAAGATGCAACGAGACTATCACTCTCCATTGATCGCCTACACATTCATGAAAAACGAAGACTATCCGAAAGCTATTCTTACCCTGCTGCTCTATGTAATAATACTAATCCTAGTCAGCATGCAGCAAGAGAAGCCAGTTAAACATACTACACCACTTGGAATTACAAATTTTATATTTGATCTACCTCTGCAAAGG
>TARA_R100001594_G_scaffold2082_1_pt1 | contig 10521 bp, 12 predicted proteins | sample TARA_R100001594 | Tara Oceans TARA_R100001594 (sample SAMEA2622752) | marine metagenome | biome: marine biome (ENVO:00000447); feature: marine epipelagic mixed layer (ENVO:xxxxxxxxx); material: "saline water (ENVO:00002010), including plankton (ENVO:xxxxxxxx)" | depth 150 m
TACGTTAAACCAGATCGTCTTGCTTTGATACCACTTCTTCATTAGAAAATTCCTTTCGATTTGATGAACATAAATGCCGCTATACCAACGACTAATAATATCACCAACCATTTCCTTTTAGAGGCAACTGCCTTAGCTTTTTCTGTGACAGCAGCTATCTTATCTATTTTATATTGGCGGCGATCCAACTGTCTACTTTCGCGGTCGTCAGATTTATTTTTCTTTTTACCAAGGGGCATAACTATACCTTTTTGATTGACAAACATTCCGTATACGTTAGCATTATATATTATGAATAACATTAAGACTACTAAAGAAGCCGCTGAACTACTAGGCATTTCAACTAGTAGGGTTCGCCAGTTAATAAGAGCTGAAAAGATTAAGGCCATACGCTTGCCTGCTGGGATCTGGATTATAGAAGAGGAAGAACTAAAAAGTTTTTCCTTACTAACCAGAAAAGCTGGTCGACCTAAGAGTGAAGGTGATGGGGCAATTAAAAAATAATTACTCTATCAGTGATACTTATGCAAGGCAAGTAGCCGAGCGGGTGTATGTCTTACTTATGTCGGGGCATTTCGATGCAGCTCATGTTGCTATTGATGAAGCCGAGCTATCAAAACAAGATACAAAGAATGCAATACTTGGAGACACACCCCTTGCATTGCTTGAGCTAGATGATAAGATAATCAATCTGTTTGAGAAAATGGGGTACACATACGTGCGAGATCTGGTCGGGGTTTCAGATGAGCACCTTCTTAAAACTGTACCAATGTGTGGACAGAAGTCTATTGAACAACTGAGGTCTGCCATGGTAAAGGAAGTAACCCGAAGGAGAAAACTACAACAGGAGGAGTAGTAAAATGAAAGAGGTTTTACCTGTGAGTGAAGCAGAATACTTTGAGCTGCCTCACATATCAAACACAGCACTCAAAGATTTTAGAACACAAGGTTCGTGGTCTTACTACCATCGCTACGTTGCACGGTCCACACCCGAGCAACCAAGGTCAGACGCCATGCGAATAGGGTCGGCACTCCATAGCATCATGGCTGTGGATTCAACCTCCTCCAATTCCATAGCGGTAATGCCAGAGTGGATTGACCTAGGTGGTATTCAACCAGAGAAGCTAAACCTACGGAAGAAGGCTCACCGAGAATTCAAATCTGAATTCGAGGAAGAGAATAAGGATAAGATTATCCTAACTCCGAAAGAGTTTGAGCAGGTTGAAGGTATGCGCAGCTCGGCATGGGATAACCCCGCCATCCTTCCCTACCTAGAGCGCCTTACATCTGACCGCAGCGAGGTAGTGGCCACGAACCAAATAAACGGCGTGACTTGCAAGGCTATGTGTGATGCAGACTTCAGCGATGAGGGATTAATCATAGACTTCAAGACTACACGCCAGCATCTAGGGAGAGAGTTCGCAAAGGATGCCATATGGAAGTATGGCTACCAGCACCAAGCAGCACACTATTGCGATGTGTTTGGTGCAAAAAGATTTATCTTTGTGGCAATCAGAAACTTCCCACCATACGAAACAATCGTATTTGAATTACCTGAAGACTTCATTGGCCAGGCGAGGCTATTGAATCATCAGACAATAGACCGCATCAAATGGTGTACTGCTATGGATGAGTGGCACACTGATGGATGGGGTGAAATCGTTAGCTTGGAGGATATGTTAGAGAATGGCTAAGCACAATAGCTTACGAGCAGCACAGCTCGCAGTAATGAAAGACATTGGTTACGTCCAGAAGAAAGGCAAGGTAGGCTCAGGCAACTATGGCTACACCTATGCTGGAGAGAAGGAGTTAATCAATGAGCTTCGTCCTGTCATGCTAGAGCATGGCATTGTTATGTACCCTGATACATGTGAGGTAGTTAAGACAGAGGACTATACCACCGGCAAGGGGCACCGTATGTCCCTGTTCTTAGGTAAGAGAAGGTTTGTATTTGAACATGTTGATACAGGTGACCAGGCTTTTGTTGAGGTCTTTGCTGAGGCTTCTGACCAAGGGGACAAGCGTGCATCAAAGGCTATGACATTAGCCAAGAAGTATGCACTGCGTGAGTTCTTCCTGATTGAAACAGGCGATGACCCTGATGCAGTTGTTTCACCAAGGGTAGCTAAGTTAAACATGTTTGATCGTGCAGTCTCATCCCTTAAGAGTTGCACCACGCTAGCACAGCTAGAAGAAAAGTGGGAAGCAATCAACGGGTACACTGATGCAGCTTGGTCAGGAGATCAGGTGCAAGACCTGATGTCTTTACTGACAGAACTGAAAGGCAAGTTGGATGAGTGACTTCATTAACATCTTACAGGTTCATGTTATATCGCAGGCCCTTTATGAATCTCGTAGCTTGGAAGAGCTGCGGGATTCAGGGCAGGCAATCAAAGCCATGAACCTGGGGGACAAAACAAAAAATATTATTAGACAACTATACGTTTCAAGACAAGAGGAGCTAGAGTCCCATGGCGGAACAGACAAACATTTCGATTGATGAAGAGTTCAAAGACCTACTTCGTCCACTAAACAGCGAGGAATACGACAGCCTTGAAGAATCAATTAGAACATTGGGAATGGCTTATGACCCTATCATCCTTTGGGATAATACTATTATCGACGGTCATCATCGTTACGGGATCTGTACGCATGGTGGCTATGACTATACTACTCTTGATCTTGAGTTTGATAGTCGAGAAGAAGCTAAACAATGGATAGTAGATAAGCAGGCAGGTCGAAGAAACCTTATGCCTATGGAAATTAAATATCTTCGTGGGCAAAGGATTGCTGGACGAGCAAAACCTCAAGGCAAATCAGAAGAAGGAACAAGTCTACCTGAGCTGGCAATCGAAGAAGGGGTTAGTGTAAGGACACTGCAGCGTGATGTGTCCTTAGCTAAAGACATTGACCAGCTTGAACCCGAAGTAAAGGCATCTGTATTAAAGGGCGATGTTAAGGCAACAACAAAAGAAATTAAAGAGCTTGCCAAGATGGACAAGCGAGATCAAAAGAAGGCAGCTAAATCTATACAAGAAGGAAAGGGAATTGAATATGAAGACATCGACGCTTGGATTACCGAACTGGCTGAGCCATATAAAAATTCGACACGACAACTAAGAGCCATCAGGAAAAAGATGGAAGAGATCTCTTACAATCCAACGGAAGGTAAGTATGTTGCCAGTAAGTTTACCCGAATAAAGAATAACCTAGATGAAGTCATCGACAGCATCAGTCAGTGTGAACCTGTTGCTGCTTGTATTGACTGCGGAGGAGAAGGATGCAACAGTTGTTATGGGACAGGGTTCCTGAGCCGCGCCGCCAAGGAAAGCCAGGACAATTAAATTATTTTTGTGAGAGACCTTATCAATCTGAAGCTAGGCTTGCAATAGAAAAGGGTTTTGAAGATCATGATTCTATACTGGTTGAACTAGCTACAGGTCTAGGCAAGACAGAGATATTCACCCAAGTCGCCAAGGACTGGAGTAAGGGGCGGTGCTTAGTCATCGCTCCTTACATCCAGCTAATATCGCAGGCCGCAAAGAAAATATTTTTAAGAACTGGCGAGCAGCCTGGTGTAGAGCAGGCAAAGAACTGGTCAATCGAAACACCATGGGGACGCAGTAAATATGTCGTCGCATCAAAAGATACTCTATCTTCTGGCGACCCGCCTAGATATGAAAGGATTAGGGACGTTGGGCTTGTTGTGGTGGACGAGGCCCATCTTTCCATTACACCTAAATGGAAAGAGTTACTTGATTACTATCGAAGGGACGGAGCCAAAGTCCTTGGAGTTACAGCTACGGCTAAGCGACACGACAAGAAGGCCATGCTCAACTGCTATGAAGAGTGCGTCTATCAGTACGGTATTAGAGATGCGGTGGGTGAAGGCTGGCTCACACCTGCAATTACCCACTGCGTACAGCTTGAGTCCCTCGACCTCTCTGGCGTGGAGACTTCTAACACAATACATGGCAGGGACTTCAGGCAGACACAACTGAATGCGCTGCTTGAAAAATCTGAGACAGTAATGGAGATAGCCGACATTACTGCAAAAGAAACTGAAGGCGAGAAGACTGTAATCTATTGCAGCAGTATAGAGGAAGCCAAGCTAGTTGCTGAAAGGCTGGTAGATAACTATGGAATCAAAGCAGACTGGATCGCATCAGACCAAAGGCGATGCACGCCTGAACACAGACGGGAAGTCATGCGTTCTTTTCAGGAAGATACTGGAGGTATCACGCACGTTTGTAATGTGGGCATTCTTACTACTGGCTGGGATTATCCTGACTTACGAAACATTGTCATGGCTAGACCAACAAGAAGCCGTGCTCTCTACACACAGATATTTGGCAGGGGTACTAGGCCTCTGCCTGGTGTGGTCGATTTTGACGGCAGTTGCCCTGAGTCCAGACGCGAGGCGATAAAGGATTCTAGTAAGCCGCACTTCAGAATGATTGACCTAGTTGATTCGTCACTTGCTCACAAGATAGTGACCTCGGCTGATGTAATGCTTGGCGACATGGGGCTGGATGTCCTGGGGAAAGCAAAAGAAAATATTTTAGAAGCTGGCCAGGCTGTCGAGCTAGACGAAGCAATGCTCGAAGCACAGCGACAAGTGCGAGAAGAAAGGGAAAAGGAGGAACGTGAGAGGCGTAGGCAGATCGAAGCGAACGCCCAGTACCATACTCTTGATATTGATCCTTTCGGTAAGAATGCTCAGGGCAATGTTCGCAAGAAGAAGCAGGGTGCGCGTATGCTGTTCGGCAAGTTCCGTGGAACGTTAGTCGAAGACGTTCCGACTTGGTACCTTGAGTCGTGCATGGCTGGTAAACCTTTCATCTCTGTAGCTTGGCTTCGCTCTGCTATTAAAAAGGAATTAAGTAAACGATGATTATTGAAAGCACTAATGAGTTTTATAATGGTGTGTCTGTCGATCTGCATACACACCCACACTTAAAAAGCTACATGTTCTCCCGGAGCATGAACAAAAAGAAATTTCTTTCTCGCCTGTTTAAGTACACGTTCTGGCCCTTTAGTCACCGTGTATCTCTCGACGATCTTAAGGATCACATAGATGTATCATTGGCCACCACTTATGTACTCGAACGCGAGTGGCTTGATGATGTGCCTTTAATAAAATTTCTTTCTAAGCTATCTCCAAAGTTCAGGAAAAAGATTCTTGATCCTACCTACTTCCAAGTCACGTTGGACATGATGCAACATCTAGAAGACAGCGTGAATCAACATGATGGTGTGTGTATAGCTAGAGATAAACATCACCTAGTTAGTAAAGTTAATTATGGAGAGAGCTGTATAGTTCATTCGGTTGAGGGGGCGCACTCACTGATAGGTGATGGCGGACCAGGGGATCAAAAAGAAATTATTTCTAACCTTCGTCAGCTGTGGGCAAAGGGCTGTGCTTATCTAACCCTTGCCCATTTCTATCCCAATCCAGCGGTGGAGTCGTGTGTGTTTCCTTACCCTGAGCCAGAGAAAAAGAATATAAAAAACTTTCACTCCCTGGCTGCTAGTTGGGAGGAGTCCGGCGGGCTAACTCAAACGGGGGTAGAGATTGTCGAAGTGATGCTAGAGCTGGGCATGATTATAGATGTGACCCACATGACACTGAGAGGACGAAAAGAAGTGTACGATATAGTGGATGCTCACGACAAAGACCACGCTTTAATGGCAAGCCACGTCGGAGCTAGCGAAGTGCATAGACTTTCATATAACCTGCAAGACTGGGAGCTAAAGTGGATGGCCGACAGAGGGTGTTGTGCTGGCATTATCTTTATGAACTACTGGCTAACACCTCACCACCATGAAGGCAATGGCCTCAAGTACATAGAGCAGACGCTTAATCATATGGTCAATGTAGCAGGGGCAGACGTACCTGCTATAGGCTCAGACTTCGATGGCTTCACAGATCCACCTGATGAGATGACAACAGCATCTGACTTCCCATTACTTGCCAAGCACCTGCTAGACATGGGGTACGACGACATAACAATAAAGAATTTTATAGGCGGCAATGCAATGAACCTGCTGACAAATGGATGGGGTAAGGATGAAGAAGACAGCATCTGAAATTAAACATTTGCTAAACAGGCGACAGAGTTGGGCAGATAACAGGCGGCAGTGTTGGGTATGCGGTGCCACACATCATGCTGGGTTTCCGCTGGAGACTCATGAGATGGAGAGGAAAAGCCAGGCACCACACCACGCCTGGGCTAAAGAAGAAAATTATTTTAGGGCCTGCAAGAAGTGTCATATGGATGACCTTGCTGCTATGCCTCATGCTAAGCAGCTTGCATACAAGTACATCCATGATATACTTCACTACAATCTTGAGTCGTGGTTGAGGATTAAAGATCCTGAACTACGGGCTCCTAGCCGAGTCACGGAAGACGAGGTTATGGAGTATGTATACAAACTGGTAATGGAGGGGAACTGTGGTCATAATAATACCGTATCCGCCCAGCGTTAATACCTATTGGCGTGCAGTTAAGGGAAGGGTTATTATATCAAGGAGAGGCCGTGAGTACCGTGATGCTGTCTATACTGCTATTAACAGTGCTTTTGAATCTGATAGCGTGGAAGATCCTAGACCACTACTTGGCAGACTTAAAGTAAAGATAACAGCTACTATGCCTGACCGCAGGCGTAGAGACATAGACAATATAAACAAAGCGGCGTTAGATGCACTAGGATATGCTGGTGTATTCGGGGACGATGAGCAGATAGACGACCTCCATGTACTGCGTGGAGAAGTCATGAAGCCTGGCTGCCTTGAGGTAGAAATAAAAGAGATAGAGACTGTATAATATACTAACACGACATTTTGGCATCTTATAGGAAAGATATAGATGGCTAGTAAAGTAACCAACCGAGGGAAAGAAGAAATCCTGAAGCTGGCCTTCCAAGCAGGGGCGGTAGAGGGAACTAATTTCAATGTAGAACTTCTAACTGGATCAGTGCCAGCTAACCCTGAAGACTTAGATAACTACAGCGAAATATCCAGCGATGTTGTTGCAGGCAAAACTGCTGCTGTAACACGAGATGGATCGGGATTTAATGTGTTAAGCCACACTGACAGTAGTACCGACAAAGCCTGGATACAAATAAAAGATTTAGATTTTGCGGGTGCTATAACCAATGCAACCGGAGCTGTTCTTACAGACCAAAACAGCACAGCTAATAGTCGAAAGATATTTGCTTATTGGGATTTCGGTGGCACCAAGAGTGTAAGTGCCGGGCAAACCTTAACATTACAAGACTTGGAAATCAATTTAACAGATAGTTAATCTAGTCTGTTACTGAACAATAGGGCGGGGAGCCTACGCTCTCTGCCCTTTTTTATTGGAGCTTGTCGATGCCTACTGTTAATGAAGTAGTAGTAACAGGTAATGATGACGGATCGCTGAGAGAAGAGATCTGGTATGGAGAATATGATTCGGGAGAATTAGATAAGACTCATGCGAGAATCAGAACTGGTGTAGCTACCGATGAAGCGGGTATGGGTGGTCTTGATACGCACGAAAGAAGGCGAACTGGATACGCCCGCTTTCAGACAGTAGACATCCCACAGGGAGCAACGATAGATTCAGCCAAGCTACAATTCAAATTCCATTCCACAACTAACGGAACTGGCAATAGCGTACTAATACAGGGGGAGAATGTAGATGATGCGGCTCAGCCTACAAGCATCTCAGACTTTCAAGGCAAGGCTAGAACAGATGCCTCTGTTACATGGACTTACGGATCCTATTCTGCGGGAACATACTACGACACTCCAGAATTAAAAACTATTATTCAAGAAATAGTGAACCGTGCTGGATGGGCTGCAGACAATGACATGCAGTTCTTTCTTAAGGGTAACAGCCATAATTCTGATACCAACTGGATGCTTCAATGGAAGAGCTATAACTCAGGCAGCTCTAACGCCCCCAAGCTAGTAATAACCTATACGCTTGGAGTATCCTTTACGCCTAATGCAGCCATTGCCGTCGCTAATGCTGCAGGGCCGGGGTTTAATTTATCTATACAGGGAATTCAGGCGTCCGCTGTATCAAATGCAGCTACTGGAAATATAAAGGAGACACACACCCCCGCTATAGCATCGGCTGAAACACAAGCCACCCTGGGAGAAATAAAAATTACTTTTACTCCTGCATCAGCAAATGCTGTAGCCAGTGCGACCAGACCAAGCGACGGAAATACACCAGATCCCGCATCAGCAGTAGCGAGAGCATTAACCACATACATACTACATACACCAGCAGCAGCGGGAGCCGACACAGGTTTAGCTGGGCTATTCACCCAAAAGGGGTTTACACTTACGCCCACCGCAGGAAGCTCTGCAACAGCGGCGGCGCTGCTTGACCCAAGATTATCCTCGTTCTCTATAACAACCGCAGCGGGATCGTCAGAAGCCACAGCAGTACACTCAGCAATAATAATTACGTTGGCACCCATCTCAAAGATGGTAAGCATAGTTAATAACTACGAAGGGATCATAGTTTACCAGCTTTCATCAGGGGACATCGCTTATGTAAAAGGGATGGGGCTAACAACTCCCGCCCTACCAGAAGCAAACTCAATAACCAACATGACCCATGTGTCAAACACTTACGACGGCACACTGATATACCAAGACGCGACGGGAACAATTAAAAGGGTAGACGGGTATGGTCTAACAGAATCTAGTGGGCTATAGCATTACCGCCAATCACTCTTGTTTATACCACCACCCTGGAAGTAACGTAGCTCATTGCCTGCCTTCTTAAGACGCAGGTCTTCTAAATGCTGAGGGCTACCGTAATAGCCTGGGATTTCTAGCAGCCTGTCTTCATTTAGATAGTGTCCTGGTGTAGGCAGGAAGACAGGAACATCCCCAAAGCCGCTAGGTTCAGAGCGATTCTTCATTGCTTCATTAACGTATTCTCTGAACACATCATTGCGAGACTTTACAGAATCAACTTCATTAATATTTACACCAAGCATTCTCGCTGGCCAGTAGTCTTTGAGATACTGATCTGGATTTCTGACATCTCTCATCTTGCGACCGTAGCTAGCACCCATGCCTGGAATGCTACTTAAAGCACCATGGCTTGTTTCGCCCACTGAATACAGCGGCCTGCCTGTTCTTGGATCTAGGCCGGTTGCTGCTCTAAACGCTGCTTTAGGTGCAGGGGCTGCACGATTCATCATCATCTGGAAGAAGTCGTCTGTACTGCCAAGGCTGCTTCCAATCTGTATAGCGTCCTGCATAGGCAGTGGTATATCAAGATACGGTCGGTGGCCGGGAACATTCTTTGTTAAGCCTAGGTAGCTAAGTGCTTGCTGAGCGCCTTCTGGCAGAGGCACATTCAAACCTTGTCGAATGTACCTAGGGCTTTCGTATTGTGTTTGTTCATCTCTCATGCCAGCGGCGACACGAAGAAGATTGGCCTGAGCCCCACCTGGATTAGTAACAACATTCTCAAGTATTACAGGTAGTGAACCTCGGGTGAAAGAATAAAAAGGAATTATTCTTTTCATGTACATGCGTTCAAACTCAGTGAGCATACTGTAATCTATCTGGGCTCTTGCTACTTTAGATGCAGCTTCTTGGGGAACCATCCCTTTCTTTCTACCTGTAAGGTAGCCAGACACACGATTCATAAACTCTACTTCAGAGCCCACAGTATTACCAAGTTTGTACAGGCCTGATATATCTGTTTCAGGTGCAGTTAAAAGTTCGTTGAGCTTGGCGTTTAGATTGCGTGCCTTGCCTGTTTGGTTCAAACCCCTCCTGCCACCAACACCACCACGGCCCAGTATGGCACCTAAAGGACTGCCTCCTAAAGCACTGGCTGTACCAAAGCTGGCAATCTGGCCAATAGCATCAGCGGCTGTAACGAACTTGGCCGTTGGCGAGGCGGTGGCTGTTTCCCATGCGTCATCTAATGCACCAGAAAGCTGCTGCCCGACTCCCGTCCTCTGGCCTGGGGATGTAGAGCCTGGAACAACACGCCCTTCTCTTAAGAATAGCTGGGCTGGGTCTTCGTCGGCTAGCTTTTCCGTTAGGTCGATCTTGTGCATGTCACCCGTCCACACCTTGTAGGCAGGTATCTCGTGCATAAGTATCTGGGTAGCAACTGCATCAGAAGCAGAGGCACCGGCAGGTAAATTCAGAAAGCTAACATCTGCACCAGAAGGGACAACCACTCTCCCGTTGACTATGAACTGTGCAAGTTCAGGAGGGTAGTTGAATGCTGTAGTGTCAAAGAATATTTCAGACGCACCCTCGATTATATTCTTTCTGCTCATGCTACTAGCAGCTTTGTAGCCCCAAGGACTAAGGATGCCAGTCACATAGTTAGTCCATACACCACTCATATGGTTTCTTAAGTGGAAAGGTATGAACAGGCTAGTCAGTCCAGTCTTAAAGGAGTTAACTGATGCGTCATACAACCTAATTATAGGATGTACTTTTCGAGAGAATGCTTGGGGGTTAGTGTAGGCAGAGAAGGCTCT
>TARA_R100001594_G_scaffold10514_1_pt1 | contig 10512 bp, 17 predicted proteins | sample TARA_R100001594 | Tara Oceans TARA_R100001594 (sample SAMEA2622752) | marine metagenome | biome: marine biome (ENVO:00000447); feature: marine epipelagic mixed layer (ENVO:xxxxxxxxx); material: "saline water (ENVO:00002010), including plankton (ENVO:xxxxxxxx)" | depth 150 m
AGGAGACTTATAATCTAGATGTTTTGGATGAGTAATTTTTTTATCAGATCTAGGATAACAATTAGCTTTAGCTCTTATTAAAAAGTCATAAGTAATTTTTTTTAATAGAATCTCATGCAGCATTGGATACCACTCGCTTGAACTTCCTCTTCCATTTTTGTAGAAGAAGTGGATAAAATAAAACATCTTTTTATCACTTTCTTTCTGGTTATCATTTACAGTGCGTATGTAATAATAGGGAAAATAATTACTTAAACATACGTCTCTTAACTTTTCAAACTGCTCTTTTGGAAGAAAATTATCAATAACTTTCATTTGTCTCCTAATTATTTTTTAAATTATAATACATACTCGTACCACCCAGTTATTGTATATTTTTTTTCTTTAATAGCTGGTTCACCAATGTGTAAATGAGTCCATCCGGCTGGCCAAATATAAAAATTTCCGGCTTTGGGTTCTGCTCTTACATTATGTTGTGGAAAAAGTGTGCCACCACCTTCTTCAATATCATTTAAAAAAATCATCCAAGATAAAAATCTTTTGTTGTAAATTTTTCCTTCGTTCTCACAGTGTAAATGATGATAGTATTTGCCCGGTTCCCACATTGCAAACTGTGCTAAACCTGTAAGCTTCCACTTAGCTAAATTATTGATTTCTGGGTATTTTTTTATGTATTCTGTCATTGCTTTTTTAACTTCTCTACCTACACCCCAACAATGATTTTCTACATTGTCATCTTGTTGTGAGTATATTTGAATACAAACTTCTAAATTAGGTAGATCCATGACACCAGCTTTTCCTGGTTTTCCCGTGCCCTCTTTATCAAACCATCTAATAGCTTCTCGGCATTTGTCGTAATCTAATATTTTTTCTTTTTTAAATATAAACATTAATTATTTTTTGTTTTTTTTAAAGTATTCGATAGTCTCAGCTATCGTTTGTTGCCTTTCGTATTCCTCTTTTATTTCTTCTGATGTTGGTTGTGGATATACCGAATCCCATCTATCTATGACATATGTTTCATTAACAGCAGTAAGATCATAACTAGCCTGTGGTACTAATGCTTTCATAACAGTATTTATACCCCAAGCAAAACCATTTTCATTTGAAAACATTTTTATTGTTTCTTTTACTGATAGTTTTCTTGCCATTATTTAAATTGCTTTCCTGTTACCCAACTTACTAATGAATTTCTTTCGCCTTTTGTTACAGGCGTAACTTCGTGTAAAATATAAGATGGAAACATTATTAATGTTCCTTGTTTTTTATCCATTAACGTACCTTGATCACTCTCATAAAGATATAGTTCTCCACCTTCATATTTTTTGGGGTCGGTTAATTGAATTGATATAGATAATTTTCTAACAACAAAATCTGTTCCTCTATCAACGTGTTTTCCATATTTGTTAGATGGTGCTTTATAATTAGTAAATTGAAAACCCTCATTTAAACCAAATATATCAAAATTAAAAAATCTTTCATTTAAATTCAATACTATGTCAGTAACTCTACGAAATACCCAAGCCATATTATCAGAAGGATATAACCAAGATATTTTACTTTTTCTAATACTATTTTGATTTTTACTCCTTGTTCTTCCCTTAATTAGTCCTTTTGTATTAGCAATTTTAATTATCTCCTCACATTCTTCTTTTGTAAAAGCATCATGACAGTAAGAGTAAAGAGAAACTTTATCTAATCTAAAGTTCCAAGAGGAATTCTGAAATCTAATTTTTTCTTTCATTAAGTATTATTTTAAATACTATTCTATTGCATCCCAACTTTGATTTTCTTCATTCCATCTATAAGGTTGACCATCTGTAGGCATAGGTATTGGAGTTTCCCATTGACAAGTGTCTTCGTTTAATACCCAAGAAGCAAAAGGTTTTATTGGTATAAAAGCATCTCTGCTTTCATCATAAGTAAACCCTGTTCCAGCAAAATTTTTTCTAAAAGGTGTTCCCCCTAATCTATGAGTATTAGCAACAGTGTTATAAGATGTTTGTTTCCAAATTGTATCTTCACCATAAAGACCTTTTAAAAAAGTTATACCAGCTTCTTCAGTGGGTGCTTCATTGTTATGAACAACTACCACTCTTACTACAGTATTATTACTTGAATTTTTTAATTGAGCAAAACTAGCCATTATACTGTGTAACTTCCTGATCCTGTAAATTGCATTATTGTATTTGCACCTGATGTTGTAACTGTTGGCGAACCTGTTGTAGTTGATGAATATTTAGCAGTAGGCACGCTTATTACAACTATACCTTTTCCGCCATTGCCACCTAATGATTCACCGCCTACGCCATGAGTTCCCCAAGCTGTGCCGCCTCCACCACCACCAGTGTTTGCAGTTCCAGGAGTTCCAGGGTTAACGCCAGGAGCGCTTACTCCAGATGCGCCGCCACCTGATCCGCCTGATCCATTTGGACCATTCCAAGAACCGGCTCCGCCTCCTCCAGCATAAGTTACTGAAGAACCTGTAATTGAATTTGCTGTACCAGCTCCACCATTACCTGCAGTAGTTCCTGATGCATCGGTTCCAACGGCACCAGCGCCGCCGCCTCCGCCACCAGCTCCAGGATTTCCACTTTGTCCTGCGCCACCAGAACCAGTTCCGCCGTCATTTCCTTGACTTGGAGATACGCTTGGAGTGTTACCTGAACCAGGAGTTAATCCACCTGCTGGGTTTCCATTTCCTGTACCACCGCCCGAGCCACCAGATTTGGCTGGTCCATATAAATTACCTGCAGCGCCACCGCCTGTGGAAGTTATTGTTATTAATCCTGCAGCTGCTCCTGAAATTTCTGAGCTGCCGCCGTTATCGGGACCGGCCGACGGACCAGCAGCAGCACCATCACCAACTGTGACTGTGATTGTGCCTCCAACTTTTACTGTTTGAGTGGATGTTCTATATCCACCAGCTCCAGCACCGCCGCCACTAGTAAAGCCATAACTAGAATTACCTCCGCAACCACCACCAGCTACCACTAAAAATTCAGCATCGTATGTTGGAGCTCCACCACCGGAACCGAAACCTAAAGATTTATATCCGAATTGAATGGCCATTAGTCCTCCTATTATGCGTCGTTAGCTGCGTCGGTAGTGATAAATAGTTTAATACCTAGTAATCTACAATCTCCTGTATATGTGTCACTGCCGTCTGATGCGTTTCTGAAAACTTGAAAAAAAGTTAAATCGTCATCAGCTGGAGTTCCTGCAATTGTAATTGCTCCACTTGCTGACGAAACTAATACATCTTCAACAGCTCCGCCACCAGCGTCTGTAACTTCAACTGCTGTTCCAAAAGCTATGTCTGCTGTATCATCGTTTGCAACTCCAACGCCTTGCAATCCTAAAATTACGTTTCCTGTATTTGTATTACTTGGAGACCACCAAAATTGAAAAGTCACTGTTCCTAAATTCCATGATTTAGGTAATGCTACAGCAAATTGTGCAAATTCATTTGTACCTGGATCAAAATCTAAAACTTTTAAATCTGGTCTAGTCGCTGTTGTTTCTACTTGTTGTGGGTCAGCACCGTTTGTTGTAGCGCCATACATAGCCGAAGCAGGCACCCATATAGTTTCTGTTCCTGCAATTTTTACTGCCTTTGTTCCTGATTTAAGAACACCTGTTCCTAATGGATTAATATTAATATCTACATTAGAGTCTGAAGATGATGTTGCAGAAACTGTTGGACCATTTCCAGTTGCTGCATTTGCAAGAGTAAGTTCATTAATTGCTGATCCAGTAGCAGTTAATTTTAATAATTCGTTTCCACCAGTATCTAAAATTGAAGTTCCAATTGCAGGTGATGTTAAAGTTTTGTTTGTTAAAGTTTGAATTCCAGAAGTGTCAACCACTCCAACATCAAGAATATCAGGGTTGGTTACATCATTAGCTGTCGCGTAAAGTAATCTTGTACCTTTGTCTGTAGCTGCAAATGTAATAGTATCTCCTGAACCCGATGCATACTTAAATTGAACTGTAAAAGAACCTGACGTTGAATTTCTTATGATGTACATTCTTTCAATGTCTAAAGGTATGGTAACAATTTGATTACCAGTTATTGTTCCTGTAAACTCAATCATGTTTTGTTGAGCAGTTCCGGTTGTGTTTCCGTCCACCACAGTTAAAGCTGTTGTTTGCGCTCCACCTGCGATTGATGTTTGATTAAATCCTCCAACTAATTGTTGTAATAATGTTAAATTTGTATTTGTTTTATCACCCCATGTTCCTGCATTTTCGCCAGTAACCTGAAGTTCAACTCCGAGTGATGTGTATGTCGACATAATTATAAAATCCTTATATTGTTATATTACTAAAGTTAAGCTGCCAAATCAACCTCAGTCCAAGTATTGTTGACTCCTAAATCTACTTCATTCCATGGTGTAATATTAATTGACTGAAGTGTTGCAGTCAACTGTATGCCCGTTAAATCTACTGTAGCATGAGCATTAATTTCTTGTACTCCAGAAATAGACGTTTGTAATTGTGATCCAGTGCCCTCTGCTACAGAAACAGCGTCAGCAGTGCCTAAAACAAAAGCAGATCCAATGTTAGTTGGACTTACTATAGCTCCCCCTGCTAAATCTTCTTCACCAACATTTGATTGCAATTGAATTCCACTAGGCTCAGCTAATGTTAAAGCTCCGACCTCTACTGGACCAACTGATGATTGAATGCCTATTCCTTGAGGTGCTGGATTTACGTCTTGTGCACCTACAGCATCGCCTTGAGATGATTGTAATAGTAATCCAAAAGGAGTTGCTATAAAATCAGCTACTGATTCATGTGCCTCACTTACTGTAGTTTGTAACTGCATACCAGATTGTTCAACAACAAAATCTGTGAAAGCAGATTCTTCACCAATATTAGACTGTAAGCTTAATGTACCTAATTCAACAGAGTATCCTACATTCCATCCGCCATTACCCCATTCCAATCGACCCCAACCAACATTAATTTCATTTGTGACAGATACACTAGGAGTCGAAGTTTGTAATTGTATTCCACCTACCTCTAACGTGCCTGCTATACCCCAGCCTTCATTATTATTCCAAGTTTTTCGACCCCACCCTCTATTGATTTCAGTTTCGATGCCTTCTTCACCAACATTAGTTTGCAATTGTGAACCTGAAACGGCTACAGTTGTATCTTGTAAATTACCCCAACCACCTACGCTAGAGTTCCATACTTGTCCACCCCAACCAAATTCTGGAAAGGCAGTTACACTACTTATAGATGAATTTAATTGTATACCAGTTACATTTATATCATTTTCTATAGTGCCCCAAGAATTTGTATTCCAACCTAATGCACCCCAAGTATTTTGAGTGATATCAATTTCTCCACCCATTCCAATACCGTGAATGTAACATGCGTAGTAAAAAGTTGTGTCACTTGCTGGAGTTACTTCTACGTATCTCGTTGTAGCTGCGTTAAATGTTGAGGTGTTAAAGTAATCAGCTTGAGATGCTGCACCATCAAGATAATAGCTGACACCAGTAGAATAAACGTTAGATTGTGGGCTTGAAGTTTGTGTGGCGAAAAATAATGGGTGATTGTCGTTAGTGTTATCAGATTGATCAAATCTTAAAGTTCCACTTTTGACCCAAGATAGATCTATATCTCTTGTTCCATCTAAGTAATAAACACTACCAGTTGCTCCTCCACCTAGATATAGGCTGCCCGTTGCTACGGTAACGGTGTAAGTAAGTTGTGCCATAACACCGGGCTCCTAATTATGCGATTCTTATAATAGCTTGTGTGTTATTTGGGTTAGGAAACTGAATCGTAAAAGTTCCTGACGTAGCTGTTTTATCTGAGCCAAAGTCCAATACACAAACAGATTTGTTACTGTCCGAAGTGTTATAAATTAAAGCGCCTCTTGCTGTTAATGTTACACCTGTAAAAGATAAGTCACTAAAATCTACGAATGCTACTGTTCCTTGTGTTGAAACAAGAGCGTTTACTAATAATCCTCCACCTTGCGTGTATTGACCAGTGTTTGAAACTTGGTTTCCAGAACTATCTCCTGGGTAAACTGTTGTATCTGCTCCAATAGATGCTTGTGAAGTGTATAAAGCTAATTTAAATTTATCACCTGAAGTAGGTGTAAAGTTATGAACTCCTTCAAGAATTTCCTCTTTGAACGAGTTTGTAATTGCGTTAGTTGTTATTGCCATTTTATTCTCCTATAATTTTATGGTGATGGCGAATCGATTTTTACTCTCGGCACTCCATCAGTATACTGACCTCTACGTCTTGAACCCATTTGCTCAAGGGCAAAAGCCTCTAATGCTTTATCATACCTTGTTTTATATAGATTGTACATATCAAGGGGACCTTTTAAATAAGAAAAACACTCTACAAGCACTCCATATAATAAAAGATTCTGAAATTGATCCGATAACATGGTGGTAGTAGAGGAATCAAAATGTGGTGGGTTCTTAACATATTGTATTTGTATTGCCAAAGCTGAGGATGGTGTAGGTGCAACTATTATGTTTTTATCATTATATACAGCATAATACTTAGGAATCCCAGTTGATCCGTCAGGATTAAATTCTGCAATAAAAGTTTGATCTCTTTTTTCTAAAAATATTTCAGATCCACTATTTGTTATTTTAACAGCTCTTAAATATTTAAGATCTCCTGGGAGACTTACTGCTCTATTACTTGAAGTGAATGTTGAATTAGAATATTTTCTCAAATCACTATAGTCAACTTTACTAGCTATATCCAATTCTGTATTTGTAATAAATTGATCTATTAGGCTATCCGATAAAACAGTGCTACTAACTTCAGTGTAGTTTCGTACTTGTGTTAAAAAATTTGTGTATGTTATAGCCATTATGTTATTACTATTGTTACTGGGTTAACTAAAGATGTTAATTGTCTTCTTCTATTTTGTAGCGATGGATCTCTAGGCTCCATACTCTGTTGGCTAGTATCTAAACCATTTGTATTTATCTCTGTTGTAAAAGTTTCAAAAGCAAAATCTCCTGGTAAAGTTAAATTTGCAACACCTACAGAGGCACCTCCTGAATCAGAAAATGTGCTATCACCATCAACCAAAAATTTTTGAGATGGTTGTTGAAATTTTATGTTTCTTGGATTTTGTAAAGCAATTGCATCACTTACTGCATATCTTCTTCTTATTTGTGGTTGTTTTGGTTCATACTCTGAATAGTGAACTAAAGAACCATTCCATTCTTTAACCATTTCATCATATGGAAAAGCCATTCCTGATCTATCTGATATTGCTAATGATCTTCTGCCTGAAGCGTATTTTGCCATAATTATAATCCGTTAGGATAAAAAGATTGTGGTGTTATATACGTAGATGTTCTTTGACCATCTTCATCTAACGCCCTTTTCAATTCATCTTCATATATTAATTTATTTTGTTGCACTAAGTTTGGATTTTTTTTCATAGATAAGTAATATGCTAATCCAGAACACATACACGGTAAAAATCTGTAAGCCACATCAGCTTGATTGGTATATGCACCCGCATCCTCTATTCTTTTAACTATATAATATTTTAAAGTTGTATAAGTATTCAAATCAGGCGCTTGATATAAAAATATTTTCGGTGTTGTTTCTCTTTGAACGTAATATTGAGAAGGTTGTCCAGTTGCAAGTTTGTTAGGTAAGGCTGCATAAGTTGATCTGTCAATTTTTGTTAACGATACATCTTGGGTACTAGAACTGTTTGATGCTGCTGCTGTTGAAGAAACAAAAGCTTCAAGCACGTCACTTGTTGTTGAAGGAGTAGTATACTCAGCTTGTCCTGATACTAAGGAGTTTTCGACCAAAGCTACTTTCCATAAATGAACACCTCTGTTACCCCACTCAGAAAATAATAAATTTAAACTTCTTCTAGCAGATTTTAAATCATATCCAGAATTAGTTCTAATAGCACATCTTTCATATGCTTCTTCTATAATATCATCAATATTTAAATCAAATGTTGTTGATCCTGATGTTGCCATTAAATAACTCCTCTATAATAATCTATCATACCACCTGTGCTTCTTTTAGCAAAAGTTTTTACATTAGTTGGTTTAGGTCCCACATTGGCAGCTGCCCGTTTCCTGGCAACGGCAGACTTTCTCTGCCCCTCTGACATTCGTCTTGCTTTCGCTAGAGGTACGCATTTTGGATACTTCCGTTTCGCATCCGCTTTCTGTTTCGATCTTCCACACTTTGCGAAAGTACCATCTTTTCGCTTGCTCCCAATATCTACCCAATTTTGTCTGAACCATTCTTTTAGACCTCCTTTTTTCATGCCAGCAGGGACACAATTAGGAACTAACTTACCGCCTTTTTTTTTCATTCCTTTTTGTTCATAGCCAACCCAACATGAACCTCTTTTTGACATTAGATCATTCCTTTGTAATATTTCTCGTAAGATTTATTAGAAATTTTCTTTCCGTCTATTTCACTTTTAATGTATGAACCAATATATTTTCCCATACTCGCCTTAATCATTTTTCCTTTTGCAGCAGGTTTTGGTCCTCTGAAATCTTTTCTTTTTACTCCAGAAGGATCTTTTATTTTACCTGCACATATTTTAGATGCGTAAGCATTAGCATAGGCGCTAGGGTATACCTTAAATTTTCGCTTCGCTGCAGCTTTACCTCTTGGACATAATTTAGTCATCATTAACTCCTGTTAAATTTTGTGCGGCCGCATTGAGAGATGTTCTCTCCTGTTTACGGTTGTACAACTTTTTTGATTTTATCACTTTAGGTCTGTAAGTTCTAGACCTTACGAGTTTTGCGAATGGATTCTTTGGCGTTTTTTGCAATTTTTACCACCTCATTTTTACCCATCACTTTAGCACGTTGCTCCATAACAGTTAAGATCTGTATTTTCCTTGCAAAAGATTTATTTACGTTTTTTACTTTTTTTACAGTGGCTCTAGCATCGGCTGGGGTAGCAAATTTTATACCCACAGTATCTCGTGGGTTTTCATCAGTATATAATCTTCTACCAGTCCCTTTAGGCTTCTTTCCAGTGCCTTTCTTAGGATCTGCCACGCTTCATATCCTTAATATGTTTTTTTATTATTTTAGATTGCTTCTTGTGTAGTTTAGATGCCTTATTTAAAGCAGAGGCCACTTTCTTTAATTTGCCGTTTTTCATACCACCCTTTGAATAAATTTTGACTTTTCTTTTTTCTCCACGAGCACCTCGTAATTGTCCCTCTACTTGTTTAGTCATTTGTGATCGTCCTATTGGCATATTATTCTAACCATGGTATATACGATGTCTTACCATCAATTCGATTTGCACGCAACCATTGTTGTCTGTTTGTATTTCTTGAATAACTGCAATGAATCCACCCCGACGAAGGTTCGCCATCTTTGTAAAATTCAAGGATACCTTGGTCTACTTCTAGGTTATCTCTAATCCATCTTGCAAGTTCTCTATTGTCTACACCTGGTATTTCAAAATCAGCAGCAGCCGCTTCTTTATCTGCAACATGTTGACTGGTAATTTTACTACCAATTTCTACGCAAAGCTGAGCACATCTAAATCCGCTGGATATGATTAGGGGCTTGTCAAAATGAGAACGTATCGGTTGAAGAACATTTACTGCAAGAGCTTTTAAATTCTCGATTTGTTCAGGACTAGGATTGTTATTTATTCCTTTACGTTCAGCAACTTGGCTTTTGGTAAGCTCGTCTAAAGTTATGTTAGCTGTTAATTTCATTTGTTCTCCTTAATTTTATAAAACATATCGTCTGTATCATCTGTTACCCAATCTTTGTTTTCGACAGACCACTCTGTAGTTTGCACTTTAAAGTCTGGCCAAGATCTGTCAGTAGTATAATTAGAAACACTCCACAAGATACGATTATTAGGCTGAGCAGCATAATTGCCGTTATCAAGCGCCAAAATATGTGCACACTTATGTTCTTGAGGAATTTCAGAATGCTCACAATCAATTTCATTAACTTCTGGGCTCGCCCAGTCGATTGTAAATTGATATTCTCCTGCATAGAATTTTTTATCTTTCCCTAAAAATTTACCACGTTGACCGCTAAGAAAATCAAATTCAGTAACAGAAGGATAATAACTAAAACAGTTCCACAGTTCCAACTGGTCAACTGACATATTGGGCACTTCGGCTCGATGAAACGATTTTTGGAAAAACGCTGAGATAGGCAAGCGCCAATAACACGCGCCGTTGGGTAGCATACAGTGAAAAAGTAATGAACGGCCCGTAATGCTCGCCATGCCAAAGATGACACAATCAAGACTTTCTTTTTTATACTTAGAATCCAAATCATATAAGTATTCTTTCTTTACTTTAGCATACACTGTGGGAATGTTGATGTTAAGATAGGCCATAAATTATTTATTATCATTCAAAACCACATAAATCACTATGCAAAATAGAACAAAAGCAACAATGGTATTTACAGGTATAAATGATTCCATCAGTCTAATATTATTTTTTTAATACTTTTTTGACCCATGTATATTTCT
>TARA_R100001594_G_scaffold582_4_pt1 | contig 10487 bp, 14 predicted proteins | sample TARA_R100001594 | Tara Oceans TARA_R100001594 (sample SAMEA2622752) | marine metagenome | biome: marine biome (ENVO:00000447); feature: marine epipelagic mixed layer (ENVO:xxxxxxxxx); material: "saline water (ENVO:00002010), including plankton (ENVO:xxxxxxxx)" | depth 150 m
CTTTAAAGATGTCACTACGAAAGTAGTATCCACCTTTACAAGGACCTTTATAGTTATCTAACCAATATTCTCTCTTAGTTACTTTACCCATCTTTCTTTCTCCTTAGGCTTCCGCCTCTGGTTTATCATATTTTTTTATTCTCTCATCATATTCTTTAGTATATATTTGATGAGATATGATAGCTGTAAATTCAAATAATTCATCTTCTGTCATATTTTTACCAGCTGTTTCGCTTACCTTTCTATTAATCTCTAACAGAAAATAAGCATACCTACCTAACCATTCTTCTGAAGACAATACATCTCTATCTTCCATCATAGCTGTAAATAAGCCAACCATTGCGTCTTCAGTCATTAATACACCATCTTTAAAAGCTTTATAATCAAACATTTTTTAATCTCCTACTTATTATTTAATAGTTTCCTTGATAGAGTACTCACAGTGAGGTCGTGGCTATTAGCTCGCTCACTGCTTTCATCTAGGACTTTATAGTTATCTACGGTGCAAAACTATCCTAAAACACCTACTCATTCATAGGCTACCTCTAGTTAATTATAATTGTATTAACAGAGGAATAATAACGACCTATAAACGAATTATTTAGTCTTTTCAGCAATTACTTTCTTTACCTTAGATGGCCTACCTTGAAGAATATCAAGAAGTTGTTTATTCTTAGCTTTTTCTATTTTCAGAAGACCATCTAATTTATCCATCTTCTCTTTTAACTCTAATATTTCATCCTTATTGTCATCTCTTTCCTTAATAGCATTTTTCCAGTGTGTTTTTAATTTGGAATTGCTAAATTTTAAGTCGTCTATTTCATTCTCTAACTCTACTATTTCATCTTTATAGAATAAGTCAGACCTTTCATCTGTTGAGTCTTTTTCATTGCTAATATCAACAAAATCAGTTTTAGCAAGATTATCACCTCTACTACTCCTTAATCTTATTAATTCAAATACAGGTAATAATATATCGATATACTCTTGACAAGTAGGACAATTATAACCATCTGGTCTTCCTGTACACCATAGATTAGTAAGATGAGAAAATGTTTTCTTATATCTTTGCATTAAGACATCTCTATCTTCTTGATAATAGACAAATTGATGGTCATTTTCGTAATATTTCTCAAATACTCCCATTTGCTCAAATACGTCTCTTAAATCTATTTCTTTATTCATTGTAATGGTTTTAGCTTTCATCTTATCTCCTTTATTTTTTATTTTGTCTTTCTTTTAATCAGTTTATAAATAATTTCGCCCACCAACCTATCCCCAATTATTATCTTTACGACAATAACGTACTTACATAATCTTTTTACGTGGTCTCTTTCTTTTAATGTAAAACTTTACTAAGTAAGACCAATTAGCACTATTACAATAACACATAGTACTTGTGCCATCGTGCTCCCATTCAATACCATTATCACAACTACCACATAACCACAATCTTATTTTATCTAACAGTTTATAATACGTCTTCATATCTGTCTCCTTTTTATATGAGGTAGAATAATGTTAATAACAATAATACAAAATAAATACTACACTTAGTTTCTTCAGACATATGTCCTCCTTTTGCAATGGACTAGGTGCAAGACGCAATTAAGCTTTCGCTCGTCTCATCTTTATAACCATTCATATGGTAACCTAGTCGTTATGTTAGCCTAAACCTTTAATAGAATGTTTAAGGGCTGTTTATATAATAATAAAAGGATGTAGAGCTCCAACGATAATAATCATCAGAGCTCGTACAAGGATGTAAGGAAGGCTAGAAAGGTGCTGAAGCTGAGTCAGAAACATCAACAGATGTAGAGTCATCTGCAAGAAGTTGTTCTGCTTGTTGTAAAGTGTGAGGAACTAGAACTCCCTCGGTAATAATACCAACTGCAACCTCGCCAAATTCATCGGCAATAGCTTTGTATTCTGAAATATCGTCAGAAACCCAAGCTGTATGTATCCATTTGCCAGAAGTAGATTTGGGAACAGATGTATCAATAGATGAAGTAGTAATAACTCTATCAGTACCGAATAGCTTGATAGTGTTGGATTTCTTGTAAGTAGAATAAACAAGAGACTTGGAACCGTCCTTGCATTCTAGTACTTGTAAGTCTAGCCTAACTGCATTGACCTTGCGAAGTGTAAGCTTTGAGATTAGTTTGTTAATATCCATAATGAATATCTCCTATTAGTTAGTTAAAAAAACGAAAGATAACGCAAATCTATATAAAAAAAAGCGATATCAAGGGGCACTTATACAACTGCAAGCCAAGTACTAAAATCCTACAATTTTTGAAACCTTGATTTATTGTTTGGATATGTGATACGTGTCACAGTATATTACAAGCGGAGCAACCATTTGGTTATCACCCTTGAGGGTCTCGCACACAAGTAAAGGGTCAGAAGTTGGGTTGCCACCTCAAATAGAGGTTTAAGGATTGTCCCCGATAGCTCCAAAAATTTTTTTGATATAAATCTTTTGTATGGGTCGAAAATCTACAGGTCCTAGGAAATTAAGATGAGATTGAGATTGTCTAAATAGACTAATTAAGCTTAAGGAACCGAAGACTGCCAAAGATAGAGGGTACTGGCTAAAGATGAAATTCAAAAATAAAGATTGACTTCTCAGGGGCTTTCTCTATCTTGACGTAGCTGCACAATTAATTTCTAGGGAAATAAATTGCGTTTGATTAAATTTTGATATGGCTAATAAAAAAATATATACTTTAGTTATATGCTTTGATGAAAATGAAGGAAGTGTTGAATATATACACGAGACTATAGAGAGGGAAGGCGAGTTACCAGATAATTTATATGAAAGTAAGTATGTAGAAGAGTTAGATGAGTATTTAGAGATTTTACCTGATATAACAGAAATAGGTGAAGCATGAGAGAATATATAGTTAATAAAATAAAGCATCTTGTATATGATGACATATCTGAAGCTCCTAAGACAATCAAGGTGAAAGTTGATTGGCGAGCAGGGCAGGTGGGCGATTGGGTACAAACAGATGATGGCTGCATCATTCAAGTTTTACGACGAGGCAAGATGTTAAGAAAAAAGGGTACCCAATATTATATAGGTACTTGCACAGGAACGTTTCCTGTTAGTAAGACTATAAAGATGGACGCTGATAGAAGACCGAATATATACTCATTTAGTGGGTATTCGTCTCCTAATGAAGTTGTTCAGAATAGGAGAGATTTAACAGCAAATGAGAAATTATTTATTAATTATTTATCAAAAGGCTTTCCTCCTGATGAAGCATATATCAGAGCATATCCTACTAATAATAGGTCTTATGCTAGAGGTAAGGCAGTTAGTTTAATTAAAACGGAGAGAGTACATACAGCTATGAAGGAAGAATTAAAACCAGTATTAGAAGAATTAGGTATCAGTGAGAATACGATACTTAGAGATATTAATACTATTGCTACTATGGGCGAGAGAGAAGAAACAAGACTTAAAGCATTATTTAAGCTTTCAGATATAATGGACTTAGAAGATAAGAACGCTGCAAAGGTTCAACAGATTACAGGGGTTCAGTTTCAAGGATTTACTGAAGATATGATTGAAAGTGCAGAAAGAAAAAAATTGGAGAAATAAATGGGAAATATGACCACAAAAGTAATTGAGTCTTTAACCTTAAATGGAGAAAAGATTCATCGTGTTGTTACTAAAACTATAGGGGTAGCCTCACTTTTTAGAAGAACTGTAGCAGTTCCTTCTGGAGTAGATACTACTGTAGCTGTATTTAAGAGTACTGTAGGGGTAGCAGATGGAGCTCTAGATATAGATAAGGTAAAATATATAAGAATTACTAACTTAAGTGCTACAGGTGTTACAGTTAATCTTTCATTTCAAATAGATGCAGGTGAGGATGATACCGATGCAGATGAATCATTTGTAATACAGTTAAATGATAATAATTCAACTTTTATAATGGGAAGCCCCCACGATAGTGTTGCTTGCTTTGATGGTAATGCATCAATTATAGAAACCTTGCATGATTTAGAAAGTATAATAGCAGATTCAGCTAGTAGCAATGCAACTATAGAAGTATTTATAGCGTCTGCTGCATAAAATGATTGATAAAAATTTAAAAAAAGAACTCTCAGGCTTAAGCAAAAATATATTTGATAAGCTTAGAAAAGGAATGGTTAGTAAGCATAATCCTAAGTTTAATGAAGTATTTGGAAATACTCCTTTAGCTAATATGTCTTATGCTGAAAGAATGGCTATTCCTAAAGCAATGCAGGATTTCTATTTTAAAAAATTAAAGTCATTTAGAGGAGCTTGGTTAGATGTTTTTGGTAGTCGTGAGGCTAAACTTCTAAGAAGAAGTCCTAATGAGTACGTAGATGAGTTTTTTAAAGATGTTAGAAAAGATGGGAAAAAAGCTATATCTCACACATATAGTAAGAATTGGTTACGAAAAAAGTTTATTGAAGAACAGAAGGAAAGGAAGAATAAAGTAACAGGTGGCTAATGTAAATTTCAATAATGTATCTAAGGCAGAAGAAGCTCTATTGCTAGCTAAGAATGATATGATATCTTTTGGTAAATTGTTTTTACCTGATGATTATCTTCGTTCTGAGACTCCTGCATTTCATTACGAAGTAGCGGATACTATTACTAATATGGACAATAAGCAGGTTGCTATTATATTACCTAGAGGGCATGGAAAAACCGTATTAACTAAATGTGATATTTTACGGAACTTTTGCTTTGCAAAAGACCCATTATTTTATGGATGGGTGTCAGCGACAGCTAAATTAGCTACTGGTAATATGGATTATGTTAAATATCATTTAGAGTTTAATGATAGAATAAGATATTATTTTGGAGAATTGAAGGGGAAGAAATGGACAGAAACAGATGTTGAGCTTTCGAATGGCTGTAAACTTATTAGTAAATCGAATATATCAGGTATACGTGGTGGTGCGAAACTACATAAAAGATATGACCTTATTATTCTTGATGACTTTGAAGATGAAAACAATACCGTTACTCCTGAAGCTAGAGCAAAAAACTCCAACCTTATTACTGCTGTGGTATTCCCTGCGCTTGAGCCCCATACTGGTCGCTTACGTATTAACGGGACTCCTGTTCATTTCGACAGTTTTATTAATAACCTTATTGTCAATTATGAAAGAAGTGTTGAGGAAGAGCAAGATTTTAGTTGGGACATTGTTCTCAAAAAAGCAATAGACGATAAAGGAACTATTTTATGGGACAGTTGGTTCGGCAAGAAAGAGATGGAAAGAAAAAAGAAATTCTATGCAGACTCTGGACAGCCACAAAAGTTTTATCAAGAATATATGATGGAGGTACAAAATGAAGACGACGCAATGTTCACAAGAGACCACATTAAAGATTGGAAAGGAAGTTACACCTATGAACATGAAAGTGGATTGGGTTATATCATACTGGATGGGGAAGACCCCAAGCCAGTCAGTGTGTACGTTGGAGTTGACCCAGCAACTGATTCTGCCAGAAGAGATGCAGACTTTAGCGTAATTCTTGCTATTGCTGTTGATTTAGATAATAATATTTATGTGCTTGACTACGAGAGAAGACGAGGTATTCCTGTATTGGGAATTCCTGGAGAGCCAAAAAAAGGTATAGTAGATTACATGTTTGAATATGCAAAGAAGTATTCTCCTCAACTATTTTGCATTGAAGATACTGCAATGTCTAAACCTATTTTTCAAGCACTACGTGCCGAGATGAGAAGAAGGAACGATTTTACAGTTCCATTTAAGGAGGAAAAACCTGGTAACAGGTTGTCTAAAAGAGATAGGATACAAGAAGTCTTGGCACAAAGATTTGCAATTGGTCAAATACATTTGAAAAAAGAACAGTATGATTTGTTTAGAGAAATCATTACATTTGGACCAAGGATGGGACACGATGATACCATAGATGCTTTAGCATATGCGTGTAAATACTCTGGCCCTCTAGCTGGATTACAAGAAGACAAGAGTAAAGATTTATATAGTTATTATAGAAATGTACCTAAACCTAAAAATTGGGTAATTGCTTAAGGAGAAAAGATGAAAGAAAAATCAGCAGGTGTTGCAGGCACTAATAGATTAATGGAATTAGTTGAACAAGGTAAAATTGACGTAAGAGATGCAGTAGCCATTAGCGAGCAAATGCAAAAAAGTATATTGAAAGGCGTTAGCGCAGCGGCAGCAGCTCAACCAGAAGGCCCACAAAGAAGTTGGACTCAAAATTTTATAAACGGATTTATTCAAACAGCTGGGAACCTAAGTGTTGGAGGATTAGCTGGACTTATAAGCGAAAAGCCTTTTAGAGATGTAGATGTTTTTGATTATGTAGATAAAAGTGAAAAGGTAGATTTATTTGAAGGTGCGGAAAAAGGTGCTAAAGAAGGTGGAGCGAAAAGTGGAGGATATTAAAAAAGCAATACAAGAAACGCCAGCTTTTAAAAAAATGATGTCTGAGAGGCAGCCTTCTAAACTTGGAAGAAAGTCTGGGATGCATTCAAGAGACCCTCAGTTACAAGAATATTTAGATTCACTTACTTTTGAAGAAGCTTTTAATTTAGCAGGAGGTCACTCACCTACATTTGTTCATAGAGGAAAAACATTTAATGTTTCAGGAGATGGGCCAAAAGCTACAATGGAAGATGCTATAGTAGAGGCTTTTAATGCAATGGATAAAGAAGGTGAAATACAGGATGATTTTGCATAATGGATTTTATGGTTTTGTTGGAAAACTACGGAATCCCTGTAGTTGTAGCAATAGCATTCGGATACTTTATTTGGAAACAGAATGCATTTATTCAAAAAGAATTAATGGAAGAATTAGATGAGCGCTTTAAAAGGTTAGAAGGCATTTTAATAAAATTAATTGACCAGCAAAAGAAAATGCAAATAGAGCAAAAAGGTATAGAAAAAAGCTATAAGGCTTTAGTAGAGATTATAGCAAAACTTAGTGGTAATGGTTTAAAACATAAATTTTTAAATATGCTAAAGGATAAAAATTAATGGCAAAAGTAGATAAAAAAGCAGAGAGAGTAAAACAATTATTTGAGTCGGTCAGTACTGAAGAGAGAGGTCAATGGGAATATATTAACCAAAAAGGTTATGACTTTGCTCACGACAATCAATTAAGCCATGATGAGAAACTTGCTTTAGAAGAGCAAGGTATGCCTACATTTACAATTAATAGGATACTTCCTGTTGTAGAGATGTTAAATTTTTATGCTACAGCCAATACTCCTAGATGGCAAGCTGTTGGAGCTGAAGGCTCTGACGCTGATATTGCTTCTGTATATTCTAATATAGCTGATTATATATGGCATAACTCAAATGGTCAAAGCTTATATTCAAATGCAATTAATGACGCTATAACAAAGTCGTTAGGATTTTTATTAGTAACTGTTGACCCTGATGCTGATAGAGGGATGGGTGAAGTTATAATACAACAGCCTGACCCTTTCGATGTTTATATTGACCACAAATCTAGAGATTTATTATTCAGAGATGCTGCCTTCATAATGATACGTAAGATTCTTCCCAAATCGCACCTTATCAATATCTTCCCTGACATGAAACGCAAAATAAAGGCGGCATCTTCTGATAACGATTCTTATATTTCTTATTCTGAAAAAGCGAGGGATGCAGACCAAAAAGATTTTCATTATAAAGATATGTCTTCAACTGGTATAGAGGATGAAGAAGATAAAGATTTAATTGAATTTTTTGAGGTATATGAGAAAGAAAAAATTGCTTATATGAATGTTTTCTATAGGATACCTCCTGACAAAAAAGTATTGGAGCAGATTGCCAAGGAAGCTGAAAAACAAGTTGTGGCTATGCAAGAAGAAATGCAAGTTTCTTTACTTGAAAAACAAAAAGAGTTAGAGGGGTTAGTTAAGGAAGGTAAACTTTTACCAGAAAGAGCTGAGCTTGAATTAAAGAAAATGCAAGATGAGATGGCGGCTCAAATTGAAAATGCTCAGATTGAAATACGCCATAGATTGCAAGAAGAAGCATCTCAGGTAGATAATAAAGTTATAACTGAAAAAGAATTTATTTTACTTTCTAAAAGTGAAGAGTTTACTAAAAATTTAGTAGATTCTGTTAGGTTTCACGATGATATAATAAAACAAACTTGTGTTGTTGGAGATAAAACATTATATGAAAAATATCTTCCTATAAAACAATATCCAATAGTACCTATACATTATAAGTGGACTGGAACACCATTTCCAATATCTGCTGTTTCTCCTTTAATAGGAAAACAAAGAGAATTAAATAAAGCTCACCAATTAATGGTGCATAATGCATCTTTAGGTAGCAGTTTAAGATGGATGTATGAAGAAGGTTCCATAGATACTGATTATTGGGAAAAATTTGCATCAGCTCCTGGGGCATTGTTGCCTAAGAGAGCTGGATATGAATACCCTACTCCTGTAATGCCTTTTCAATTAAATAATGCTTTCTTCTCATTAACTCAAGCTGGAAAGCAAGATATGGAATATCTAGCTGGTATATATAGTTCTATGCAAGGAGATACAGGAACTACTGCTGATATGCCTTATCGTGGTATGTTGGCAATGGATGAGTATGGAACTCGAAGAATTAAATATTGGTTAAAACACGCTATTGAACCAGCATTGCAACATGTAGGTGAAGTAGTTAAAGAACTTTCTCAAGCAGTTTATACAGCTCATAAAGTATTTAGAATAATAGAGCCTAATAACCAAGCTTCTGAAGTAGAAATTAATGTACCTATGTATAATAGCTTTGGAGAGGCTATAAATAAATGGAGAGATTATGGAGCAGCTAAATTTGATATTAAAATAGTTGCAGGTTCTACCCTACCTATTAATAGATGGGCTTACTTAGAAGAATTAAAACAATTGATGAGTATGGGTGTAATTGATGATATGGCTGTATTAGCTGAGACAGATATTAGAAATAAAGAAAAGATAGCTCAGCGAAAATCTTTATACTCTCAATTACAATCTCAAATAGGTCAATTAGAGGATAGTCTCTCAGATAAAGAAGGAACTATTGAAACTCTTGAAAGGCAACTTGTTCAAGCTGGTATTAAAAATCAGATAATGAAAGGTTCTGTTGAGGTGAATAAAAAGACAGAGCAAGTCAAAAGTGATTTAGAAAGAAGTAAGCATGAAAGAGATGCTATGGATAGAATGATGAAAGAGAAAAAACTTACTGAAACCAAGAATGCTGTATCTAAAGCTCAAGAAGAAATAAAAAGCCGAACAGCTATAGCGTTAAATAACTTGGAAGAATAGATAAAAATTTTGTAATTTATGAATTATAATAAACAAGGAGAATAATAATGGATAAAGAAATAACTCAAGAAGGCAACCCTGCTATAGGTATGAGCAGTGATTCTTTAGAATCTGCTGAACAACCCCAAGGCTCCTCAGAGGACTTCTTTAGCGCACTTGAACATAGCGTTAATAGCGCTATAGTTGATGATGTTTCTGAAGTAACTCCGACACAGTCGGACCCTAATATTGAAGCTAATCAAACAAGAGAAACAACGGTGTTAAGCGAACCTCAGAGTAATACAGGTGATGAACTCACCCAAATGAAGAAGAGATACAGCGACTCCAGTCGTGAAGCACAAAGAATGAAAGCTCAATTAGATGAATTGAAACCTTTTATACCAGTGCTAGATGCGATGAAAAAAGACAGTGGACTGGTAGACCACATGAGAAGCTATTTAAAAAATGGCGGAGATGTACCTACGAACGTTAAAGATGAATTAAAATTAGGAGAAGACTTTGAATTCGATGTCGATGATATGGTCAATGACCCTAAATCTGATTCAGCTAAAGTATTTCATTCTATGGTAAATAAAGTTGTCAATAAAAAGGCAGGTGAAATATTGCAGCAAGAAGAAGCTAAAGCTACTGAAACTAGACAAAACATTGAGTATCAAAACCAGGCTAAACAATTTATGGAAGAGCGTGGTATGAATCAGGAAGAATTTCTTGCATTCGTTGATGAAGCTCAAGGTAAAATAAAAGGTAGTTTATCTTTAGATGATATGTATCATTTAGTTAATCGTGATAAGGTTAATAAAAATGTTGCTGCAAATACTAAGAATGATATGATGAAGCAAATGAAAAATGTTCGTAATATGCCTACTAGTCAAGCTGGTGTTAATAATGCTGGAACAAGTAATAAATCCGCAGGCGATAAAATGTTTGAGGCTTTATTAGACTTTGATTCTGGTGTTGATAATATGTTTGGCTAAATCTCAACATAGTGTTGTGAGATAGCCTTTAACTTAAACTATAACCTTAAGGAGGTTAACTCATGGCTGTAAGTGGCAAATCAGACTTCTTCCAAACGAGTGGTTTGGGTTCAAGTCCTGTAGCGAACTTAGGTCCTGTATCAACAGCTAATATCGCAGCAAATGCTGATACTGGTGATTTACGGAGACGTTATAACTTTGGTGACAGAGTTTC
>TARA_R100001594_G_scaffold56702_1_pt1 | contig 10479 bp, 9 predicted proteins | sample TARA_R100001594 | Tara Oceans TARA_R100001594 (sample SAMEA2622752) | marine metagenome | biome: marine biome (ENVO:00000447); feature: marine epipelagic mixed layer (ENVO:xxxxxxxxx); material: "saline water (ENVO:00002010), including plankton (ENVO:xxxxxxxx)" | depth 150 m
ATTTCAATTTACACAGGCTTATGTGATTGTAACATATACAGAACCTGCAGCAACAGATAACGCAGTATTTTTTGGAACTAATTTTTAAGGAGAATAATGAGTTTAACAAACAAAACAGTAGCAAGTAGTTATAAAGATTTATTGCAAGTTGATAATTCTAATAGTGGTGTTGATGCTACTTTGAGAAATGTAAAAGATGGAGAGGGTACAGATTCTTCATTACTGCTTTCTGATGACAGTATTAAAGTGATCCCAGCTAACGATGACACAACTACTACATTCTTAGTCAATACAAACTCAAACACAAACGTTTTTAAAGTAGACACAACAAATCAGCTTGTTTACGCTTCTGGAAATATTGTTAATACTCAATACGCAAATTTTGGAATAGGTTCTAATGGAGCGACACAATTTGATGACGATACGCATCACGCTTTGGTTTTTGGTGGTGGTGGTTACGGTGGATCAGCAGACCCCCCAAACTTTGGAACAGGTACAGACCCAGCCACAACATTCACAGCATCAAATACAGTTCACTATAAAGCTGGAGATATTACTAGCTCTTTATGGTATATCCATGACGACATAAGTATAGATGCCATTAAATCTATTGAGGGAGCAGATGCAGCCACAGGCGATACAACTAGGATGCACTTATTTAGTTATGATTTTACTTCTGGGGCTTCAAATTGCCTGACAAATGGAACTTTATTGGCTCATAACTCTGATGTAACAAACGCAGGCAGTGAGCAACCATATCTTAGCTCGTGGACAGTAGATAGCGCAGCAGTAGTAGCAGGAAAAGTAATTTTAGCATTTTTTAAATCGGATAGCATAAATTCAGACTATTCGGTAACAGTACAAATCAAATATCATTTAACTTAGGAGTAATATTATGCCATATATAGGAGATGGAGGAGGAGGATTAAGTAGCGCAAAAGGGGCGACATTGTTGTCTAAAAAAGGAAAGCCCAAATTAAGTGTAACTAAATCAATTAATTATAGTGCAAGTACAAACGACCTTCTTCTTGACGTTAGTAAAAGCGCTTCAGCTTCAGCTCAAAAGACTGGGGATATAGCTCATGTAGATATTCTTAATTCAGGGGACAGCCCAGCACTAACAGTTTTTGAGTTCAAACAATGGACTGATGAAGATACAATGACAGCAGCTTCCAGGTTTGTTCATTTTCTATTAAATCCAGGAGAAAGAATTTCTATGCCAGCAACAAGAGGCTTAATAACAGATGATGACACAGATATGCTTGAGGGTGATGTTGTCACTGCTACAGCTCCTGATTCAAATGAATACATAGACAGCACAGCAAATGCAGATAGCGCAACATCGTCTGGGATTGTTGGGAGTGCTTCTTCTACTACATTATATTTAGAGCCTTATACCGATGCAACAACTAATACAGCTAATCTTTTTAGAGTGGGCGACTTAATCAGAGCTACTAATGAAATTATGGAAGTCACAGCAATAGGAAGTAAAGCAGATTTAGCCAATAATACGCTTACTGTAAAACGAGGGGTTTATGGCTCTACTGCTGCAAGTGACCACACAGATGCAGATGCGATATTATTACCATTCTTTAATGCTTATCACGATTACGATAAATACACTGTAGCCCAAACAGATAATCTTGGTAGATTTAAAGCTATGAACTTTTTTGGATATGGGAGGGCAACTACATCTTTAGCTGGAATAACTCCAGGGTCAGTTGCAATTCAATTCTATACTCAAGGCTACCAATCATTAGGGCTTTCTGATGTTAGCTCAAACACTAAAACTGGTCTTACTGCTAGCACAACATATTACTTTACAATAGCAGTGGATGGAGGCTCTACAATAGAGCTTAATATCACAACTGATGCTTCTGATTTAACATTTGGAAATTTAGTTAGTAAAATTCAAAATGCGTTAGATGCTCAATATTACACAGCAGGAAACTTATTTGAGAAAAAAGTAAATTGCAGTATAGAGAGAGGGGATGTGGTGTTTAGGTCTGGGAGTAAATTATCTGGATCTGCGATAGCCTTAACAGCAGGAACAAGTGGGGCAGGGGATTCAGTTAGATTTTTCGCTCAAGCAAATGGGAGAATCCCAGCACTGGCAAACGTTCCTAGCGCAGTAAACGCTAGACTAGAGACAGAGACTTCATTCGACCCTGTAACATATAGTGAGTCATATAAAGATATTTTTCTTACTGATAATGGGCTTGGAGACCTTGTGTATAAAAAAAGAATTGTAGGCTCTATTAATTATGAATCAGGCGCTATAGACTGGCAAATAGGTAGCTGCCCTAACGCTGAGTTCGTGGTTAGCGTTTTACATAGTTCACCACTTAGTGGAAAACAAGACAGTACAGACTCAGCAAAAAGTAATTCTTTGATAGCTGTATATGGGAACGCTGTTCAACAAAAAGGCGCTGCTACATTACAGGTAGAAGCTAGATAGGAGGAGATATGCCATACGGAAAAGGTACATACGGAAAAAAAAGAGGAAGACCGAAGAAGTCTAAGAAGAAGATGAAAAGAAAAATGAAAAAGAGAAAATGAATTGGCAAAGTATAAAGGAAAGTCAGTTAGACTTAACACAACAGCAAGATACTGGTCTTGCAAAGCATGGTAGGAGATAAATAATGGCATCAGCACCAATATATTGTACGCATAAAGAATTAAAAAGAGTATTCCCTCAATTAGATGAGTTTGACCAGAAAGTTCCTATATATGGATGGGTTGTTGTTTCAGGGAGTAAGTATGCTGCTCACGATAGTGGTCAAGTAACTCAGTTATTTGTAGATGGAGAATCTCTAGGTTCAGCGCAATCTGCTCACACCGATTTAAATGTTGAAGGAGAATGGTTCTATAACTCTACTGATGATGTTCTTTACTATTATTCTGCTAGTACCCCTGCAGACAAATTAATGGAGGCAGGAGAACTTTTTACTGCAATGGTAACTCAATTCAGAACAGATGCCAGTAGATATATAGATTCAAGGCTTGATCCAAAACTGCCTAAGAATCAATTAAAAGATAAAGAAGGTAACTTTGATTATATGATAGTAAGAACAACAGCCTTATACGCTGCTGCTTTTATGGTAAGAACTAAAGACCCAACTTCAGAGGTTGCTGCTGCTTTAATGTTAGAAGCAGATACTAATGTGCAACTATTAAACGAAGGTAGAGCTGCATTATCTTGGCAGAATACTGGAGATGCTTCGCAAGGAGTATTAAGAGACGTAACCTATACAGATGGACAAATTAGACCTGTAGATTTTAAAGGTAGAGCAGGCGCAGTAGATTATGACCTTATTCAAGTAAAAATAGGAACTGGAGGGGCGATTGGGACAGCAACGTACAATGTATGGGTAAAAGATAGCGATGGATTAAAAAGTAATCAAGTTATTACAAATGAAAAGATAACAGGAGACTATCAAACTCTAGCCTATGGATTACAAGTTAGGTTCTCTGGAACAACAGACTCTAGTGAAGCGACAGCTAACAACGAATGGGAAGTTGAAGTTAGAGGCTATAATGAAGAAATAGATACAGCAGATTTAAAAGGAATCAAGATGACAAGGAGAAGATATAGATAATGGCTGTAACTTTTACTAACAACTTTAAGAATATTATTGATAAATTACAGAACATTATTAGAACAGAATTTAAGGGTGCTTTGCCGACTTATGTAGGGAGCGAGTCTATCCCAGCAAGCACTCAATTTGTAAGACTAGACCCTGTAGGATCTGAATTACTTGAGTTTATGAGTAACTCAGAGACAAGGGAGTTTACAATAAATATTTATTACTATTTTTTGGATAAAAACATAAAAAAAACTTCGCTTGACCATGTGTTAAGATATGTATCGAGAATTGAGGCTTTAATTCACGATAATTTAATTATGACCCTGACGGACTCATCAAAAGTGTTCAATGCTAGGATAACCTCAACAACACTAGATACATTAGAAGACGAGAACGAATATGTTGTCGAAATGGTATGGCAAGGACAACATACAGGTAACATAAGTTAATTAACAAGGAGAGAACAAATGAACAAGTTATTAAATAACATACAAGGCTGGGTGCATAATGGTGCATCAGGCAATGACCTTCAGATGGCAGATTATGCCAGTGGAACGCATACTGGAACAACATACAGTGGTAGGCAATTTAAAGTTTATATCGCCCCAGATTCTGGTGTAGGAACAATAAATAGTAGTACTAATGGAGGAGATGCTTTTAGGCTAGATATAGAAGGTGTAACACTTCCTGAATTTTCACCAAATCAAGAATTTGAGATGAGATCAGGCGCTGGCAGGATTGCTGAGTTTGGGGCTATGTTTTCAAGCTCTAAAAGAACTGTAACAGAATTCACATTAAGTGGGAGAGTTACTCTTCAAGATTTACCAGTTTTAATGGAAAATGTACTAGCCCAAGCAGACAGCACTAATTTGTTTGAGGTCGCAACTGGTTACGCTCCAGCAAATATAGAGCATGGTGCTGCCACAGGAGGAACAGTGTTTAGTAAAACATTAACTGTATGGTTTGTCCCTCCTACAGCAGCAGATACATATACCCTCCCAGGATGTGTGTGTACAGCTTTAACTTTAGATGCAGATATGGGGACAGCAGGAGGAAGATACAACTATACTGCTACATTCCAAACAGGATATATCCCAACAAAAGGGGCTGATAATCTTGAAAATGCAGCAGAGCTTACAACTACTTTAGGTAGTACAAATGTATTTTTATCAGACCAGCAAACCAAAGACATGAATATCATGGAAATAGATGGTAGTGGTACTGATCATACAAGTATTAACCCTATTTTAAGTACTGTATCATTATCTATTGAAAGTCCTACAGTTTTTTTAGGGGCGCAAGGTACAAATGCAGAACCAGAAGTTGTTTCAAGAGCAGTCCCTGAGCTTAATATTACTTTAAGTGGGACAATGAAGTATGATACTTCTACTGATAAGTTAATAGAAGCCTTTAGAGACCCAGCTCAATCTTCTTATATCCAGCTTGCTTTAAACAATAGAGCTTTAAGTAATGGAGATGGTCAGCCATTTGCAAGTAATATTGCTATAGCTGCTCATGCAGAACAATTATTCGGATTTATCATAGAAAAAGCAAAACTAACATCTTGTTCTGTTACAAGTGATGATGTAGCTATGGTTTCTTTTGATATGAAGGTTTTAGACCAGGGTACTAATGAGACAATACATATAGCAACTGGCGCTACTGCTTAATATAAAGGAAAAACGATTATGGCTAAATACTATAAGGTTGAAAGATTCATCAAAATACAAAAGATAGAAAAAGGTGAAGAAGATAGGGTTGGAAGTGATTGGGTTGAAGTCAATGAAGATGGAAGCCCAATTAAAAAAGACACTAAAAAAGAAGAAAAAAAGAAAGATAAATAGAAAAAAGGGGAAAAGATGGAATTTAAAACAAAATCTGGAAAAAAGGTTAAGTTAAAAGATGTTTCTATAGATGAAAAAGACTTACTACTTGATTCTGTTGAGTATCAAATAGATGAAGATGGTAATGTTGGATCTATTAAAATGGTTAATACTACTATCACTAAATGGCTTAGAATAGGTCTTGATGGTGATGTTAGTGATAAGTTTTTAAAAACCTTGTCTTTAGAAGATAGGACTGAGATTTTTGTTAAGCTCCAAGATTACTTAATGTTGGGAAAGTAGAACGCCTTCAGCTAGAATTAAATGTTCTAGCAAAACCATGTGAGGGCTGTAGATTCCATGAGTTCCCCTATCAGGCTGAGATTCCTGTAAAGGTTGATGGTGTTTTAGAAATGCGCACATTCACTTGTAAAGATGATGTGTGGGATGTTATAGACTTAATTATTGAGGAAACAGAAGAAATGAACAAAATGGGAAAATCCTTCGATATCGTGCAATCAGTAGATTCCCAGATTCCTTTCTTTGCTTGTAGAAATACAATATTTAACCCTATTTTTTCTAAAGACATAGAGAGATATATTTATTGTGAAAACTTTAAAATACCAGCATACCCAGGAACTTACGGAGAACAGCCAAGCAGATGGGTTCAAAAAACCTACATAATTAAAAAAGCAATCAATAAAATAACCCAAAAGGCTCAACAAGATGGCAAATAGACCACAAGTTACAATAGAATTTAAACCTAAAGGCGATAAGGCTTTAGTTGCTGCTATAAATAAGCTAGCTCAATCTATGGATAAAGCTGAAAAGGCTGCCGATAAATTAAAGAAAAATTCAGAAAAATTAAGCCCAGTACAAAAAAGCCTAAAAAAACAAGTAGATGGTGTATCTAAGGGATTAACAAAGCTAAGTGTAAATTCAAAAAAAGGTGCTAATGCGCTAATGGATGTTGGTAGAAAAGGTGCTTTTGCAACCAATCATTTAAGACTAGCAGGGGGTGCATCTGATGGACTAAGGCTTAGTTTTGCAACGCTTCGTTCACAATTACTACTTGTTTCTTTTGGATTTACTTTAGTTAGTGGATCAGTTCTAAAAGTAGTAAAATTATTTGGAGAGCAAGAGTTAGCAGAAAGAAGATTAACTATAGCTTTAGGGCATAGGTCAGATGCTTTAATTAACCAAGCCTCTGCCCTTCAGCAAGTAACAAGATTCGGAGACGAAGCAATTATAGGCGCTCAAGCTATGCTCGCAGTGTTCGTTAAAGATGAAGCGCAATTAAAAAGAGCTACACAAGCAACTCTAGATTTAGCTGCTGCTAAAGGGATGGATTTAAACACTGCTGCTGACCTAGTAGGTAAATCTATAGGGTCTTCAACAAACGCTCTTAGTAGATACGGAGTTGAGGCAACTGGAGCTGTTGGGACTAGCGAAAGGTTTGAATCTATCGTTGGTAATCTATCTAGCACTTTTGGTGGATTTGCACAAGGAGAGTTAGAAACAACTCTTGGTAAACTAGATTCAATGAATAATGTTGTTGGAGATGCTGCTGAGAATATTGGTGGATTTCTAGCACCTGCAGTAGAAGTTGTGGCTTCTAACTTCAAATCACTTGCATTAGCATTAAATCCAAGCAGAGTTGAATTGTATGGCACTTCTATACTAATGGTTGCTGGAGCATTTGTTTCAATGAGAGCAGCAACAGCTCTTGCTAGCGCAGAGTTAGCTAAATTTAAAGCAGCAACAATTAAAAGTGGAATAGCAGTATTAGCTGTAGTATTAGCAGAGGTTGCTTACGCTATGGGAGCTTTTAGAGATGAAACTGAGTTCGCAAACAGAGAAATGGGTGATTTTGATGCTTTCCTTGTTGGGATTGGATTAACATCTTTACCAAATATTACGGAAGCAGAGGAAAATTTCACTGAAGCCATAAAAGCAAATTCAGAAGAACTATCTAGATCTGAAGAAGAGATACAAAAAAGCGTAGATGCCCTTCAAAGAAAATTAGATATTTTAGAACTTAATGCAGATGCAACAAGCGCTGTAGACCAGGTAACTAAAATGTTAATAGAAAACAATAATACAGCAACAGAGCAAGAGTTTTTATTAATGCAGCGAATAGCAGAAGTTACATCTGCTAGAGCTAGAGAAGTAGAATCTATAAAAGAGTTAGAAGAAGAGCAAAGAAAATTACAAGCAGTAAAAGATATGGCTATTTCAACTGAAATTCAAATACAGAAAATAGCAATTAAAATGCAAACAACCAACCAAGCTGAAATATCCTTAGCTAACGCCAGGGCAGATGCTTTGAGTAAATTACTTAAATTGTCAAGCGATGAAGTGAATATACAAAGAATTCTTAACGATGAATTTGGAGAGGGAAACCTAGTCACCTCAGCTATGAATGGGTCATTAATTGAATTAGCTGGTTCACTTGCGATGAGTAATAATGAGGCGCAAATCCAAGTAAATTTAATCCTAGCATTGCTAGCTGCTCAAGAAGAATATATAAAGTCTATAGATAAAACAGCAGAGGTTAAAATAGCATCAGATTTAGCTGTTAAAAATAGCAGCACAGGTTTAATGATGTCAATGACCAAAATCTTTGAAGCTCAAGGAAAAATAACAGAGTTTGATAAAGCTCAAATGGATATAGATGCTAGGAAGAATCAGTTAGCTAACGAAACGCTAGCCCTTGAGCAATTAAAAGCTGCTGGTAAAATACAAGGGAATGAATTACAGATACGAGAAAATGAATTAAGAACAAAAGGTAATGAAATTATAGCAGATGAGATTGAGCTTAGTAACCAATTATCTGCCACAGAGAAGGCGAATCAAGAAATTAAGAAACAAGGTATGCTCCAAGCTGCTGATATTGCTATTCAATCTGCTAGTAAAATAAACGATGCTATGACTAAAGATGGGAAAAAAAGAGCAAAAATACAATTTGCATTATCTGTAATGAGCGCTATAAAAGGGGGAATACAAACATGGGAAAATTTAACTGAAGCAAAAGTCCCTTTCCCCATTCCAGAGATAATAGGAGCAGCCCAAACAGCAGCTCAAATAGTTCAAGCAAATAAAATAAAAGAGGAAGCAGGTAAATTCCAATATGGAGGACTTGTCGGTGGCAATCTTCATTCTCAAGGTGGAACAATGATTGAAGCTGAAAGAGGCGAGTATGTTATGAGCCGAGATGCTGTAGAGTCTATAGGCGTAGGAAACCTTGATGCTATGAATAAGGGTCGTGGTGGAGGAGTAACAGTCCATATCTCAGGAAATGTGATGACTGAAGATTTTGTAGAAAATGACCTTGCAGAAAAAATAAGAGAAGCTGTGAGAAAAGGAGTAGATTTTGGTATAGACCTTGAAGACCATAGACATTTTTGGGGTGGATTAGGTAAAGGAAAAGCAATTTGATCCCTTTAGGTGAAATAATAAAAAATGACCTAGATAATTCTATAACAAATATAGAATATTTAGTTAAGATAAATACTCCCACCCCTATATATATTGCATCTAGAAAGCAAATGTTTGAAATTGATGGAGAATTAAAATATTTTGAAGATTATGATATAAGAATACCCTCAATTACCGACAAAATAGATTTAAGAAATAAAAAGATTCAATTAAGTAGCTTAAATGTAACTCTAACAAATTTCACTGTTAATAATTCAAGATTATCTGACTTGTTAGAGCAAGCTATGGGAGTAGAGTTTGAAATCTACCTTAAAACACAAAACTGCAAAGATATAGGTGACTGCGCAAGGATATCTGTTCAAAAAATATCAAGGATAACTCACGATTCAAAAAAAGTTGTGTTGCATGGAAATGATGCTTTTTATGATAATTTTTATATCAACTTGCCAGGAGACAAATATCTATTAAGTGAAGAAGAAAACACTTTAAATCATTTTGACCAAAGATATGTCCCTATATTATATGGACACTTACAAAATGCTCCAGCAGTTATTTACCTAGAGTACTTAGAAGAAGAAAATTATATGCACAACAATGGAATAAAAGTTATTCCTGATATATCATATCTTGGTGACAATGAGTTTGAAATAGGAGGGATAAAATCATACTTCATGGCTAGCTCTCATGGAGGATATGTTGAGAGAGATAAATGTGATATGATTAACCCAGATGTTCTGAAAATAAAAATAGGTAAATTTGCAGCAACTGTTATGCCATTACCTTATATTAATAGCAGAAGTATACACAGTGGTACTGAGGGTTATTCTACTTTTCACACTTTTCCAGCAGGAGTGCCTCAGTTTAATTCAAACCAAGATCATGTAGAGATTGTAACTCATAGCGATAGCTTACCTATAAGTTCTTTTGGGGTAGTATCTAACCAAACAATGCCTTCAAAAAAAGCATTTTGGCTATCCTATGCTCAAAAGCCGATATCTTCAAAGGCGTATGTTTACCAATTATCAGAAAACTACAAAGAAGGTTCGGCATACACTTATCAAGTTTCTTTTGATGATAATGCTGAGGAAATGAGAAACATAAATACTTGTTATTTCCCAAGCGAAACTTACAATAATAATCAAGGAGAACACGTTTATAGGTTCGGAGTTCAAACATTTGAATTTGAGCCAATCTCAGGGATGGCAATATTTGACGATGATCCTCGCAGAGTAAAGCATATATTTGACGAGGATGGAACAGAAGTAATAGATACGATAGAGCTTGATATGTATAGACCTGATGTGCATTTTGTAGGAGACTTAACTATAAAGCAGGAGGCTTGGGAGTGGGATGGGGAAGCTGGTGATTGTGACAGTGAAATTTATTCTGAAGTAAACCCTGAATGTCTATATATATTACCAGGATACTCAAAGATAGATGAAGAGCTTGGCATTATGGATATTTTAAAAGAAGCTACAACCCTTCTTACTACAGGGGGCAATGATTATAATGTTGACACAGAACCTAAAGGAAGATATGGGGGAAGTTTTCCTTTTAATAGTGGAGATTTTCATAACATGATTCTTTGGCATAGAAGATGTGTTTTTGCTGTAAGTGGATATGCTAATGAG
>TARA_R100001594_G_scaffold16546_6_pt1 | contig 10456 bp, 14 predicted proteins | sample TARA_R100001594 | Tara Oceans TARA_R100001594 (sample SAMEA2622752) | marine metagenome | biome: marine biome (ENVO:00000447); feature: marine epipelagic mixed layer (ENVO:xxxxxxxxx); material: "saline water (ENVO:00002010), including plankton (ENVO:xxxxxxxx)" | depth 150 m
TTTAACGGGAAAGGGTGTTTATAAATTAACGGCCAAGCAAGGTGAAGCATTGGTTCTTCCTAATGGTGAAACCGTTGAGAAAGCCTTTCGAGGTATTGCAACATCTTCTGCTCAGAAATTTCGTTTGGTTGTTCAAGATGGATTGTTGACTGGTGTTCCTACAAAGCAAATTGTTAGGGAGATTATCGGACAGCACGGCGGAATGAAATTCGCATCAGGCCAAAAGATTAGTACAAGGGCGTTGGCTTTGGCGGGAGGAAAAAAGGGAACGCGGTTAGCAAATAATCAGATAATGACGTTAGTTAGAACAAGCGTTAATCAGGTTGCTAATAAGGCAAGCCAAGAAACTTATAAAGCAAACGACAGCGTGACGAAAAAATATAGATACATCGCAACGATTGATAGCAGAACGACATTGTTGTGCGCGTCTAAGGATGACAAGTTATTCGATTACAACGATGGCCCTATGCCGCCGTTACATTTTAATTGCAGGTCAACAACTGTTCCTGTTATTGATTGGGACGGGTTGAATAAGGAATATGGAATCGTTGCTCCTGATGATATTGAAGGTGTTGGCAAGTCAAAGAGGGCAAGTATTGACGGGCCTATCCCTGCGGGTACAAGTTACGGTGATTGGTTGTATGACAAAAGAATTAAGGAGGGTCGCAAAGTATTACCAGGGCCAGAGCAGATTGACGCTTTAGGATATGACAAAGCGGTTTACTTTAATCGGTTATCGGCAAGATATAAAGATCCACGGAAAGCTATTGTCAGTTTGGTGAGGGAGGACGGAACAGAAAAGACACTGGCTGAATTAAGACAAGCTTATAACTTGAAAAAGGTTGTAAGGGTGCAAGAGCCAACGATTGTTATCAAGAATCAAAAACAGCTAGAAAAATTTGCTAAAGCAGCAAGAGCAGTACAAGCAAAAGATCTACCTTCTATTTCTCAACTACAACTCCAAGCTGCGGGATCAAAAATAAAGCCTGAAGACGTTACAAAGGTTTTTGCATTGATGGACGAAATGGAAGGGGTAGCAGGAACAAATGCAAGAAAACTAAGAAGGTTTGCGGAACTAAAAGAAGTTTGTTGCGTTTGGTCAACACAGAGAGAAGGCACAATTATAAAGAACAGAAGCAAGATGGATCACGTTCTTAAAAATGCTCAGTTAAAGCGAAGCGTGGAAAGAGCGTTGAGAAATGAGAAACAGTTTAGTGGAAACACCAGCATGGTTTATCAGACTGTCTTAGATAATGCGATTAACTTGGACGAAAAAGCATCAGGAGTTTCTTCTAAACTTTCCTTCTCTTATAGGGAGGTGAAGCATTATTTTACGGCGCAAGGTAAGGGTCGATCAAGAATGAACGGCATGACTTTCCCTGGTTCTAATCATATTTTGATTAAAAGAAAAGCAGATATGAGGCCAATTACAAGCCTTAAGCAAATGAGAGAAGATGTAAAAGATGCAATAAAAAGAGCGAAGACGGGTAAAGATCTCTATTGGTCAGCTAATGGTGAGGGGATGTATAAAGGGGAATCACATTGGTTGAAAACTTATGTGCATGAAATGGGTCATCAAGTTCACTATGCAAGCGGCAAGCCAACCTTAAGCTCTTACGATTGGACTCCAAGCCAATATGGAAGTTCTAATCCAGCAGAGCGTTTTGCTGAAACTTTTGTGCAATATATCTTCGCTCCTGTAGAATTGAAGAAAGCTTCTCCTTCTGCCTACAAATGGGTTGAGGACACCTTGTCATCTTCTTTAAAGGAGGTTGAAACATGGAAGTAGTAAAAAGAGCTTTAAAAGTTGCAGGTAGTTTCCCGAAATCAAGGGAAGCACCTAAGCTTTTGCTGTCTTTGTTTAAAGAGGCAAAGGGTTCTGACAAGGACAAGGTGGGAGAATTAGTTGAGGTTTTATATGCTTCAGCCGAAACGAAAGAAGATTTAAACTTAATAAACGAATATTGGGTATAGCAAAGGTTAGCCGTAACGGTTAAACTCTTTGTAATGTTTGTTTTGTGGTCATGGGCCGTAGATATGTAAGAGACAAGGCGGGTCGTTTTGCAGCCAAAGGCGGAGGCAGTAAGGGTAAAGGCGGCAAGATGGGCAAGTCTGCTAAGAATGTGAAAGCACGGGCTTCATATAAGAAAGCGTCAGGAAAGTTGAGAAGTATGAAGAAGATTAGCGGAGGAGCTAAAGATGCAAAAGACCGCAAGTTCTGGAATAAATCGCTAGGCGGTGCGAAGTCAGGAATGACCCGCGTAACAAATAGGCTGACAAGCAAAAGGGCAGCAAAGGCTAAGACAAGCTCGAAAAAACAATATGCGTCAGAGCAGTCGAAGAAATATGCAGCAGCAAGAAAAGCTCCAAAGAGATCGCAATCAAGACGGGCGGCTGTAGCCTCTGCTCAAATCAAGAAGGGCGCAAAGGTAAGAGCTTCTTACAAGCCTAAGCAGGAAGCAAAGCAAGCAAAAGAAAGAATACTGAAGAAGACTAAAGCGAAGCGCATGGCAGCAGGAGGGATGAAAACCCCTAAAGGAAAAATAAGTAAGGCAAAACCAAGCGCAGCAAAACAAAAGTATAAAAAGGCTGCATCAAACGTAAGAAAAGCTAATAGGGATTTTAAGGCAGCCGATAGAAAAAGTTCAGCAGCAGGAGGAGCAGTAACAAGAGCCGCTAATGCGAGTGCAAAAGCAAGAAAAGCAGGGAAGTATAAAGAAAAGACGTCTGCAAAATATCAAAGAGCAGCCGAGAGAGCTTATGGTGCTTCAGTAGCGAGGACAAGAGCCGCAGGCAAGATCACTGGTGCAAAGTCAGCGTTGACACGTGTGACGAATAAGCTTACGAATAAAGGAGTAGCAAAAGCTAAGATTTCGGAGAAAAGACAAAAGGCAGCGACTAAAGCAAAAGCGGCCTCTTTACAAAAACCTCTTCTTAGAAAGAGTCTTGCATCAGCAAAGAAGGCAAAGGCTACAAGAGCAAAAACCGCCGCAGCTAAAGCAGCAAAGAAAAACAAAAGTGAAATTAAGATGACGAGAAGGCAATACAGCAAAGTGAGCAAAGATTTTAAGAGTAGCGACCCTAAGAAACCTCGTACTTTGAAATTCGTTGAAGGAAAAGGAACTGTTTCAATGCCTGTTAAGTTCGTCAAAAAATATAATCAGACTGATGCTTTTACCGCTTCTAAAGCAAAGAGAGGTTCAGCCGCTACGAAGAGGGATCGCATTTTAAGGACGGCTGAAAGGAACATAAGAAAAAGTGCTGGAATTAAGAGTCCATCCTTTGACAGAAGGGCAAAACGCATGAAGATGGCCGAGAATATTATGACAAAATCAAAAGGTGGCAGCACCGCTTGGAAACAGTTCTATTCGGCCTATAGGTAAGAGCTAATCATCAGCAATAAAATCGTCTAGCGTTTCAAGGTCTTCCATTACGTTGGCCCAGAAACCAGGCACTAACAACACATCGTCTTGGCTGTCGGCTTTACCTAGTGTAATAACGTCAGCCATTTCGTTTCCTGTAACGACGTAGACCATTGCTTCGTTTCCTTCACCATCAACATCTGGTACAGAGGCAAGAAGTTCGCGTAATTCTCTAACGGTGAAGCCTTCTTCTTTTTTAATTGGGCTAGGCATGGGGGTTGATTCCTAGTAGTTTCTGCTAACTTAGTAGAAAACTGACCTTACGGGTTATTTATGACCGAAGAAAATCTTCAAGAGCCTACGGCTGTTGATCCTTCAGAAGTAGACGCATTAAAACGAAGCGTTGAAAGTTTAGAGAAGAAAAACTTTGAACTAATAGGCAAATTAAAGAAAAAAGAAACGCCTGACGTTCCTGCTGACTATCAAGATTTGCTTGACTTCAAACAGAAAGCCGAGCAAAAAGAATTAGAGGCCAAAGGTGACTACACAAAAGCATTGGAATCAAGGGAGGGGCAATTCCGTGATGCGGTGAAAGAAAAAGACGACAAGATCAAAAAGCTTGAGGCGAAAATTCGTGATCTTGAATTAATTTCACCAGCTTTAGCTGCTTTATCTAATGCGGTGCATGACACAGATTATGCGTTGGAAAAATTAGGAAAAGATAAGTTTGAAGTAGCAGAAGATGGTTCTGTTGTTTATGTCGATGAATTTAGTCGGATGACGATAGAAGAAGCCGTTCAGAAAAAACTTGCTTCAAATGACAGAACAAGATGGGTAGTCAAGAAACCCGTTGCAAAAGGAAGCGGAGCAGTTGGTGGCGGTAATGTTGCAGGAGGCAAAATTTCAGAAGGGGATTTAAAATATTTCTTACCAGAAACACAAAATATTGATGAACAAACAAGGATTTATAACCAACAAGGAGCAGAAGTTTGGAGAAAGTATAGGGAAATGGCCGAAAGCCGCTAGTATAGGAAGCAATGACTCGTCTGATGGTTACGCCGAAGGGTGAGTAAGGGTTACGCCCAAACTGTAAAAACTATTTAGGAATCAAGCATGGCCCCCACAAGGCGGAGCGATGTCATCATTCCAGAGGTTTTTGTTCCCTATGTCGTTCAAGCGACCACTAACCTAGACCGCTTTTTGCAGTCTGGGGTTGTGCAACCATTAGCGGAATTAAATGCCAATGAGGGTGACTTTATAAATGTACCTTTCTGGGGTGCAAACTTAGCTGGCGATCAAGAAGTTCTATCTGATAGCACTTCATTGACACCTGGCAAGATTTCAACAGGTAAGCAAATTGCGGTGCAACTCCATCGCGGACGTGCCTTCGAAGCAAGAGATTTAGCTTCTATTGCTGCGGGTTCTGATGCTATGGCCGCTATCGGTAATAAGCTTGCTGCTTATATTGCCAACCAAAAGCAGAAAGATCTTCTTGCTGCATTAGAAGGTTGCTTCGGATCTCTTAACGCTAATGATTCAAATAGCGCATTTTTCTCAATGTGCGTTGATTCAGAAAGTGGAGATTCACCAACTGTTTTAAGTCCAAGAACTGTTGCTGCTGCCAGAGCAAAATTTGGTGAGCAAGGCGACAAGTTGACTGCTGTTGCAATACATAGCAACACTTATTACGACTTGGTAGAACGTAAATTAATTGATTACGTCAGTACGAGTGATGCCCGTGGTACAACCACAACTCAGTCAGGCGGATCAATGGCTAATGCTTATGGTGGAGACGACAAAGTTCCTACCTTCTGCGGCTTGAATGTATTGGTTTCAGATGATGTAACCAAGACTGGTTCAGGTGCAACTCAAGAGTATGCAGCTTACTTCTTTCAGCCTGGTGCTGTAGGTAGTGGCGAAATGCAAGCGTTAGACATTGAGCAAGATAGAGACATCTTGGCCAAGTCCGACGCGATCAGTTATGACTCTCATTATTGCTATCACCCAGTTGGTAGTAAGTGGGCTGTTACAACAACAAACCCAACTGTTGCTCAGTTAGGTACTGTTGCAAACTGGTCTAAGGTGTATGAAAACAAGAACCTCGGTATAGCTCGCGCTACCGTAGTTTCTAACTACGACTAAGGGGTACTAACTAATGACATCCGTATTTGAAGCCGTAGGCGGCAAGGCGATTGGTTACGTCTCAGGCGGGGCCGTGACGCAATCTACGAACAAGGGGACAGGGGTCACCCTTAACACAACAAGCGGTCAGATCACAATGAATAACGCTGCTTTAGCTGATGCGGCTGAAGTAACTTTCACTGTGACTAATGACAAGGTTGCTGCTACTGATGTAATCGTGGTCAATCACGGTTCAGCAGGTACAGCAGGTGCATATTGGTTATGTGTTTCAACTGTTGCCGCAGGTTCATTCAAGATTTCAGTTGGAAACCTTTCAGGAGGTTCTCTAAGTGAAGCGATTGTATTGAACTATGCAGTCTTGAAAGGTGCAGCAAGCTGATGGGCTTGTTCGCTTTTAGGCGACTAAGGGAAAGGGAGGCCGCTTTGGCGGCCCCTGCTCCTTTGGCAGAAAAACCTAAGCCAAAGACAAAACGTAAATCTAAGCCTAAGACTTATGGCGATCTCGATAGTGGCAACGGTGGGAGCAGCGACCGCAAACAGTTATCTGACTCTGGCCGACGCTCAAAGTCTGATTGATGGCCTAGTAGAAGATGGTGATGTCATCGTCTGGGCTTCTGCTACTACTGACCAAAAGAATAGGGCGTTATATACAGCCGCCCAACGGATTGATCGTGAAAGATTTTTAGGCGCAAGAGTTAATGACACTCAAGCAATGCAATGGCCGAGGTCAGGGGTAAGAAAGCCAGATACTTATATCAATACTTATGCAACTGGGTTTCCATTCCGAATTGTTGAGGACTTTTTTACTGATACAGAAATTCCAGATCAATTAAAGAAAGCTCAAGCTGTTTTAGCTGTTTATTTGAATAATAATAAAGAAGCTTTAAATCTTACAGGGCTTGAATCTTATCAAAGCGTCAATGTCGGGTCTGTTTCTGTTACACCGTATAGATTTGGAGCTGTTGGATTCAATGCTGTTCCGCCTATGTTTGAACGCTACTTTAATGGCCTTAGAATAAGTGGGCCGAGTAACATAGCAGTAAAACGCAGTTAACCATGATTTATCCAGCAGCAACAATCATCACAGATCAAAACGCACATACAGGACGTTTTGGAAAAGTTCATGCTTTAGCAGATGCGTCTTGCACTTTTGTTTCTAGTGATCTTACAGAAAACGGATCTTCAACAATTAATGGAATCACGATGAAGGCAGGATCAGAAATTGAAGGCATTGTGATTACCAGCATCACATTGGCAAGCGGCCAAGTTGTTGCTTATCGTTTGTAATGTCTTTTGCTAACGCTTTACAAAACGCGGTTGATAAAGTCGCAAAGGTAAAGGGAATGGGAGTTAATGTCGTTTTCCGACGTTTAACTCCTGGTACTTACAATGCAACCACTGGTGTGGTTAAAAGTTCAACAGTTGATGAAACGGTTAAAGGTATTTTTCAATCTATAAGTAACCGAGAAGTTAATGATTTAGTTCAAGCGGATGATCGTAAATGCTTGATTAGTGCTGCTTCTGTTAGCAATGTTCCAACAACAAAAGATCAAATTGTGTATAGCGGAATTGTTTATCAAGTTATTAGCGTTGAGACAGTCGCGCAAGCGGGGATAGACTTGAGTTATGAATTAATATTAAGAGCATGACGGAACAATGGGAAATTGAAGAAATACCAGAAAAGGTTGAGGGGCTTTTGGCTGCGTTGCTTCAAAGTACCGTTTTAGAATCTGACGCTCGGTTAAAAGTTGGCACACCTGTTGACACTGGAAGGCTTAGAGCATCATGGCAAATAGCCAAAGGGGAGGGCAATCCATCAAATCCTATTGATGCAGGAAAAAACAAACAATATGGAGATACTTCACCGCCGCGAATGATTACAGACTCTTCGACTAATGCGGTAAGAATTGTTAGGACAGGGCCGAAAGCAAACTATGACGTAACTAAAAAACATTCATTAGATACTGTCTATACGATTACAAATAATATGGAGTATGCAGAGCCAATCTGTTATGGAACAGCTCGACCAGCTTCATGGGTTGCTTCAGGAACAACAGGCAGCTCACAAAATCCACCGCCGTGGGTCGAAGGAATAGCAAAAGGGATGCAAAAGTATATAGATTACAACTGGGAAAAATTCATAAAGGAAACGAATTAAATGGCTGCTACTAACTTAAATACTGTTCGCTCTACGATTGAAAGCCGCTTGAAAGATGAGCTTGAAACAGGAACGCCACCTGTAACAGTTGTTTTCAATAATGTTCCTGCTATTCCGACTCCCAATAAAAGCTGGTGTCAATGTTCAATGAGTTTTAGTAGCAGCAGCTATATCACTCAAGGAGGGACATCAGGTTCAAGTAATGCTTTAACGGGTTTAATGTCCGTCAATATCTTTACTCCTAGAGGACAAGGGGCGGGTGATAACTATGTAATTGGCAAGCGTGTTAGAGACTTGTATAACAGGATAAATATTTCAGGTGTTTACTTTGATCCGCCTATTGGGCCTGAAGTCATGTCATCTCCATCTCCTGAAGGTTACTTTCAGACGCAGGTGCGAGTAACATTTGAAGTAATTGAGGAACTTTAACCAATGGCTCTTACAGAAGAACAACTTGACGCGGTTGAAGCGGTGAAAGGGAAACGTAACCCCGCGTTATGGGATCCGCGTTGTCAGCAATATTTAGATCAAAAAAAGAATTGCGAGGTTAAAACTGTAGATAAGTCCGATAAGGGCTAAACTTTACACATCATTCCTTTTAATTAAATGGCTCTTTATAGAGGAGAAGAGGGTTCTGTAAAATTTAAGAACTCTGCTGGAACAACCGAAGCTGTTGCACAAACAACTTCATGGAGTCTTGACATCTCTAAAGATGTTCTTGACACAACAGCTCACGGAGACACCGCAAGATCTTTTGTTGGGTCTTTAGTCTCTGGTACTGGTTCTATTGAATTTAACTATTCAGCCGCTTCAGGTAACGAAACAAAAAACCTACTTGATGAGGCTTTAGTTACTGAAGATGCTGCTGATGCTCAGTTTGAACTTTACATTGATACTTCTGGATCTAAGAAGTGGAGCTTCTCAGGAATTGTTACTGGAATGAGTACATCAACAGCGATTGGCGACTTAACAAAAGTCACCGCTAACTTCCAGACCAGTGGCGCAATTACCAGCGCAGCGTAGAATCTAAGAACCTGACCTGAATTTTTTATGTCTGCGAATAAAAATCGCACCGTTGATTTACTCTGCGGTGCTTTTGACTTGAATGATCGCCGTAAGTTTGAACTGACAAACGAGAAAGGAGATCACGTTGTTGACCTTTACTTTAAGGCAATTACCCGTGCTGATCGTGTCTTGTCGATGAAGTCGGCGGGTGATGATGCTTTAAAAGCAAGCACTCAACTTCTTTGCATTAAAGCAGAGCTAGAAGATGGAACCAAAGCTTTCTCTCCAGGCGATGCAATTAAATTGCAAAGAGAATTACCTGAAAAAGTTTTAAATGAGCTTGAATTATTCTTAAACGGATTAGAAGAAGGAGCAGAGATTGGCGAAATAAAAAAGCTTTAGAAGAAAACGAATGGTTGTTTTTTGAGTTTTTCTTAGCGACAGAGTTGGGAATGACTGTTGGAAGATTGCGAAATGAAATAACAGAAGCGGAGTTAATAGCTTTTGCGGCTTATTACGAGTTAAAATCTGACTACGAGAAGCGATCAAGCTAGAATCTTTGCATGGCTGAATCATTAGTAAAATTTAAAGTTGACGCGAGAGACGCGATAAGAAAGATCCGTGAATTAAGTAATGCAACAGGACGTTTAGCAAAGCAAAATTTATTAGCCAAGAAAAGTTTCGGCGGTCTTCAAGGTGTATTAACAAAACTAGCTTTAGTTGAAACAGGACGGCGCATGACCAACATGGCCGCATCTTTTAAGCAAACAGAACTTAGATTAAGCTTGCTAACTAAGGAGTACGGTGAAAATAAAGCAGCGCAAGACTTGGCAGCAAGAGCAGCAAAAAGGTTTGGGTTAAGTCAAACAGAATCATTAAGCGGTATTACAGATATTTATGGACGTTTAAGGCCAATAGGCGTGACGTTAAAAGATATTGAAAGCACATATATGGGCTTTAATATTGCAACAAAACTTTCAGGGGTTAGCGCACAACAAGCATCTGGAGCGTTCTTGCAGTTGTCACAGGCATTAGGCTCTGGAGTCTTGCAAGGTGATGAGTATAGGTCGATTGCTGAACAATTACCGAAATTAACGCAAGCAATAGCAAAAGAAATGGGCAAACCTGTCGGACAGTTGAAGAAATTAGCTTCAGAAGGAAGGCTCACAAAAGATGTTGTGATTGCAGCTTTACAGAGGATAGAAAGGGAGGGCGGAGGCTCTATTGAGGCTTTAATGGCAGTTGATCCGACTCAGCAATTCAAAAACTTACAAAACGCAATTAGTGATTTAAGCGTTGAATTAGGTGAGTATTTGGTTCCTGCAACGGTGGCGGTGACTCAAGCTTTAACCGCTTTAGTTAGAGGCGCGCAAGATTTACCTGAGTGGTTTAAGGCTACGGCTGTTGCTGTTGCTGCTGTCACGACTGCGGTGGGGATTGGTGTGCCTGCTCTTTGGAAGTTGTTTAATATTTATCGAGCTTTTAGGATCTTCTTATTACGCAAGTTTATTCCTGCTCTTGGATTAACTAAGGCAGCTATGGGGCCGATTGCTTTAGGTCTGGGGTTGGTAACTGTGGCTGTTGCTGCGGCTGGTAATCAGTTCGTTCAGAATAAAAGAGATGCCGAAGAATTTAATGAAGTCCTAGAAGGGACAGAGGTAGCAGCTATAAAAGCCGCTATTGCTATCAGGGAAAAGACAATAACCGAATTAAAAGACCGCATGGCAAATGCTAGAGGTAACGCAAAAAGAGGAAATGTAAGGCTAGGGAAAGAAGTTGCAGAGGCACG
>TARA_R100001594_G_scaffold16768_1_pt1 | contig 10451 bp, 2 predicted proteins | sample TARA_R100001594 | Tara Oceans TARA_R100001594 (sample SAMEA2622752) | marine metagenome | biome: marine biome (ENVO:00000447); feature: marine epipelagic mixed layer (ENVO:xxxxxxxxx); material: "saline water (ENVO:00002010), including plankton (ENVO:xxxxxxxx)" | depth 150 m
GTATTATAAGCTAAATCACCTTTAGCAAAAGGTTTAACTATATTATCTGTAAACCATTTTCTATTTTCTAAACCTTTTACACCTCTACCAAGCAATGCATTTGTAAGAGTACCAAAATCACCAGCTCTACTAGCTATAAAATTCCAATATTTACTTTTTTTACCAGCTAATTCAGCTTTAGCTGGAGAATATCTTTTCTCTCTACCTATACCAGTAGAGTATTCAATTATTTCATTTATATCTTTATTTAAATCTTTTGTTTTAGCAGAAAAAGCTTGTTGAATGTCTGATTTTACATCTATAACATTTAAAACTCTTTGTACAGCTTTTACATTTTTATATACATCGTCAGCAAAGTAAAAATCATTATATCCTTCAGCAGCTCTATCAACCACCCATTGAGCTTTAGCTCCTGCGCTACCATCTTCTAAACCTGTTATATTTTTAATTTTTAAATTAATACCTAAACCGTTTAAAAATTTTTTTATAGCTGTAGCAGAGCTTTGTGGTCTAGCTGTTAATATAAAAACATTTTCATTGCCAAACTTTTCAATAGCTTTTCTTAATTTATTAGTTAAAGGACCAGGTTTTCCATCAATTACTTTGTTAAATTCAGAAAAATCAAATATTGCTCCCTGAGCTTCTAATGCACTAGATTTTTTAGCAAACTCCATAGCATTTATTTTACCAGTTTTTCCATTAGGAAGAGTATAAACAACCTTAGATTTAGTTTTAGCAACCGTTCCATCAAAATCAAAAACGCTAATACCTTTATTTTCTTTGTTTTTATTTTTAGCTAATTCTATAGCTTTATCTATATTATTAATATCATTTAAAATCTGATTAGTAGTTTTGTTTTTAGAACTAAAACCAGCTTTTTCTAATATATTAGCATTTTTATTATAAACTTTTTTATAACTATCTGAGTTTTTAACAGCGTTTTTAGCTATAATTATATCTGAAGTTTCTCCTGTTAAAGCGGCTTTTGCAAGTTGATCTTTTATATGTAAAACAGCTTTTTTTCTTAAATCAACTCCTACTTTTTCATAAGTTCTTTCAGCTAAAACATCTAATAAGGTTTTACCAGGTTTTCCAACTACTTGATAATTTTGTAGTTCATTAAAATCTAAAATCATTCTAGCTAAACCAGCTGGATTGGTTTTTTTACCAACTAAATCTATGAGTTTAAAATTAACTTCAGGCCCTATTATACCTTTAAAATTTTCCATTATTTTTTCACCTTCAACATTCCATTTACCATTTATAACAGATAGAGCAGCTTCAACAGATTGCTGAACCATAGGTTTAGTGTGCTCTAATTTTGTCATAACATCAACAACTGGCCCTCTATAAATAGCAATCGTTTCTGCTAATTGTCTTTCACCGCTTTGTATATTAGTGTTATTTCTACCCATTAATAATATATGCTTAGCTCTTTCTAACCATTGTTGTTTACTAGTAGAAGACTCTAACCAAGCTTCCTTAGATTTTTGCCAAGCATTATATATTTCTTTTTTAGTTGTATTATCAAGATTTGTAAAAGCTTTATCAAGAACTTCGTTTGCTTCTTCTATTTTACCTTCTTCTTCTAATCTTCTAGATTTTTCATAAGCGTTTTTTAAAGCACCTATTTGTTTTATACTTTTAGCAGATATATTTTTAAAAAAGCCTCCCTTATCAACTTGTTTTGATTTATCGTATACTTTTGTAAAATCAGGTGCTTTATCAAACTTAACAATACTTCCATCAGCATATTCACCATACTTTTGTTTTGCTTTAGCATCTGTTATACCGCCCATATTAGCCCTATAATGATCACCTAACAATGATCTTGAAAAGGTTTCACCAAACATACTTGATAAATAAGTTTGTAACTCTGTTATATTTTTACCATAAGTTTCAGCTGCTTCAACATTTATTAAATTATAATCTTTACCTTTATAAGTTTTTTGTAAATTTGTAACACCACCTATATAATCTTGAAACTCTTGCTGTGTTATACCAAATTCTTTTGCTTTTGCGCTATTAAGTTTAAAATCTTTTACTGTTTTAACAAAATCAACAACATTTTCAGCACCACGCATTGCTATTACTTGCGCGTCAGCAAGATTTTTTATTATTCTATATTCTGCAGGATATGCCTTTTTAAAATCAATTGGATCTTGAACAAAATGGTTTAAAGCATCAAAAAGCTGCTTCATATCTTTTCCAAGAGGAGATCTAATTTCAGTAAAATCTTCTTTTAATTTAGAAGCCATATATTGGTTTTTACCATCTATTAGCTGTTGCACTATCTTTTTATTATCTTCTGTTCTTCTAATCTCTCTATTATTTATAACTTTAGTTGCTTGATTAAAAAAACTATTTAAAGCTGTCCCTTGGTTTCTATAAGCAGCGTCAGTAGATTTTAAATCTGCTATTTTTAAATCAGACCAAGACATACTTTCCCATATAGTTTTTGCTTTTGACCAAGGCAATCTATCTCTTATTTCTAATCCAGATTTTGTACCCGCTTTACCTGTTTTTATTTCTGTTGCCTTTATAGCTCTTTCGCCTTTTGGCACGTAAAACATAGGAAAAGCTTTAGAAATCATTGTAGAGCTTTTACCAGCTTCTACAATACCAGCACCATACATCGCTGATTCAGGAAAATAAGCATTATAATATAATTCGCCATTATTAATCATATTTTCAACCTGCTCTTTTCTACTTTTACCAAATAAAGGTTTAACTAATTTTACTAATTCTTTACTTGGTTCTAAGTTAGCTATATTAGATTTTTCTAAAACTTTTTCAGATGGTTTATCTTTTAATATTTGGTTTTCAATGTTTTCAATTTGCTTTTCATTAGCTTTATTTACTTTCGCGTCTTTAGTTGGTCTTGGTGTTATTATTTCTAAAGGCTCTATAAGACCTTTTTCAGTTAAAACTTTACCAGTTTCATTTGCTAGTTTTTTATCTTCTTTTTTCTTCTCACCAAAAACGTAAGTATCTTCAAATCTTTTTATACCAACATCTTCAGCACCTCTTTCATAAACGCTTCCTAATTCACCAATTTCAGTATCAATACTTTTTTCAAATGGAGATTTTTTAAACTCATTTAATATATCACCTTTAGCCCATATAACTCTATTAGCAAGATACCCAGACAAACTATTATTTACTTCAGGATTAAAATTTAATATATCGCGGGCTAATTCACTTTGTACTCTTTCCACGAAAGCATCTTTTGATCTACCATAAACATTATCACCTTCTATACCTTTTAATATTATTCCTCTAAATATATTAGATTCTTTTGGTGCATAAAGAGCATCAAAAGCTTTAGCACTACCAGGTCTTAATGGATTATCCCACTCAGCTTTAGTCATAGTATATCTACCATTAACTTTTTCACCAACTAAATCATCAACTTGTTTTTCTTTAGAGCTAAATTCATTAAAAGTTTTCTCCATTTCTTTTACCATAACATCATTGTATTGAGTAGGTGATTCTAGCCAATCATATTCTTTACCAGCAAACCTACCTGTTCTATTAGATAAATTTTTAATAAACTTTTGTGATTCAGAACTTAACTTGTCTTTTGATAATTCTTGAGCAAATCTTGTAAATTGTAAAGCTATAGATTTTTTATCAACAAACATATCCTCTGCAAGACCTGTTTCTCTAGATAATAAATTTTTTAATTCTGTCCATGTAGTTATTTTTCCGTTATTGTTTTGTCTTAAAACATTTGAAGAATTGACAGGATCCACTAAAAATTCAACAGCATTAGTTATATATTCAATATCTGTAAGTTTTTTACCAGGTTCTTTACCTTTTTCAGTATATAACGTAGATATGTATTCTTTAAAAGAAACTCTTCTAGCTGTTGGATGTATTCCTCTAATATACGAGCCAACCCTAGCTATTTTATTACCTTTATCATCTTCTTCAACATAAAAAACTTTATTAGCAAATATACCATCTATAGCGTTTACTAATCTCCCAACTAATTCTGGTTCATTTCCTAATTTTTTCTGTAATTCATAATGGGCTCTCTCGTGTGTAAACGCTCCTCTATATGCAGTTAAAGTATTCACACCAACAATAGTTTTACCTGTTTTAGGATCAAAAACTATACTAGCTGGGTCATTTGGTTTTAGTCCTTTTTCTGAAAAACCTTTATTACCTTGTTGTATTATCACTTCTACGTCTGGTCTACTTAAAAAATCTTTATGAGTTGTTTCTAAATATCTTTTAATAGCATCTGGATCTCCTTGATCAAAAACATCGCCATGACTTAATATTAATTGATTTTGAGCTAAATTTGCTAATTCAATAGTATTAGTTATTTCTTCGTTTATTTCATTTTTTCTTTCTTTCCATATTTTTTCTGATAAAAACCCATCTTCATACATTTTTTTAAGTTCAGCTAATTTAATTCCTAAATCAACTGTAACATTGTTTCCATCTTGAATTAATCTTTTTAATTTAGCTGAAGATGTAAGTGGGTTAACAGTTGGGTTTTTAACTATAGCACCAACTTGACTTTTAATGTTTAAAATTCCACCAAAAATAACATGTCCTATAGTTTCTTCAGTTAAAAATTGATCAGTAAATGAACCACCACTCATTAAAGTAGGAAAAGTATCTTCCATTTGTTTCTTAAAGTTTTCATAACCTCTTAAATCTTTAATCCAAGCTTCAGCTGGTTTAGCAACTTCAGATGATAAAGCAAAAACACCACCAGCATACACTGGACTTAACATAGTATTAAGTCTTCTTGAGTCAACAACAGCACCAAATCCTCTTTCTACTTGGCCAAGTACACCTTTTCTAACACTTTCTTTAGGAGCATATCCAAAATATTGGCTTAGACCTCTACTCATATTTAATCGACCAAAAGCACCACCAAGTCCAAAGAAAACAGCACCAGCACCAGGTTGATAATCTTGTTCAAACGCAAAACTCATCTTCTTTTCTTCCCATCCCATTCCAGCAGCATAAAACGCTAAATTTCGCATTTTATCTTTTTGTATTGTATAACCAGCTTTGTTAACAATTTGTTTGGCTTTTCGACTGTTTAAAGTAACAAGATCATGTTTTTTCATAAACGCTCGTTTAGCTTCTCCAGATACCCGTTTACCATCTTTTAAAAGTTTAAAACCTCTTATACTACCTAAAATAGGAGTAGCAGGAGCTGTCATTAAACTAAACTCGGCTAAATCCTCTGTAAACTCAAGTGGCATTTTAATCCCATATTTATATCCAAAACTCATTTCTTGCCGACCTAACCAATTTTCATTAAAATTAAAATTTTTATTTGTTTTTTGTAGCCTAGCCCAATCATAAGTATCATACATTAATTGCCTTTTGTTATCATGATCGTTCTTTAAATCCATACCTCTTTTTCCAGCAGTCTCTGGACTCCAATCATCTATAACATATTTATAACCATTATATAAACCGTCTTTAAAATTTTCTCCAAATTTTTTATTATAAGTAGCGGGATTTATTTCTAAATCTGTCATAGCCATTAATACCTTAAAACGTGTCAAATCTAATTTTCTATTATTAGTATATTCATCAACAAGCATATAAAGCTCTTGAGCATTTAAATCATCTGTTTGTAAATCTGGAACATTTTTAAAATCACTAGTATCACCACCAAACCAACTTATCCAACTTTCTGCAGTTAGCATAACATCTCTAGCAGCATTTGGACTATCCATTAATCTTTCAGCAAGAGTTTTCATAGAAGGATTAAATATAACATCTTTATATTTAGCTAAATCTAAAAGTTTTACATTAACTTTAGCTTCACTATCAAAGCTTCCATCTTCATTTAAACTAGGTAAATCATAACCTAATTGTTTTAATTTTTGATACGCTCTATCATTAAACATAAAACCTTTAATAGGTAAAAGCTTTTCACCCATTTTGTCTGACAAAACTATACTACTAGCGGTATCGTTTGTTAAATCTTCTAAAATATTTTTTGTAGATTTATTATCTAAAAACTCTGAATCAATTTGAAATTGAATTGAAGTTGTAGCAGTTAGTATATCTTTACCTGTAATATGTGTTTGATTTTCTAAGTCTACAATATCTTTCGCCCAATTTCCATCCATATCAAATAAAGGCTCAACTGAATTATCTTTATCAGCGGTTTTTTTAGTTATTTCTTCAGGTTTTAAAAAATAACCATGAAAATTATCACCTTCACCTATTTGAAACATTAAAGATTTTTTCTTTTCTTTTAAAGTTTGTAGTTCTATTATATCTTGTTCATAAGTATTTTCACCTAATAAAAAACTTTTATTTTTAAATGAATAAATAGGATTGTTCATTTTTTCATTTAAAGAATCTATTTTACTATTTACATTTGATAATTCTTTTTCAGCATTGGTAAAGTTAAGTTTTCTATATTCATCTTTTTTATTTATAATATCTTGATCAACTACCGTGAGACTTGGGTCTTCTTTTTGCTTTTTTTGTTCACTTTTAATATAATCAGCGTAGTGTCTTTGAGCGTATCTATTTGCTATTTTTTCAAATTTTTTATCAAAATGATATTCTAAATTAGTACCTTCTATATTTAATTCAGATTTTATTCTTTTTAATTGATCATCATAATTAAAATCAAGTTGTCTTCTATCGTATTCACCTTTTGGTGTTCCTTTACCACCTTTTTCTATTGGTAAAAAATAAGAATAATTTTGTACGCTTTTAAATCTAGGATCATTATCAAAAAAATCTTCTATTTTATTACTTATATTTTTTTGTTTTGTATCATATTCTTTTTTTTCATCAGCACTTAAAGAATTTTCAACCATCCAAGGATTAATATTATTAGTAAAATATCTTTCGTCTTTTTTAATACCTTGAAAATAACCTCCTTCATAAACAGGTATCTCTCCAAAATTTCTAAAAGTTTTTTCCTTTCCATTAGGAGCAGTGATTTTAACATTGTCAACAGTATTGGATATAATTCTATTTGGGTCCTTCGATGTTGTGTAATCACCAGATTCTGTATTATATTCAAATAAAAAACCGTCATCAGTAAATTTTTTATTAGCCCATTCAACAAAGTTTTCTACTTTTCTATTTTTTCTTGCTTTTGGAAAACTTACATTACCAGGTTCGCCATATCTATCATCTTTTTTATTTAATACTTCAGAAACTATTTGATTACTTATAGGTTCAAATTCATACTCAAAATCTTTAGGCGTTTGTATAATATTAGGATCCCCAGGCATTGGTCCAATAAAAGATTGAGGTTTTTCATCTTCTTTTTCCTCTTCAATTATAGGATCTACCTGATCAACTAATGGATCGATATTTTCTTCTACGACAGGGCCTGTCATGTAGTCTACATTAGCACCTCTTTCGTTTGGATCAATAATAGCCATATTATTTAATTATTTCTTAAACTGTTTTATAAAATTAACTTGTTTAATCTCATCTTCTGATAAACCTTCTGTGTTACCTGTTGCGACAGCACTTTTAATTCTTTGGTCTTGTCCTTGTAATTCACTACCTGCCCAACCCGCGGTTAAATCATCTCTTTTGTCTTTAGTAGTAGCAAATTGATATAAAAAGTCATATATATCTTCATTGTAGTAAGCACCTGTTTTAAGCTGTGTATCTGGTAAAACTTTACCATCTCTATATATAAATAATTCAGTTTGTGGGTATTGACTTAAATCACTTTTAACATTTTGCTTAATTTGTTTTTCAAATGCAATTCGTTGTGAATCTGTTAAATCCTCATAAGTTTTATTTGCTAATTGGGTAACTACACCGTCTACAGTTACGCTTTCACTGGATCCGCTGGTAAACGCAGCTTGTCTATACATGTTTTCTAATGTATCTCTTTTTCCTATATATGTTCCAGGTTGTAATTTAGTTACTTCTTTTTGTAACACATCTATATTGTCTTTATCTATAAGATCAACTAAATTACCTTTAAATTCATAATCTTTAGTTCCTTCGCCAACAGCTCTCTTGAAATCAGATTTTAAACCTTCTATAGGTGATTGAGCACTAAAGAAGCTACCAAATGCAAGACCACTAGCATCATCACCTGTTCTAGGTTTTATAATATTATCTGTATTGTATTGAACAACTCTTTTATCTAAAGCTCTACCATAATTAGGATTAGGAATTGTTTTCTCATCATCTAAAAATTTATTTTCATCTCTATCATAACCAACACTACCATTTAATATTTTAAATTCCTCTTGAGCTTCGTCTCGTAATAATTTTATTCTATCTTCATTTAAAATATCTATTTCACCAATTTTACTTATATTATCAATATTATATTTTTGTAGCATTTCATTTTTTAAACTACTTATAACATTACCATTCTCATCTTCTTTATGTTGAGGTGTAAAACTTCCATTTTTAAATCTTTGAGCTAATTGATACCAAGCTGATTTATAAGTAGCATCATATTTGCTTGCATATTTTTTATCAGCAAATATAGTCGCATATTGATCAGTATCATTATACCAACCTTGTCTGATATATTTTGCACTGTTTTTATTTGTCTGTACAGTTGTTCCGTCAGGTAAATTAACAGTAATACTTGTATTGTCTGTATTATATGATGGTTCTACACCTTTATACCCTTGTGCTGTTCCATCTTTTAATATAGAGGCTTGAACATCTCCAGATAAATCCGCTTTAACATTAAAATCTTTACTCATTCTTTCTTCTGTCATTGCTGTTATAGAAAATTGTTGACCAGTAGATATTTTTTCTAAAACACGATGCGGAATATTATTGCTATTAACTATAGTTTTAGCTGTCCAATCTTTTGGATTTTTACTAGTATCTTCAACAAAAAAAGCATAAGTCATATCACTATATCCATCAATCTCTGCGCTCGGTAATCTTGTATCACTTACATTCGGATCATATACTTGATCATCTGTCCATTTAGTCATATAGCTTTGAAGCTTTTTAAAATCATCAGCCCAACCATTTACATGAGCTTGTACTCCATTTTGTGTTTCTGTATTACCATTTTCAAATAATTTTTGATATTCAGATAATTCACCATTTTTAAAATTATTAGTTAATACATTAAAAAACTCACTATTAAAAGTACGACCACCAGTAAATGTATCTATTTCATCTCCAAAAACATCAAAACCATCAAATTTAATTTTACCTTTTTCTTTTATTCCAGGCGCTTGTACATTCATTTTACTCCAAGCAGTATAGTCTTCTATACCTAATCTTGGATTTCTATATGAACCCCCTGTTGTTGTTCTTACGCCACTACCTAAATCAGCGCTTCCGTATGGATTACTATAACCTCTTCTATTTTGTGTTGCCATATTATTAATATATTATTTTTTAACCTCCGATGTCCCCACCACTTATAGGTATTCCAGTATAAGGAGATAACCCTCTATAAACATCTACCTGCGTTGAACCACCTACGCCACCACTTAAAGCGTTTGATACATTCCAAGCTTGTCCTTGTCCATATCCCCACTTTTGTAAAAAATCTTGAGTTTGAATATCAATTGGACTTACTTGTGCTGTAGGTAATTTAGAAGTTGATGGTGGAATAACTTGAGAAGGCGCAATAGCGCTTGTTGTTGTTGTTGGTGTTATTTTTGGTGTTTCCGGTGTTTTTCCTTTAAACATACCACCCGTGTAAGCTTGTAAACCAAGAGTAGCGGCTGATCCAACTGCTTGAACTGCCATACCTCGTGATTGAGCTCCATAAGCAGCTGCTTGTTGATTATACGAGCTTTCTAAACTTGCTTGTCTATCTAATTCAGTCATTTCTCTAGCTTCTTGTGTTTGAAAAGCATAAACTTGTCCTTTTTGTCTTATTTGTGCAGCTTGCATTTCACCTTGTGCTCTTAATTGAGCGTTTCTAGCTTCTTGTTGTTCTATACTAGCAGCAACACCTCTTTTACTTTGTGCTGCAGCTCTAGCAAGTGCAGTAGCACCTCCAGCAGAAGCGCCTGTAGCTCTAAGCGTATCTAAAGTACTAGCTAAAGCAATATCTTGTTGTTCTGCTTGCATTGCAGCAGCTTGAGTAGCTACTTGTAAATTAGCATATGGATTAGCTAAATCTTGTTGGAAGTCTGGTATATCTTGTCTATTAGCTTCTGCTGCTATTCTTCTAGCCGTAGCAGCTCTTTCTTTTCTTTCTGCTTTTCTTCTTTGTGCTCCGGCACCTATAGCACCACCAATACCAGATATAAGACTAATTCCAGCTGCGGCTATTGCTGCAATTGTCGCGGGTTCCATAGCGAACATAGGTGTTGTCATAAAAAACAACCCTAAAAATAACCAAATTCGTTCTTGTATTTTGTATATATTCATAATTATTGCGATGAGAAAACAGCCTCGTTACCCACAGCGAATAGTTCAGCTTTATTTACTGATGAAGCTACTGCTTCGCTTGGTTTCCAATACTGCATTGTTATTTTGTTATA
>TARA_R100001594_G_scaffold85712_1_pt1 | contig 10434 bp, 16 predicted proteins | sample TARA_R100001594 | Tara Oceans TARA_R100001594 (sample SAMEA2622752) | marine metagenome | biome: marine biome (ENVO:00000447); feature: marine epipelagic mixed layer (ENVO:xxxxxxxxx); material: "saline water (ENVO:00002010), including plankton (ENVO:xxxxxxxx)" | depth 150 m
ACTGTTGTGAAAGACATGAAAGCTGCATCAACTATAGTATCTTGTTCACAATACATAATATAAGCATCATGAGTTAACTCTGTATCTACTGCATCTGTACTAAGTGTAACACTTACATACTGACAAATCACATCTGGGCATTCCTCTACGGGAAGAACTTTTACACCTGCCATCTTACTTATCCTTTCTTACAGCATTCTTTGCTGAACCCGAGCATTTTTTTAATTTTGCAGATGATTGGTTGCCCGAGAAAAGTCCCCGCCAGGAAGCTGGCGACCATCCACCCGATATTTCCGATGATTGAGGTAAACATTTTTTTCTCCTACCAAATCGGTTCCACACGTAAAAGCCTATTATACCAAAACAAATTAGTATGCTAGGGATTATAATCCATTTTGCATAATTTGCCATAGCAACATTAAAAAGAATTACTCCTCCTGCTCCCATAAGGGGCCACCATCCTCGTTTTCCACGGGTTACTGTGAGCATTACAATGCCAGCACCTATGCATAAGGGGATAATCCAGTTATAAGCACTGGTTGTAGAAGACAATTCTAAAGGGCTAGATCCTAATCCATCAATAGGAATACTTACTCCAGGGACAGGAGTAGGGATACCAGACATTGAAGAACACCCAGTTAATGCAAGAGAACTCAACATAAAAAATTGTATTGGTTTCATTTTTTCTTTGCTTTCTTCTTCCAGCTTATACGAGCTGGGCCTTTTTTTCTTTTAGCTGCAGCAGTGCATTGAGCTTTAGTTGGGCGACATGCAGGATATGGTCGTTTACTTCCACCTTTTGCAGACTTACGTCCACATGGTTTTCCTGTCTTACAGTCGACCCAACCTTTGCCTTTGTTGCGACCGAACCACTTACGTAGACTATCGCTTTTTCTTTTTGCCATTACCTTTTTTCTTCATACCGTTCTTTTTCTTAGGCATTGCTTTTGCTTTGTACATCTTTTTTCCTTTCGGGCATTTTCCACCGTGCATTATTTTTTCCTTTTACTCTTGGATTTTGTACCCCAGTTAGCTGCACCGACCTTACGGCACTTAACCAACGCTCCTGAAGCATATGCACTAGGCCACTTAGTATACCGTGACTTGACCTTATGATAACAAGCATCTCTTTTTGCTCCAGCTTTTTTCTTTTTCTTTGCCATTAACATTTCCACCTTCGTCTGGCTTGACGCAATCTAGAGTTAGGATTCTTTGCAGCTTTAGGAAACTTTTTCATTTGACCTGCACTCCTGGCACAGAATGACTTACGTCTCTTAGCTGCTTTGCTACCTTTTTTAACTTTGCCTGTGACGGCACCTTTTAATTTAGATCCAGGATTATCTCTTCTGTATTTTGCAATTCCTTTACGAGTCATTCCTGCACCAGCTTTGGTAGGACGTTTGTGTCCTCCTTTGATGGTATGACCTTTCATTGAACCCCGTTTTTTAGCCATTGCTTTACCCCTTATATCTATGAAAGATATTTAATCCCCATAGTTACAATAAAAGAAATGATTGCTGCTCCAAAATAAATTTTAGTTTGAATAATTCCAAGATGCCGTTCAATTCTGTTCAACCTTCCATCAATATCATCTAGCTTACTGCCATTTTTTTCTAACCGATAAAGAACTTCTGACTCCCGCTTTTCCCATTCACTCATCTTCGATTCCTATCGTATACATTTAAAGGTTCTTTTAAAGTGTAAGGAATAACAGGATTAGAAGTTAACTTGGTAGTAGACAAAGTAGATCCTGCTACACAATGACATGTAGTTGGAGGTCCTTGTTTATAAGTATGGACACTTCCTCCTGTTCCTGCTTCATCAGAATCGGGAAGTAAATCATCGTATTTCCAAGCTAAATATCCTTCCATTCTATCTCTAATATCTTCATGGAAGGTGCTTCCCATATGAATCATACAAGCTTCAAACATAGATCCTCGTATGCTTTCATCAAATCCATTATCATTTCCTAAGATAAAAGCACCAGAGTCATTCATGTTTATAGATCCAGAACTAGCAGTGCTTTCTGCTAATGCAGCTCCAGCAAAATAAGTTTGTACTTTTTGGTTAGTCCCATCTGCAGCTATAGTTCTTGCACATCCTACAAAAGTAGTAAGGGGTCCTGTTCCACTAGTTTGAGCTGAGTCATAAGTCCAAACTCCACCTGTTACATTTCCTGTTTTTGCATTAATAGTTAGGTTAGCTGTGGTTGCTCCTTGAAAGTTATCACTAAGATTACTTCTTGTATAGTGAGTACCCCCAGCTCCATCTTTTGTTGAGTGCCATACACCTCTGTTTGCTGCTCTTGTAGAGAGAGCATTGGAACTTGTTAATGCATCGTTTGCAAAAATAAATTGATTTACATTAGCAGGAACTACAGAGCTACTAGCATTAACAGTTTCGTTTTCTAAATAACAATAGAATAAAAAACAACCATATCCTACATCTCCTATCGTAGAAGAAGAAGCAGATGAAGTAAAATAACTTTCTTTATCTGTATGGTAACTAGCTCCTGTGTACCCATTTTTTACAGCACCATCAGAAGTTTGAGGAACTCTTGTACCTCCTGATTTTACTGCTGCTGTTAAATTAGTAGAAGTATCTGCATCATTTTGCCAGATAGTACAGGTTGCATTTACTGGTAAAGATTCTGGGCGTACCCACATTGAGCAAGTTGTACTAGAATCGTACGCACCTTCTACGTCTGTTGGTTTCCAAAGAGGCATGGGTTACTCCCCAAGTTCACATGTAATTACTAAGTTGCAATCACTACTTCCATCTTCAGCATCAGTAAGTTTAACTCTCATATGAGGCATTAGAGTTACAACTGCAACATCAACACCATCATCAGCAAGATTAGTAATAGTATGAAGAGTCTTCCAAGCAGAAGCATTGTCAAAAGTTTCTTCTGCAAAGTTACTATCAGTATCTGTAAAGACAGGAGTTGAAGTAAGTTGAGCATCCTCATTCATTAATTCAATCCAAATTTTATCATCAGCGTACCAAGCATTTGCCTGGAATTTTATGGTTGAATCATCACGAGCATGGTTGATTGCTAGTACTACATTTGTAGCTACTGTATCTACATTATTAACACTATCTGTTCCAACAGAAACATTAGTTGCATCTACTGTAGTAGAAGTTCCTGATGCTATAGCATCTTTAAAAGTAAAAACTACTGCGTTTCCCATACCATCATTGATTGTAAAAGCATGATCATTAGTAGGGTTAGCTGTAGAAACTGTAGCTCTTGCAACTTTTCTAGTCCTAGGACCATGCATTGAGCCTTGAATTTCTATACTATTTGTACCCCCTGACCAGACTGCAGTTGTAGTAACGAGTCCTGTCCTAGCTCCTTGTGCAAAAGAAGGGGTTAAAACATCAGAAAAAGCCCCATCCGCACCGAAAAGAAACTTTTGCATAGTAGCTGCTGGGGAATTACCAGATACTAGCTTAAAGAATTGGTTATTCATTTTGTCCACCTATATCCGTTTATTAATAAACGAGCACACCAATCTGAAAATGCCTGGCGGTGACACCTTGCCCCAGTTGGCATTAACAGCAATTGTATCTTACGTTCTTGGAGAAATTTAAGCAAACAATCTAATACAATTTCTGGTTTTTCTACATATCTCTGGGGTCGTAGAAAATTAGTGGGTGTTCCTTCTGCCATTAGGATCGGATTCCGTGCTTCAGCCAGCCTATCCAACGCAGAAAGGAATCTTTTATTGTCTTTAGTGATACAGTTTTTTGAGAGTTCAGAAAGAGATCCTTTCCGTTCAATAACTGTACCCATTGGATCTTCTTGGAGTTGGTAGTCACCCGTCTCCAGTTGTTCCTTGATGACATGTATCTGGACCGTTTGCGTCTTCTTCTTGCCTGGTGGGTACGCATCATTCCAGAGTACTAAATGTTTCGGGAATAAGAGGGGTCTTTTCTCCCGAGTGTCCTGAATGATCGTAAATGATTTTTTCAATGTGACCTTGTGATATTTTGTACAAGGATGTTACTTCTTCTGGGGTAAAACCATACGTCATGGCATCTGTAACCCGTTTTCTCTTCGCCTTGGACACGTAGTTATAAGGCCATTTGTATCTTTTTGCAACTCGGTAGGCATAGTTTACTGAAATATTACAAGCATAAGCTGCTTCTTTTATCTCAACTCCCTCTGCCAACATGGATTTTAAATCGTTTAATACTTCTTTTCTTTTTTGTAAATCAAATCTAGGACCAGGTTTCACTGTCATACTTCAATGGTATCTTTCTTCCATAAAGTTGACAAAGATAATTCCAATATAATTTATTTTCTACGTTTAAGATGGCTTGATGGAAGATTTCTTTGAGAGAATCTATCTTGTGTTTAGGGCATTCGAAGTACAAAGCATCGTAAACATTCATAAGAAGTTTGATATCTGAGTCGTATCGTTGAGATCGTAAAGGTTTTAGTTGGTTATTAACTTCTATCTGTATGCTTAACAAGGTATTGCTGGCGGTGGTTTGAACGGGGAAGTTGACCATCTCGCTGATCTGGTATTTGTCCCCACCTCTGAAGAATCTCGATTGTCCTATGAAAGGAAGCTCGTATCTGCCTGTGGTTTCTGAAGTTCTAATGACTTCTTCTTGCCAATTCCACAAGCCAGGTCGGTGTTGCTTACGAGTGCGAACAATCTCTTGAAAGAAAGTCTTTGGTTTGTTTTGTCCTGTCATTGCCATCACGGTAGACTGCATAGTGTCAGCACCAGATCGGAACAGATCGGCAAAGTTAATACATTTTCCTACCTGTCTCTCTTCATTTGTTACATTTTGTTTCATAAAGATTTGAGATGCTCGTTCGGCATGTAGATCTAAGTCATCTAAATAGGCAGCACAGAGAGCAGCATCTCCCGATAGGAGGGCTGCGACTCTGAGCTCTATTTGTGATAGATCAAATCCGATGATCTCATTCTTTAAACTCTTAATCCCCTTCTTTATTATTGGGGGGAATGTCTGAGCACTCGGTCGTTTGCAAGTAATTCGGCCTTGTAAAGTACCGCCATCGCTAAATTTCCCACCTGTGATGTACCAAGTAGGGTAAATTCGCCCCCCAATTATCTTAGAAGACTTGTCTTCTGGTCTGTTTCGTCTGTGTTTTAAAAGCGGATAGCAATACGAAGAAAGGATCTTTTGATTACTGCTGTGCTGTTTGCACATTTGTAGCAGGTCCACCAGGAAAGAATCAGATGGTAGTTTAGATGACAAGAGATTTCGGTTGTTATCATTGTAGCTTATCTGTTTTGTTTTTTGTGTATACTCAAGCATTGGATGGTCACGGATCTCCCCTCCTATGGTGTCACAAAGCATGTTCATGAAGGTTTGTTTAGATCCTGCAGAACCTGTGCCTTCAAGGAGAAGGTCGTGGTTTTTACAAAACTCCAGGGCTTCCTGGATCTTTTCTTGTGTAGTTAATTCCAACTCTTCTAGGTAGTTGGTGTCCATTGGTATACCATCTTCTGACATACGCAGTACTGACCATAGAACATCCGAGTAAAAGTCTATGCAATATTCACTTGCTTTGGCTGTGCCTGGATAGTCTTTCTTTATCCTGCGTAGTAACTCACGACAAGCAAGGACAGTATTATGGGTATCCAGCACGTTGTAATAATGTAATTCTTTATCGCTGCTACTCTCGAATCGATGATTCGCTGCGGTAAAACCTTCGTACTTATGGGTTCGGAGTACGGGTCCGAGATCTTTAAGAGATTTTTCTGGTCGTGTTTCATCATGGAGATAATTTAAGATCTGTAGATCTATTAACCTTTTATTTATTAGGGACATTTGAAATAGTTTATTGAACTTACGTAGATACATTAAATCGAACAGTATGTTCATACCGATTATAGTGTTGGATTCTGTGATCCAATGATGCAGTCTTCGAACCTCCTCTTCTTTCTGCATATCAAAAGACATTGAATAAGTGGGCATCAAGTTATCTAACTCACCTTCGCAAATAGTTATTGCTGCAGTGTGTACAAGATTACCTACTTGAATTTGATCTGTGTGTATAGATTTATCTGGATGGAATACAGTCTGCTCTGGCAGCCATTCGACTGCACCGTAGGTTTCTATATCAAGGCTTATGGTGAATGACATATTTCTCTGGGGTTATACTTTTAAATTTGTTAGGTGAAAGAGAACGTATCCAAATAGGAGGACCGCATTCGATGTGAATATCTGATGCCCAATCTTTGACCATAGCCATGTGAGACTCCACAGCATTAATGTTATTGTGATCAAAAATGCAAGCAGTAGGGTGGAAAGTAGAAAAGATAGTAAGGCTTCTTTCCGAGTCTGGAAGTAAGTAAGTAGTTCCATTTTCTTTAAGTCCTTTCCTAATATTCATTTTAGGTTTGTTCAAAATCAATTTGTAAAAAGATTGTACTGCAATGCTTCCCAAAAGAATGACGGCTACTTGTTTGTAAACCATTAGCAAAGTAGTCAGGTCGGCTAATGTTTTTGTATAGCATTCTTTTAAGTTTGCATTCTTTACTTTTGTATCTTTTTCAGGACAACATCGTACTAGATTAGTTGTGAAAACACTAGCATTTTCTGTGACTAAACTTCCAAGTGCATAAGCTTTTGCAATTATGTCTCCGACTTTACCTACGAAAGGTTGTCGTTGTTTACTTGCAAAGTAATCAGGAGAATGTCCAATAAATAAAACTGCTTTTGAATGATGCGTTTCTCCCTGGATAGTGATGTGTTGTGTGGCATGACCTGTTGTAGGAGAAGTAATATGGAGGTCACATTTCTGACAGTCTTGATGACTGGGAAAAATAATTCTGGTCACAGCAATCCTTTACTTGTGTAGGTTTTTTAAGTAGGCTTTCCATCTTTCAGAAGCTACTTTTACATTGTCATTAATGGTGTTGGGTTGGGTGTAATCAATCATAATACTTTCTCCTGGTTTAGTAGGAGTTTTTCTTTTGTGTTTGTTACATCCAGGGCAAGGAGTTTTTTCTTGTTGTTGTTGGTAAGGGAATAGTTTGTTTAATTTATCTCTTCTTTTTTTACAAGAGTCACAAGACTTTACCTTCCCAAACGTCGCTGTTTTAATAGCTTTTTCTATTGAATCTCCTAATCCCTTTGACTTACTCATTTCAAAAACCTCTTTACTTTCTTCCAATATTTTTTTGTACTATCTTTTTTCCAACCGTTTGGTCCTCCATTCCATATGCGAGCACCTATTTCATCGGTAAAGATTTTTCCTGTTCTATCGGGACCTGCATATCTTTCCATATATCGTCTAAAGATTTGAACAGAGTAATATAATTCTTCACATTTTTCATATTTCTCTCCTTCTTTAGCTACATCTGACCAGGCTGCATAAGTTATTTGCATAGGTCCTATCTCACCTGCTTCTCCTTCTGGACAATTTTCTAAACATTGATTGGTTTCTACTTTCCAAATAGCTAACTCTAATGGAGTCATTGTGCTTATTAAAGCAGTCATTAAACTAGTTACTATCATGTATATAAATCCTCTCTGTGTTTAGTGTTTTCTAAAAACTCTTTTATGTAGGGATCACGTTGTAGTTTTTCTCTTATCTTTTTGACAAGTTGTTTATACAACATATGAATACATTGCCTAGACATAGGTTTATCTTTGCCTTCTCTAATAGCTAGTTGTTCTGCAACTGTTTCCCAAGAAGGTAAATCCTTATCCTGTTCAGGATAAACGGGTTCTGTTTCATAATCAAATTCATTTAACATATCTTTAATCCTTATAGAGGGTGGGAATTGGAGTGCGGTCAACCCCACCCTCTAACCTTTAAGGAGGTATCAGGATAATAGCTTAACGTCTTGGATAGAGTCAAGTAAACTTGATCCATCATCACCAGATCTCTTAAGCATTTCTTTTGCTATCTCTGCCTTGACTTTACGTTCTTGTCGTGGTAAGTCTGACAGTCTACGTTGGTTCTCAAAGATTTTAATCTTAAGTAGTTCCATCTTTTCAGATAAATCTAGTAGTTGTAAATGCCATCCTTCACTGCATATCTCAGCAGAAGTAGAAATCTTTTTCTTGCCAATAGTTGTTTTACCATCATAATAATCAGAGGTTTTCTTAGCTTCAATATATATATCAAAGGAATAACCTATATCAAGGTGGCTTTCTCTACCTATGATATCTTTCCAATCAGATCTTTTAATAGGTTTAAATCTAAACTCTTCAAGAATAGGTGGCATGATCCAATCAAACTCAGTGGAATCTGTGTCTCCATGAATCCAATAGAGTGTTATCACTTTTGATTTTTTCATTTCAATCTTACCACCAAAGTCTTCGATGTCATCACCAATACCTCTGTACTGTTCTTTCATGTCATCAAATTCTTTTCTTGCTTGTCGCTCACAACCTACTTGTAAATCGTATGCGTAATCTTTTAATTTCTTGGTGAGTTCTTTACGTTGTTCAAAGAGTTGTTTCTTTTCTTCATGTAAATCTTCTTCAAGTTGTTGAACTTTAATAGCGATGAGATCATCCTTTGTTATTTGACAATCTACTTTTCTAAACATCTCAATATTTGAATCCATCATTATCTCCTTTATAAATGGTAGTCAAAGTTTCATGAAGAGCTTCGTCACTCTTCTTAATACTATTTCTGTATCCCTTTAAAGCTTTTATAACTTCAGGATCGTTAAGTATAACAGATCCAAACTCAGGAATGGAGTGTTCGTTTAACTGATTAAACATTTTATTAACTAATCTCGTAAGGTAATCTTTGTTATCATGCTTACTGTAGTAAGGCTCAAGGTAATGACCAGTCAATACATATTTCTTTGCAACTGAATGCATAACCTCCAAGAGATCTATGTAATCGTACTTGTACATTGGTGCAGTAGTAGTGCCTCTCTTTTTCTTGGCAGCTCTTCTACGTTTTAATGTCTTAGTACAATACTCATAGTAATCTGATCCTTTCTTTGAAATAATAAAGGTATCTTTATATCGTTCTTCAATATGATGATCAAAGATATTTATATGAGGAAACAATCTAAAGGTAGGTATTAGTTCAGAAGGATCTACATACTCAGTTAAGATAGGAAGATCATAAACAAAAATCCTTTTTTCAAATATAGTCCTTCTTTTTTCTATAGAATAAGAAGGTATTTCAGATTCTTTGATCCTACTTATATAGGTTGGCATAGAAGGGTCATCGTATTTTTCTTTAACCTGACTTACTGCATCTTCGTAGGTTTCAGAAGTAATAACTCTGTCTTCATAGATAGCATCAAGTATTTCTTCTGAGTTTTCAGTTTGTTTATAAGTGAAATGGTTTGTATATTCTGTATCTTTTCTTTTAGGTTGTATCCAATGCATAAGCTCATTGTCTACGGCTAGTCGTCCCATCGGTATACTCCTCCTCCTATACCTTTCATTGTAGCTTCTTCAGCTTTAGTTGCTTCTACAATATTTCTGTATTCATTACGCAATAGGTGCTGTAACTTCTTGCATTTATGTCTTAATGTGAATGCATTTGTGTCACGCCAATGCGAAGTGTATGCTTGGTAAGTGTTGTAGAAATTAGAGTATTGAAACTCTGGATGTTCTGGGGTTCGTAAGTGCTTGAGGACATGGGGAACACATCGTGGTTGGATGATACCTATGTCCATAGTCCTAACTACGAAATCATTACGTTGCATATCATCATCAAAGTGATCCATCTCTTTCCAATCTTGTTGTTCTTTGTTCATAGCTTTGACACTTTCTAACAGTTGAACAGGTAGTTGGTACATGAAGAAGTCAAGATCAATTTCAATGTTGGCTGTGTGTTTACGCTTGTTGATAAACTCTGCCCACATTTGTTTGTTAGTGCATATGCCTACTTGTTCTCCGAGTAGTGCAGTGAGGCTGAACTTCTTGGTGTGATCATTGAGGATAGCAGTTTGATAAGTTGTTTGAGATGAGTCCACATCTGTATGGTTAAGATTGTACCAAGATAAGATAGTTCCTTGGTCGTTAGATAATAGATGCCTAGGTTCTGACAGTTCAATGTTCATACGTGAACAATGTTCTCTAAACTTCTCATTGACTGTTACGCTATGAACAGGATGATGAGTTTTAGTGCGTACATATTTAGTTGTAAGATTTTTCTCTTCAAATGAGTTAAGAGTTCTTTCACATACACATGTACCCCATGCATACTGTTTTCCGATTTCGTAATTAGGTGCAGTTACCACCATAATATTGATCCTCCTTTATAAGATCTAAGGGTTTTTTGGTAGCCACAGTAGCTACTTGTTCTATACGTTTACATATCTCTTCGAGTGTAAATCTTGGTGGGTCTATGGCAAGATAACCAAAAGCATCACGCTTGTGTTTGTCTTGAACACGACACTCATCAATCATTCTGAAAAACTTTTTCATAAGGTCTTTGTTTTGACGACAACAAGCGGTCGCCTC
>TARA_R100001594_G_scaffold56101_2_pt1 | contig 10432 bp, 16 predicted proteins | sample TARA_R100001594 | Tara Oceans TARA_R100001594 (sample SAMEA2622752) | marine metagenome | biome: marine biome (ENVO:00000447); feature: marine epipelagic mixed layer (ENVO:xxxxxxxxx); material: "saline water (ENVO:00002010), including plankton (ENVO:xxxxxxxx)" | depth 150 m
CGCAACTGATTCTGAATATCGGGTTGACGAAGCAACAGGTCGAATTGACTTGCTATCTTCACAGTTTGATTCGTTGTGGTATCCATTCGACCCGAATGCAAGGTCATTTCCAAGAGGTTCACACAACATCTTTGTCGATTATGACGCAGGATACACACAAGCAACAGTTCCACAAGCGTTGCAAGAGATTGCATGGGAGTTGGTAGCGTCTGCATATCATGGCGGGAAGCACGACCCCACAGTTGCAAGCGAATCACTTGACGGATATTCATATTCAACACGCAATGCGATTGAACTTCGTGATGATCAGATGCGAAGGATGTACACATACAGGAGAACGGCTGAATGAGTTTGCGAGGCATGATTCAATCGAATGGTGTCAAGGTTGACATCCACACTGTGACTGAAACGGTTGACGCAGGTGGCTTCCCTATTCGCACATACGCCCTTTCACAAAGCAATGTGGATTGTGCAATCTTTCCATCATCAGCCGACAGCGTGGTTGAAGGTGGTCGTCCTCGTGGTAAGATAATGGCACGAGGGTATTTGATGCCAACCGTATCAATCACACATACCGACCGCATTGTCTTTGAAGACAGCGACACAGGAACGACACGCACTTTCGAGGTCACAGGTTCAAGACGATCACTGATGCTTCATCAAGACAGCCACATGAACAAACGAATCGTTGACCTTGTGGAGATTGAATGAATGGGCGTTCAAGTAGATTTGAACACTGCGAAGTTTCAGTTGGAGTTTTTTAGGGCAATTGACCAAGAACTCGTGAAGTCTGCGGCTATTTTTAGACGCAATTTGTCAACGGTACTTCGTACAACAGGCAAAGGCAAGAAAGCAAAAAAAGGGCAACCTGCTGTTCATTCACCAGATGGTTCTTATATTCCTTTCAACATCACAGGAACGCTTGCACGAAGTTGGCAATCATCTTCAAAAGCACAGCGAAGTGAAGGGAAGTTTTCTGTCAAAGTTGGAACAAATGTTAAATATGCAAAAATACTACTAGACAGAACAGGCAAAGGCAGAAGAAACTACATGGACGGTCGCTTGGGTTGGCGTAGAAAAACAAAGCAAATGATGTTGAAGCGTTTGGATGCAAAGAGATTGATTTCAAGTGCAACTCGGAGTTTGAAAAAATGAGCCAAGCAATCAAGTCAGCGTTGTACACAAAATTGACAACAGACCAATCAGCAGGTTCGTTGTACGAAGCAGTGGGCGGTCGCATCTATGAACTTGAAGGTCAGGATGATGTGCCACTTCCGCTTTTGACATACGAAGTCACAAGCACTCCAATTCAAGCGTTGTACAACGGAACATTCATGCTGAAAGCACAAGTCATCTTGACGCTGTATGGACACAGGCGACTTGGCGCGGCCGCTCTTGGTGCAGTCGAAGACAAGTTGTTCACATTGTTGAATGGTGGATCACTTGCACCGAGTGGGTATGATAGCAATGCAGTGATGATTTGCGTTGACCGCGACAGGCGAACGGTATTTGATGAAATCATTGCAATCGAAAGCGTATATTCATTAGAGGCAACCACATCAACAAGTTGAGGAAATTAAAATGGCAAGAATAGTCGGCAACGAAGGAAGTATTTCATTCAGTGTACACAACATCACAGCAAATGCGTGGTCAATGACCATCAGCCGTGTTGTCAGCGATGTCACAGCATTTGGCGACAAAAGCACAAATGTTCGTGGCGGAGTGCCAACATACAGTGGAAGCGTTTCAGGTTTCATGGATGATTCATCCGACCCAAACATCGGCAATGCGGTGACGGATTATTTTGAAACAGGTGACACAGTTGCTGTGACGCTCACTGCACAAAGTGGAAACTCATGGAATGGCGATGCTGTTGTCAGTGGCGTTTCAGTCGCAAGTTCAAAAACAGGTGATGCCACAATTTCTTTTGACTTCACATTCACAGGCAATGTCACTGAAACTTGGGGTTGATGTTGGTGGTAGTGACTTTTGCTTTTGTTGATATGATTCAGGAATGAAATGCGAACGAATTGAAGTGGCGGTTGCCGATGGAATTGCATGGCTTGTGCGATTAAGCCCAAGACAGATGATTGCCATCGGTGACCGTCTTTGGTCTGAACAGCGAAAGCAATTGATTCTTGATATGAAAGAAGCGGAAGTCGATTCTGCGGAAAGAATGGTTGCACTTCGAGAGCATGAAAGAAAGCGTGGCTTGATGTCTGAAGTCATTTCATACGCGATCACAAGTCATGGTGCGTTGGATATTATCGAAGAAGCATCAAAGAGCGAGCATTCTGAAAATGCAAGCGGGTTGCCAGATTCTTTTGCGGGAACAACTGAAGACGCAATTCGCATTGCTTTGGAACTTGTTGGTGCTGAATTGAACGCAAGTGATGAACCTGCGTCAAAATCTACAAAAAAAAAGAAGTAGAGAAAAAGCCAAAATGGATGACCCATTCAGCAATGATTGCCAGAAACTTTGCAGGGTTTGGCAATCCGCTTGATTTGCCATTGGACTTGTTCTTGCTCTTGCTTGATAGAATTGCTTATGTACAACAAATGGAAAGTGGCATTTCATCTGACAGGGAGTTTGTGGATTTCATGGCAAACTTCCAAAACTTTGAGGAATAACAATGTCTGACAACATCGGCACAATCACAGTTGCAATTGAAGCACAAACAGATGAACTCAAATCTGGTCTGGCATCTGCTGAACGAGCCGTCAAAGATTCTGCAAAGAAGATGGAACAACAGACCGAGAACCTTGCACAGCGTGCCGAAAAGTCATGGACAGAGTTCGCTTCAAAGATGGGCGTGATTCAACAAGTCGGTGCAATTGCTCAACAAACTTGGAACGCACTTGATGGCGTTTTGACTGCTGTAACGGACAGCACAGCAAACGCAAGTCAAAAGATGACAGGTGCAATGGATGCCATTGAACAAGCAGGGATTCCAATTGTTTCACAATTCCTTGCAATTGGTCGTGGCATTGGCGATTGGATTTCAGGTGAAAAGCAACTCCGCATGGAAATTGACAAGCGGACTGCGGCTATTGAGCGAGCCGCAAAAGCACAAATGGAAGCATATGAAAAACGACAAAAACAAAGAAAGGAATTGACCGACTCGACAAATGAGTTTTTGAAACTCATGGAAGATGAATCTGAAATGGCTGGTCTTGGTTCAGATAGAGAAAAGTTGTTGCTAAAACAACAAAGACAGCAGGAAGCACTTCTTGAAGATTTTACAAAAAAACAAAATGAAGCCGCACAAAACTCTAGTCAGGATTATTTAGACAGAGAGCAAGAAAAGTTTGACAAAGCATTTGAACTGTTTAGGGAAATGCAAATGCGTGAATTGCAAGAGTTTGACCAAATAGAGATTGACAAAGCGGATGCGGCTATTCGGGAAGCAAAAAGAGCAAGAGAAGAAAAAAAGAAAGCGGACGAAGAAGCAGAAAAAGCAAAAGCAGAAAAAACACTTTCTTTGCAAAAACGACTTGACATCATGTTGGCAAAACAAGCAGGTGATGAAGAAAAAGCAAGAACGCTTGCAATTGAAGGAAGATATGAAGCCATGAAGAAGGGTGCGACAGAAGCACAACTTGCAATCATCAATCAAATGCAAGCAATCGAAATGGCGGGTGTTTCATCGGCTAATCAAACAAGTGAAGGAACAGGTGGAACAATTACAGCATCAACAGCGGTTGGCGGCTTTACCATTGCAACAGGAAGGTCGGAAGGCAAGAAGCAGACATCATTGCTTCAGAAGATTGCGGACAGCAATCAAGAAGTGGCTGATGCACTTAAAAAGAACGGAACTTCTGGTGAAGTGGTTGTTGCAAAATAGGGAATCATTATGTCAATAACAGTCGAAGAAGTTTTTGGTTCACAGGGTAGCGGATCGATTGACGCTGTTGGAAACAGGACGGTCACAAGAACCTACCAAGTCTTATTCACTCCCGATGAATCTGACACATCGCTTGACAAAGCGATTGATGCACTTGATGCAACTGTGTGTCCACATGGCGACAAATGCACAGGTGCGATTCCCTCAATTGAAATGGGCTTGGATGCAGACGGTGTTCAAGTGTATGCGTATTATTATGGGCAACGAAGTTGGAGGCGTGCAAGCGGGAATGAATACACTTGGTTCTTTGACTTGCAATTTTCAACAACGCAAAACTTGATGGTGTCGGTTGAAACGCAAGGCGACACAAAAGCAGTGACAAAGAATGTATGGCGTTCACCTTGCACAAGTGCAGGTGCGGACAAGTGCAGTGGTGGTTCATATGGCAAATGGAATGAACCTGAAGGCGGTTGGGATGAGCCGACAAAGGGCAACATTGGTGGAAAGAAAGTTGATTCAGCAGGAACGCCAACAACGATCACAACGATTGACAGGAGATTCAATACAACCGAACGCAGAATTGTTGCACCAAAACTTGATGAATTGTCAAACATTGTTGGCACTCGCAATCCTATTCCATATGAAGGTGCTGAAGCGGGAACAGTTCTCTATCTTGGCTTTTCTTGGAACTATGACTTCAGCAATTCAGTTTGGGTTGTGACTCATCAGTTTGCAGTTGACAAGCAAACGCACCATTGTGAGCAAGTGCCGAAGTGCAATCCATCTGGTGACATTATCACTTCAAAGTTCACTGAAGGCGATGTTCAGTATTATGCGGCTACTCATGTTTATTGGGTTCAGCCATTTGTGAAAGGTGGCAAAGGTTGGTCTATCCTTCCTGATTTCTAATATGGCACAACTACCACACATCAACACAATGAAGTTTGGCATCATTGACCAAACCTACATGAACACACTTGCGAAGCGTTCTGATTCATTTGCACAAATGGAAAATGCTTTGTCAGCAATGGTCGGCAAAACAAAGGGAGTTGCAAATTCATTCTTTGCATTGATTAAACAAAGCGAAGAAATTGCCGAGTATATGGATATGGGTATTGCATGGAAATATGATTGGCGAAGGGTTGAGTTCATTGATCTTCCTAATATGCTCAACGGTGGTTTTGAGGACGGCTTTTACACATCTGAAGCATATGACAATGGTGCATTGATAGATGAAACATCACACAAGATTCGGGAATCTCTTGATGAAATCTCAGGCGATCAGGCGTATGCGTACAACATGGCTGAATTGACAAACATCAACACGCAACCAATCGTGTTTGGAATTGATATGTCAGCAAACGGCTATCCCGAAGGATACACACCACAGAGCGTTCCTGAAAATGCGTTGGTCTACTTGACAAAGTTTGTTGACACTGAAGGTCGTGTTCACTTCTTCTTTGAACGACAAGGCACGCATGATGGCGAGTGCGAATGAAAATTGGAAGCAAATCAAGAAAGTGTTGTTGTGTAGAAAACAGTGGTTATTGCTATAAAGTTGAACCATGCGAAGACTCGACAAAGTGTCCTGATGATGTGTACTTGTCAGAAGCCGCACTTGATTGGGTATTGAAACAGCCAAACTCACCACCATATATCATCCTATTCAATGAATACTGTTGCTTGGAAGTGACAAGTTCGACAGACGACATTTCAAACCGATACAACATTGCAGATGTCAGCGGTGTCATCATATATTCAATTACAGAAAATCAAGCGGGAACACCGATTCAAGTATATCCACGAGCCGATGATTGTGAAGTTTGTGAACAGGAAACAGGTGCGTGTTGTGTTGTTGGTAGTCGTGGAACAAGTTGCTTTGCAAACAAAACATTCGATGAATGTATGGCATATGGCGCAGACTCGAAATGGATTGGCGCAGGAACAACATGCTTTCCAAATCCCTGTCCAACAGAAGATGGTTGTCAAAACTTCAAAGGCGTTTGTCGAGATGAATCAGGTCAAGTGTCAGTTTGTGGCGATCCTGAAACGGTGTCAGGTTGTGCATCGACTTATTCAATGACGGTTTCATTTCCCGATGCAGTGTTGAAGTCGACTTCAGGTTACATTGAAGATGGCTATTGCACCACGAATGGAACGCTCAGTGGAAGGTCGCACACAACAACACTGACTTTTGATCCTGTGTCTGGCAAATGGAAGTCAAGTGAAAAAGTGTTTGGTGGGTATTTGAATCAAGTAATGCCATACGCTTCATGCGGTAGTTGCCCCGAAGAAAATCCTTGCGATGACTGTGAATGTTTGCCATGCAATTTTGGTTGCCCTGTGTGTGGTGCATATAAGTTGTTGTCTTGGTACTACAGAGTTGAAGTTTCACAGATTGTGAGTCAAGTAAACTACCCTTGTGGTGGGGGTGGTAACATTCCATATGATTGTTGCACACCTGCACCTTGCGCAGTTTGGCGGGTTGCCATTGTGGAGTACATTAAAAGAACAACTTGCGTTGATGGAATAAGGTGTGGTTATTGTTTGCAATGTGAATCACCAGATGAGAGTTCGCAAGTATGTGAAAACGATTCAAGCACATACACATCATGTTCTTTTGTTGGTGGTGGCACTCACAATTGGTACATTCGCCAAGATGGTTGCGGTTGTCCTGCGGGATTGACGCAAAGCAATGCACATTGGAATCCGTTTGACCCTGCGACTGTTCCACCAACAGGCGCAGACCCAAGTCATGGTGTTGGTGGCTATCGGTATTTTGAATACAACACTCAATGTGGCAGTGATAATTGGATGAAAATCATCAATCCACATCATATCACTCCTGCTTCAGATTACCTTGACAACATAGGATTTTCAATATCATGATTGAATGCAAACATTGGGAAGATTGCGGACTCGGTGACGGTGGATGTTGCAAGATTGGCATCTATGAAAAGCCGTCATTTGGCGTGTGCTTACAAATCTGCGAACACAACACATCAAAGAATCAATCAGGATTGAAGAAGGTTGTGTCAAAGATCAAGCAATACATTCGTGCCGAATCATCGCTTGCAAATGAAGGCGAGGTTGATGAAGGCGTGTACAACCACAGGATTGAAACATGCAAGTCATGTGACAAATTAAAGCAGACATATGACGAGGTAGGTCATTGTGGTGCTTGCGGCTGTGGACAGGGAAAGCGAGCCGCCTTGACGGTGAAGTGTAAAATGCCTATGGCGACTTGCCCTGAAAAGAAATGGAAACAATAGAGGTAAACAACAATGGCATTGAATGACACAACCACATGGACAGGTGCGAGTTCTACGGCATGGGATACTGCGGGAAATTGGTCGAACGGTGTACCAGACGCAGACGGAACAGCAATCATTGACGGTTCAGTGAGCATTGCAGGTGGCTCGGTGACGAACACCGATGTTGCTCGTGTCTATGTTGCAAGCACATACACAGGTGCGATTGGTTCGACAGGCACGCCACTTGAACTTGACTTTGAAGAATTGTCAGTTGACAACACCAATTCAGGTTCAACGCATTGGATTGAAAAGACAGGTTCAACATATACAGCAACCGTCATGATTGATGGTTCAAAGACAGGCAATGCAGTCTATCTTGCAGGTTCAATTGACTTGATTATTGTTGAACCAAACTTTGTTGGAACAGCGTATCTTGGTGTGAGTGGTTCAAAAACTTGCGCACCAAAAGACCTTGTGATGTTGACTTCATCAGGAACGGTCGATGCAGACACAGCCGCAAACATTGCTTGGCAATCATCATCAACCGTCAATGTTCTATCTGGCACACTCAAACTTGGCGAAAATTGTGGTGCATCTTCAACGATCAATCAATCTGGTGGAACGGTTACTGTTTCCGATTGGACGAAAGTCAGCAGTGATGTGTTCAATGTACTTGGTGGCACTGTCAATTGGAACGCAGGTTCAAGTGGTGTCGATACTGCAACCGCAACAACTGTCACAACACTGAATGTGTATGGTGGAACTTTCACCACTGCGTCAAATGTGAAAGCACAAGTTGGATTCACGACCATCAATCAATACGGTGGCACACTGAATCTTCAATCTAGTTTTGCGAACATTGAAATCATTACTGCATACAACGCATATGCGGGTTCATACTCAGCACCGAAGCAGTCAGTGACAACGACATCAGCAAAAGGCACTTGATAGCAAGTGATTCTGTATGGCTGAATGGGCTAGATTCTGCGCAATCTCTTGCACTCACTGTCCGCATCAAAGTGAAGAAGCGGTTGAAAATCTATTGCGTGAAATCAAAGGTCGTGACATCACGCATATGTTGCATCTTGGCGACCTGTGCGAAGGTCAAGCAAGCAGTCAATGGAAGGACGACCCTTCATTGCATTCGTTATATGACGAGTTCTTGTGTGCGGCTGACTTGCTGAAGCGAATCCGCAAAGCACTTCCAAAGGGTTGCGAGTTGATTGCACTTGATGGCAACCATGATGACAATATTCAAAAAGCAGGACGCATTCAACATGACTTGCGTTCGTTGCTTGACCCTCGCAATCTCGAAGGTGTCAAAGATGAGTATCAAAGATGGACGCATGTTCCATACCGTCATGGGAAAGTCGGAACATACCGACTTGGAAATGTGATCTTCACACATGGGTTCAGCACCAATGATGAAATGGAAGCCATACAACTTGCACAAGACTGTCATGGAATGCTTGCGAATCAACTTGTCATTCGTGGTCACACGCACCGACCTGTTCCACCAACACAGTGCAAGCGTTCACAAAGAGTGAAGTTGCCATTGTGGTATGCGAACGCAGGATATATGGCGTTCGGGAATGGGAACAAGCGAGCCGCATATACATATCGCTTTTCTATTAGCGAGTGGAAACACGCTTGCATCTTTGGTGAATGTCAACTTGGTCGAGTAGGTCGCATGGGCAAGGACTCATGGAAAGCAGAGTTGGTCTATCTATGAGGGTTGAACTGCGAAACAGACGGTGGAATCTAGAGGGCATAGAATACTTGCAGGATGGTAGTTGCGGAAGCATCGACCCGATTGACACGCCACAAAAACGGATTCTTGTTGCATTGAACCAGACCCCACAGGACTTGCTTGACACAGTGATTCACGAGTGCTTGCACGCTTGTGTGCCAGACCTTGCCGAAGAAGCCGTCACAGAATCAGCCACAGACATTGCAAGAGTTCTTTATCGTATGGGGTGCAGGGTGAACACAGATGAAATGTGATTGTGATTGTCATACGAAGAAGAATGAAAGTGATTTGAAGTCTTGCAAAGAGCGTGGCAAAATCAAAGACAAAGAGATTGCGCGGCTGAACAAGAAGATCATGGCGTTGACGATTGCAATTGCGATTGGTGGAACGCTCATTGGCAAAAAAACACTTGATGAAATCCTGTCCTATTTTGAGCAATATGACAAAGTAAAACAAGCAATCGAGAAGTCCATCAGTTTGACCGATGAGCCGCTTCAAGAATCGTTTGACAACGGCTTTGCGGGCGTGTCGGTTTTGCCAAGTCCAAGTGCAATTGCGGTCTTCGGTTTGCCACTTTTGATGCCATGCAAAAGAAGACGCTGAAACTTTTTTTTCTTTGCAACGAATCTTTGTTTTGAATACATAAACAAAGAAAGTTGTAATCAATCTTAAACAAAAACAATCAAAAACCACACGAAAAAGATTTTTGAAAAAAGTTTTTGTTGCGTTTGCGTTTTGGAATCAAATCTTTTCTATTCACTTTGACCATGTTGCGCACAAAACGAAAATAAAATTTTGAAAGCAATTTTTGCTTCTGGTATAATACGCACATGGAGATAGAAAAAAGTTTCTCCATATCGCTCTTTGACAAGTGAAGATGTGCTGTTCAGAAAGAAGGATATTCATATGAACGAAAAGATTGAAAAAAAGAATCGAAGGTTCTTGGCGATCGCTCAACACACTTGGGCGGCTGGCGACACCATCGATGAAATAAAACAGATCTTCTCTGTTGATTTTAAGGATTGCATTGTTTATGCGATCGAACCACCTTGCCCAACATGGGTAGATGGTCTTGGTCGTGTCATGATGAACAAAGCAGAAGGTGAAAAAGAGTTTTCAAAGTATTTCCCTGTATTCGATTTACGAAAAAGGGCAACCAAGAAATACACAACTTCAACCAAAGAGTTGTACAAATCAGAATCTAGCAAAATAGATTCCGGTTCAACTTTCTTACTCGACTAAACAATCAGATTGGACAGCACATCTTCAGTTGCCAAGTTGCAATAGTTCTTTGATAAGTGAATACTGTGCTGTTCAGAAAGAAGGATATTTTTATGAACGAAAAATTGAAAAGATTCAGCAAACAACCTGACAGGTTAGAAAAACTTGGATGGTGTCGCACAGATACAAATGGTTTGTATTACAGCCGCCAACAACAAAGATATATCTATGTATGGTGGTCATCAAATTTGGCACGAAATGAAGAAGAAATCAAATTGTTGCCAGATGGCAAGTTTGAAGTTGTTGGTTGGGAATTTGATGACCGCGAAAATCGTTTTGATTCATTGCAAGATGCGGTTAAA
>TARA_R100001594_G_scaffold22240_1_pt1 | contig 10428 bp, 16 predicted proteins | sample TARA_R100001594 | Tara Oceans TARA_R100001594 (sample SAMEA2622752) | marine metagenome | biome: marine biome (ENVO:00000447); feature: marine epipelagic mixed layer (ENVO:xxxxxxxxx); material: "saline water (ENVO:00002010), including plankton (ENVO:xxxxxxxx)" | depth 150 m
ATTCCAACCTCTGATGCTGTAATAGTAACAGAACTTGGGTTTACTGCTGTGTTAGATAAATCAGAAGCCTCTGATACTGCTGCTGCACTTACAGCAGAGTAAATAGGTACTTCAACAGATTTTCCACCACCAGCGATTGTGTAGTTTTTTACAAGACCTCTCATAATAGATCGTTCTTGTGCTACAAACAATGCTTCAGCAATAATCTCGGTATATAGTTCCGAGATAGTACTACTAGTCGTTTCGTTAGCCATAGCTAATCTCCTTTAATATTTAAGTTAAATTTATGACTGTGGGCTTACCATCCCTTTCCTTTCTATATTCAGCATATCGCTTCCTATCTTCAGGATTTGTCATATCTAAATCCGCAATATTAAAAGGTTTGTTTGCGTTTAACCTATCCACATTTCCTGTACTTCCAGACCCACTAGGAGTTGCGCTTTGAAAGTGAGGGTTTTGCGTTAAAAATTCTTGAACATATTCATCAACAGATAAAAGTTCCCCTTTGGTATTATAGCGAGGTTGTTGATTTTCTGCAAGTATTTCTACCTTTCCCTCGTCATTTAATTTTACATTTGATTTTAATAATTGAACAACTTGGTCAGGAACATTAGCTTTATGCTTACTTGCACTAGACAATAAACTATCATTAACTTTTATTTGTTCTAATTGTTTTTTTAAATTTGCAATTTCACTATTAGATTTATCAGCCTGTTGTTTAATAATATCATCAAACTCCCCTCGCTGTTTTTTTATTTCTAATTCTTTTGCTTCTTTTTCTTGCAAGGCAGATTTAGCAACATTCAAATCTTCTGTTCCTAATTCTTTATAAATTTTTCTTCGTTCTCTTGCTAATCGTTCTTTAATTTTTTCTTCAACTTGTTCTGCAGAAAAACCTGTATTAACAACTTCTTCTTGTTTTACTTCTTCCTGTTTAGATTCAGTTGTTGCAGTTTCAACTGTATCCGTTTTTTGCTCGTCAGCCATAATTACTCCTTTATGTTAATTCGTTTATATCCCAATCTTTATCTACTGGCAACCAAGTATGTCGGCAACGATAACCACCTCTAACTATAAATGGGTCGCCACTAGATTTGCCTTTCCAATTTCCTGTCCATATTGCTCTAATTTGTTTTTCATTATAAGTATTGCCAACATGCCTACGACAAAAATCTCTAGTTGTTGCAACATTAGTTCCTGTATATTTAAAACTTTTTAATCCAGCACTTTTGGCTTTGTATATAGTAAATTGACCATCAAATTGCATAATTGAATCATGTGCTATTTGACCAGCATAACCTGACATACTCCTTCCTCGTATATCTACTTCACCTGTAATTTTACCTCTTATATCCTTAACCATATCCTTAAAAGAACGACCAGCAATAGCATTCTGATAAACATTTGCAGATATTTCGGTTAAATATCTGTTAGCCAAATCTTCAAAACCACTAAATGATTGATATTTTAAAGCAGTAATAGTGTCTAAATCTATTTTAGTTAATGATTTAAACTTATCTGGTATTTTTAAAGTTCCAAATTCTTTTAAAAATTCATTAACAATTTTATCATAATCTCTAACTATTGTATCAGCAGTTGCTAAATATGTGGCTTCAATATGTCGTTTAATATCTTTTCGTAATTCTATGGCTATTCTAGTTTCTATTAATTCTGCCCCACCTGTTGCTCTTGAAATACTACTTACGATTTCTGCTTCTAAGTTTTCTAGGGTTTTTTTTATTTGTAGTTCGTGTTGATCTGCGAGTTTTTCTAGTATTTCTTGCCTTGACATTAGGACTTTTCCTATTCTTCAGCCAATTCTTGACCCTCAATGCTAGGTGTATCAAACTGTCCAATCGCAGTAGTAGAATTATCAATTTCATTATTAATGGTATTAATGGCATCGTCATCATCTATCACAGCAGATACTATTTGTTTATCAATTTCTTTAGTAAAAGTTTCAGATTTTACTCCACTTGCTTTTGCAGTTTGTAATAATTGAACATCACTCGCCCAATCTCTAATATCAAATGTATCTGGATATTCTATTGAGCCATCCCAAGTTTGGTTTTGCCACATAGCAAATAATGACCATATTGACTCTTCTGCATTTTCTAAATGGTCTGCTTTTTCACTTAATCTAGCATTCAATAATTGAAATTCAGTTTGTAATGCTATTCCACTTGCAACTTGACCTGTTGTTGCTCTTACAGAACCCATATGTGTAATTCTATCAATAGCATCTATTTTAGTTTGAATACATTTCATTATACCATCTAGGTTTTGCCCTGATGGTTGAATAATATAAGGTTTTAAATTTGGCTCCATATCTTCTGGCATTTCAATAATACTACCAGCACCAGCAGAAGCATTTACATTTGGAGTTTTTACTAATGAGGGGTGGTTTGCTAATCTGATTAATTGTTCTTTTTCAGAATAATCATTGTAGATTGACTGTTGTAATTCTGCAACATCTGATAAATCACTAATACCTATACCTCTTTTATGTGAGCGTTGATTATATAAATTAACTGCTGGTATTTTTCTTAATGGATTTAATACTTCATCAATTAATCTAATTTCTCTACTAGAATAATCTTTTAAATAATCTTTAACTTCATAAGTGCAAATATCTTCTTCTGTAAATACTTTAACGATTGCTCTTTCTTGATTAACATCTTCTAATAAAACTAATAAATCTAAATAAAATCTTCCACTTCTTGCTCTTGAATAATGCCAATTAACAACATTCTCAGGAGTGTAGATTGAAATATATGGTCTTATATCTTGTTCTAATTCTTCTGCTCTTGTTTTTGTATTAACTTGTGGCTTATCCATAATTGCCCAACAGTTGCCATAAATAGATGCTTGAGTTTGCATTTCTCTCATAACATTATTAAAACTTCTTCCATCTAAATCAGCATCTTCAATAAATGCTTCTAATTGAGGATCACCATTTAATTTGCCATAATCTCTACTTGGAGGAACACGCCATAAAAAACTAGAATAAATTTGAACTACATTACGACAATGATTATCAACTGGTGTGTGTCTAATTCGTTGATCATATTCTTCTGGAGTTTCTAAAATGTATCTATGTAAATTGTATCCATTTTTATAATCATTACCACCAAGAAAAGACCGAATATAAAATTCCCAATTAAGTATATTATCTTCATATAACTTATGTTTGGTTGTTAAAAAATCTCTATCGTATTCAGCCATTAACTCCACCTAGTTGGTTTGGTTGGTTTAAAATCTCGTCTTAAAGGATAAACATATTCAATAAAGTAGCCCAAGGCATCGTTAAAATGGTCATAACCACTTTCCTTATCCGGAACATGAGTATTCTCTTTGTACACTTGTCTTTCTACACTCTTAATTAAATTTCTGCAAGAATTTACAATAAAAAGACTTGACATACCATTAGCATTTTTAAGTTTAGTATTAACTGCATTTATTCTATCTCTAACTAAAGGGTGTGCTGACCTTGATCTAACTTCAAATCCAGCATTCTTTAAAATAGCAATATCAGTAAATCCACCAGCCGAAGTTTTTCTTTGTCTAGCACTTGGGTCAGGATAAATAATTGTTTTTTGCTTATATCTTCTTTTAATTTCTTCTACCATTTCATTTGTATTTGAACTCCAAATTTGTATTTCATCAAATATATAAACATTATTATCTTTAATTTGTCCAACAGTAGCGCACATTGGGTCAATATTAAAATCCATACCGATATGTATTGTATCTCCTGTAAAATCATAATTATTTATAATATTTTTATTTCTATCAAAATTATAATATATTAATCCAGCATAATTAACAAAACTAGCCAAATATTCTTGCTGAAAAGTCCTTTCATCTAAATCATCTTTTGCTTGCTCTATTTCATTTTGCTTAACTAATCCACCTTCTAAAGTAGTATATTTAAAACTTTTCCAATCATTATCTCTAGTTCCTTTTACATACATATCATAAGCCCAATTATATCCCTTTGGAGTGCCACAGAATAAAGCATGTCCTTGTGTATCAGATAATGTTGGTCTTAAAACTTCATGCCAAGCATAAGGTTTAACATCTTGAAATTCATCTATAACTAAAAAATCTAACCCTACACCCCTTAATGATTGTTCATTATCTGCTCCCCTTAATGATATTGATGAATTGTTTTTTAATAAAATAGATAAATCACTATCATTAATTTTTAAATCCCATTTATGTTTGATAATTCTGTCTTTTAAATCAACCCAACAAATAGATTTGGCTTGGCGATAACTTGGAGCAATATACCAAACCTTTTTATTAGGAAAACGAGCAAATCTTGCTAACTCATTAATGGCTAAAAAAGTTTTTCCAAATCTACGACCAGATATTAAAACTCTAAATCTGGCTTTATTATTTATAACTTCTTTTTGAGGATTGGTTAATCCCATTAATCATATGACCAAGGCAAAGGTTGTTTATCCTCTGATGTCTCAATTTTATCTTTTTGTCCTAGCAATTGTTTTCCAAGCCATATTAACATTGTTGTATTTCCTGTTTGTGCTTTTTCATATTGTAATCTTCTAATTGATATTTTGCCTTTATCTCGTCCCTTTTTTATGGACTCCGCAAAATTACGAGTTAATGTATCACTTGAACAGTTAAAAAAACTAGCAATTTCCTCATTTGTGCAAAGAATACCTGCTAAATTTTCTAATATTTTTTCATCTATTTTGATTCTTGGTCTTCCGACTTTCTTTTTTTCTTCTGGCATAAAATCCTCATTCCCCTTGAGTGTAGGTATGATTCTTTTAAACTGAATTTTTAATTAATTCTAGTATTTTTTGTTCTGGATTATCGCCTAAAGTATCTTTAACTAATGGAATATCATTACCTTTAAACAATAAATGCAATTTAAACACTTGGTCGTCAGCCTCTTTTGGCTCAATATTAGTCTCATATTTATCCCAATCTACATTTCCAAAATCAATTAAATCTTCTAAATCATCTAAATTAAAAGGTAATCCAAGTTTTAAATTATCGCCAAAATCCTTTTCTAAATCCCCTAATAACTTTCCTAATTCAATTTTATCGTTTTGTCCTTTTGTTTCATTAAGAATAATAGTTAATTTTTTGGCATCTTTATCCTCTAAATTATGAATAACAATACAAGGAATTTCTTTATACCCTAAATCATAACAAACATTTAATCTGTGTTCTCCATCAACTATTTCATATCCCTCTTGAAAAGGTCTTACAATTATTGGTGCTATAACGCCATATTGTTCTATTGATTCTTTTTCTGCTTGGTATGTTTTCTTATCCATTTTATTAGGATTCCAAGTATTAGGTTGTAAATAATCAATACTAATTGTTTTATTTTCTGTTTTATATTTACTCATAAATAATACCTTTCTTTTTCCAAAATTCAGTTATTTCTTTTTCTTGTTTTTGATAATGTCTTATCTCATAATTTAAAACCTTTACTAACAATTTTACATCTTCCTCTTTATTGTAATTATATTTTTTTTCATATTTGTATTTTGTTTTATGTTTTTTAAATCCACCTTTTGGCAATGTTGAGAGTTTTAAAAAAGCACTTTCACCATATCTATATATGGACATATAAGCAGTAGAATCACAACTAAAACAAGGGTAGCGATATAAAATTTTTGGACTTGCTACACCTAATAAATGTATTTTAGGAATTTTTTTATTTTTATTATAATATTTACCAATAGTTTTATAACATTTATTTAACCAAGGAACAGTATCGGCTTTTCGTTTTCTTCCAACCATACCACCAAAAGCAAAGTAATCGTAATTTTCTATTGCTCTAATTAAATTTTTTTCTTCATAACCCCACTGATGAATTACAGGTATTGTTTTAATTCCTTTTAAGTCTAAATATTCTTGATTTTTCCAACTTGCTTTAGAATTTCCAATCTCATCTAAATTTATAAAATAAATAGAATTAACTTTATCTTGCCACTTTAAAGTAAAACTTTTAATAAATTCAACATACTCATCAATATCTATTTTTTTTCCTTGTGTAAAAGCACTAAAAGCACCACTATCAATTAATATGTTGCTATCTTTGTTAAAATATTTTGATCTAATGTCTATCTCTTTACTATCAATCCAAGCAATTAAATGATTTTTAATTAAACTTGGAGATAGCCAAGCACTACCAGCAAAATAATTTCTCATCTAATACTGTTTTGAAATTCTAACTTAACATGAGCATCAGTAAAATTACCTCTTAAAGCAGTTGTGACCATAGATGAATTTTGTTTATGTACTCCTCTACAAACCATACACATATGTTTTGCTTCAATAGAAACTCCAACCCCTTTAGGTTGAACATAAGTCATCATTGAATCTGCAATTTGTTCAGTTAATCTTTCTTGAACTTGTAATCGTCTAGCAAACACTTCTAATAATCTTGGCATTTTAGATAAACCAATTATTTTATCATTTGGAATATAAGCGACATGACACTTTCCATAAAAAGGTAAAATATGATGTTCGCAATTAGAATAAAATTCTATATTTTTACAAATAACCATTTCATCACATTTTTCAGTAAATGATGTTGTTAAAACTTCTTTTGGATTTTGTTTATATCCACCAAATATTGTTTTCCAACTTTTAACAACTCTCTTTGGAGTATCTAATAAACCCTCTCTAGTTGGGTCCTCACCTATTGCTTTTAACATTTCAATAATTATTTTTTCATCTACGGTCGCCATTGTTTTTCTTTTAACTCCTCTACTGTTGGTGCATTATCTTGATATTGTGTTGGGTCTTTAACACCTGCTAAATAAAATGCTTCTCGTCTTTCAATACAAGTAGGGCATTGACCACAATGTAATTTCTCTCCTTTATAACAAGTCCAGGTATCTTGCCATGGAACATTTAATTCATATCCTAACTTAACTATTTCTGCTTTAGATATATCTATAAAAGGAGTAAGAAGTTTTATCATATGTCTATCTGCCAAAGATATTGCTGTTTGTAATGCTTGAGTAAATTCTAATCGGCAATCTGGATAAACAACTCTATCGCCATAATGACAACCAAAAGCAATTGCATCCATTTTATCATTAATGGCTTTTGCAGATGCTATTGATAACATCATCATATTACGATTTGGAACGATTGTTGATATTGCTTCATCATCTTCATAATGAGCATTAGGAACTTCAACATTTCCTGATAAAGAACTATTACTTAAAAACGCATTTAAACCTGTTAAATCTACTGTATTAAGAGGTATTTCTAAGTTTTTACATATTTGTATTGCGTGTAAGTGTTCTTTTTTGTGTTTTTGACCATAATCAAACCAAATAGTCTCAATTATATGACCTTGTTTTTTAAAAGCATATAACAAGGCGGTTGAATCCATTCCACCCGAATATATTTGTAAAATTTTCATAAATCTCCTTTTGAAAAAATTGCACCATTACTATTATGTTCTTTAACCATTACTGAATATAAAATATCCTCAAACTCAGGAATTAATTTACATGATTCTTTATAAATAAATTCGGCAAATTTCTCACAACCTACATCATTTAAAATTTTTAAATTTATTAAATTTTTATCATTTAATAAAATAAAAGATTGTAATTCAGGATCATCTTTTGCAATAATTGTTGTATGATCAAACCAAAAATGAAGTAATTCTTTTATCTTTTTAAAAGCACCAAAATCATAAACCCAGTTTCTATGATCTAATTCTTTTGATTGTAGAATAAAAGAAACTGATAAAGCATAACCATGAAGTAAATTACAATGTGAATCTGCTCGCCATTGTCTAAAACAACAACTTAATCCCTCATTATGTCCAAAAGTTTTTTTTACTTGATACACTATTGCAAACCTAAATATTTATGAGTTTGTATAGATATTTTATAATCTTTATTTTTCATTAATAATTCTATTGCATATTGATTACTTGTTTCACTTTCATGTTCTGGGGAAAGGTATTTTAAACCTTTAAAATTTTTTACTTTATCTTTGTAATATTCAAATTCAGATTTATCATAAACCACTAATTTATATTCATTTGCTCGTTCCCAAAAAATAGGCAGAACAGGAAATTTAGGGCTTATATGTTCTTTAGGACTTAAAGTAATATAAACATAATCTGGAACATCAACCCAATAACTGCCAGAACATTCTATACTTACTATTCGTCCTGTTTTATGTATTGCCTCACATAATGTTGCAATATTTTTATGAATCATAGGTTCGCCACCAGTTAATACAACTAATGGACTTTTTAATTCATTAACCAACTCATCAACTGACATTTTTTTTCTTGGTAATTTTTTTTTATAGTAATCGCCATCAGGACTTGCATATCCTGTATCACAAAAAAAACATCCTACAGGACAACCATATAATCTTATAAAATCTGCTGGAGTTCCAGCATAATATCCCTCACCTTGAACAGTATCTTGAAAAGTTTCATGTATATTAAATTCCATTAATGAATCGTAGGTAATTCTGTTATAATTTCTGAATAGCTATCATTTTTGGCTAGATTTGACAAATATATTTTAGCTTCCTCTTCTGTTTCAAATCCACCAATTTGAACAAATCCTGAAAATTTTCCATTCATTTCTTGAATAGTAAAATACATTTTAAATAAATTATCCTTTTCATCTTCCATAATATCATAATATCATTATTCATTTATTTTTTTACCTTTTTTATCATAATAAACATTTTCTTTAGAAAATCCCATATCATAAAGAAATTGATGTTTATTATTAATAAATCCTAAATATTTATGATCATTACCTAAATCATTTAATTTTCTTATTGCTTGTTCCCCTAAATGTATATCTTCATCAATTCTATCGCCATTTAACCAACTACTAAAATGAGGATAATATTGAGGATCAGAAATTGTGCTTATTAAAAAATTATATTTTTCTATAATTTTATTTTTATCAACTCCATTTAATTTATTAAAAGCAATAAAAGCATTTTTCTTATTTCCCCTTTTTATAGATAATTTATTCCAAACCTCATTAAATTCAGAAGTATATTTTATTTTATTATTATTATTACTATTATTATTATTAGTATTACGATCGTATGACCATCTTTTATTAATAGATTCAGTTGCTTTATTAGATTTTTCAGTTGCCCAATTCCATTCATCTAATTGTGCTGGACAATAATAACCTTTTTCATCTTTTTTAAAAAATCTATTTAAAAGATATTTTGTTATTTCCATATTTGGATTTTCAGGAATATTATTTATTCTCTCTATATCCTCAATCAAATGTGCTTCATGTTTCCAAGCATGACATAATAATCTAAAATATTTTCCAATCTCATCATCTGTTAGATCAACGCAGTCGGCAATAAATTTATCTGGATTTATTCCGAACTTCCACATCTTTACTTTTGTCATTATTTTTCTCCATTTCTTTTAATGCTGCTTCTTTACAACATTCTTTATATCTAAAAAACCATAACCGATTTTCTTCAATTATTTTTATATATCTATTTGTTAATATTTCTTCTACCATTTTTTCGTATTTTAGCATATTGATAGTCTTTGAAGATTGAATCAATTTGTTTTTTACATTCATCTATTGTGCCTTGTAATACAAAAAAAGGAGTTCCTAATACACTTGATATCATTTTCCAATGTCTTTGTGCAGGACTTAACCTACCTTTAGGCATTTTAATTTCGCAATAAATAAATTTACTTTTTGGAAATTCTAATATCAAATCTGGCACTCCATTTTTTAAACCCATTGCTTTTAGTTTTTTCAAATACCAAACTTTTCTTCTACCCTCATTTGGACAATGAAAAAATCTAAATAAGTAATAATCCTGTTTTGATTTTAAATAAACCACAATCTGCTGTTGGAGTATAGATTCGTTCATAATAAATAAAGGCGATGTAATGGAGAGAAAACACCGCCTTTTTAGGAGGAAAAAAACTATAAAAAAAACTTTTCCCTAAAAACCCTTGTAATCCTTGGTTTTTTAGTTGTCAATTAATTTTCCTTTCCGCTTGGAATTACCTTAAGATTTCGTTAATATAATTATATGATTAAACAAATGGAGAAAAAAATGAAAAATAAAAATACTATTTTTGTAAGCGAAACTAAATGTGATGTTTGTAATAAATGGTTAAATGATTATGCTTATCAAATAACTAAAAAACAACAGCCAAACATAGAAAGCAATTATTGTGGTGGACATACTGAACAACAAGTTCAGTTATCTAAAAAACTTAAAAGAGGCGAAGAATTTTTAAAGAATGAAAGAATTTATGGCTCTTGGACTTTTTCACAAGGTAAATTTTAATAATGAACAACTTAACAATGGAGAGAAAAATGTTAAAAAGAAATAGAAGAGGATTATTAAAAAGAACTACACCTAGACCTTTAACAAGAGGAACAGGATTAC
>TARA_R100001594_G_scaffold61581_1_pt1 | contig 10395 bp, 7 predicted proteins | sample TARA_R100001594 | Tara Oceans TARA_R100001594 (sample SAMEA2622752) | marine metagenome | biome: marine biome (ENVO:00000447); feature: marine epipelagic mixed layer (ENVO:xxxxxxxxx); material: "saline water (ENVO:00002010), including plankton (ENVO:xxxxxxxx)" | depth 150 m
TGTATGGCCGCGGCGGGGGGATTGCAAACCCGACAGTCATGACTTCAACCACCTCCAAGGTGGCGTCAATGACAGGCCCGACGCCATCCGCCAGCACACCGAACCCAGTGGGTATCTCGGGTTCTTTTAGCCTTGCCTGCTGGTTTCGCATTACCGACACCGCGACATCGTTCAACCCTAGTGGTGACGCCGGTGGCCGAACAAGTATTACCTTGGTGGGCATACAGAACCACGATGTGTCGTACGCGCCCAAGGGTTTTCACGCAAGGATCGTTCTTCAAAGGCGGAAGGAATCCGGTGCAGACGTGATCCCTGGGTACTGGCTACGCGGCGAAATAGGAGATGATGTATCCATCCCTGATAGTGGCGCAGCAGAATCTAGCGCTGAGACTGATCCGACTGCCACTCCATACGATGCCGCGGTACAGAACACGCTTTGGCATTACGCCGTGATGACAGTAAAACCCTCGGCGTCACCCGGAGCGGGAACTCTTGCCCTATACCTAGATGGCGTCTTGATTCAAAGCCGCTCGTATTCAGGGGTGCTCTTCCCATCGACCCCACAGTTTCGGCTGTCAGTAAACAGCACCATTGGAGCGTCCACTGATTACTCCATCCGTGACGGGCAGATTGCTTACGTTTCGGCTTACAACTCCCTGGTGAGCGAAGCCGATGCCCGCAGGCATTTCAACTCCATGCGGCGACCGCTAGACATGAAGGTCAATCACAACTCCTACACCTGCTATTCAACTGAGCCAATGACAAGCGTAGGAAGTTTGACCGAGACAGACTTGACATATTGCCCCAGTGCACAGCGTGCCGAGCACCGGCATGACAACCGCTGGGTGAACATGATTCGACTCAACAACCCGCTGTACGACAAGTCGCAGCCGTCGATGGATAATCACATCGAAGATTCTCACATTGGAATCCCCCGGCACTGGGAACTTGTCTCGAATTCCGGTGGAACAGACCCTGCCGATGGCGACCAAAAACACCGGTTCAACACTCACGTGGCTACCGGGGGATATCGAATCAACCTATCAGGCTCAACAAAGATCGGAAACGGGCCAACTGTCATTGCTGGTTGGGATGGAATAAACACGCCTCGCAATTCTGCGTACCCTACCGGCGGTGACCCAGGGCGAGATCACACCGTGATAGTTGACTTCAAAGGCCGCGGCAATCGGGCGGGGGCTGTGAATCAGATGAACTGGAGTTACTCAGATGGAACTTCAACATCAATGGAAGATCAAACGGAAACAGAAGGCATTGACGGGCAAGACGGGTTTGCCCTGAGCCGCTTGGGCGACACGTCTTCGGCCACCGCCAACAAATTCGAGTATTACACCCCTTGGGAAACATCAAGTGACGCCAAGACCCAGACGATTTACTCCTCTGATTCAACAGGGGCGAGTAATCGGTATCAAGCAATTGGTTGCAGCGGAGCACGCACGGGCCTGACCTTTCAGGTCGTGAACCCGTCACGGCACACGTCTGACAACTGGAGCGACAATCGCGAGGCCGCGGGGTACGAAAACCAAGACAGCCCAGCGTCAGACGTATACCGCATGTCCCGGCACCAAGCGGCTCAGGTTCCCCGGATCTTGTACTGCAACCGCTATGACAACGGTACCGACCTGGATGTTCCTAGTAATGGGAACGACCACTGTGTCGATCAGAACCGATACGGCCCAATTGCTGTCTTTGGGGAGTCTCTTGATGACCATGAAGTCACTCGCCTTTTGCGGGTCATGCACGGGCAGCCTCTTATTCGCACGCGGCCTGGGCTGCGATCTCCATTGCGGCATTTTCAGTTCACCGCACCATCAAGGAGCATGACGTGAAACCGTGCCATTTGGCACTGTGTGCCATTCTTCAGGGTTGTTCGGTACTGCCTCGATCAGAAAACACAAGCGGATCTGCCGCTATTGACACCTTTATGGCTTCCACCACGTCGGCTGACAACTGTGGAGGACTGGAAGTTCTTTCTTGGATTGGCGGGCTGTCGATCATTGGCGGCATCGCGGCACTCGTTATCACACGGGGCAGCATGGGAATCCGTGCTGTTCTGATTGGGGTCGGCCTTGTGCTGCTGAATTATGCAGTCGCAAGATATGCCCATGCCCTGTTTGTTCCGATTCTCGTTGGATCGGGACTGGTTTCTCTCACCTATGCGTTCATTGTTGTACGCAATGCGCTCAGGTCGAAATCAAATGCTCAGAAATCTTGGGCGCCCAGCCCCCCAATATCACGGAGTTCAACTTAGCCATGAGCACTCTTTGGTTCGTACTTCTCATCGGCCTCGCCTGTTTCGTGGCTGGAGCAATTTGCCGACCTTACGTCTGCAAGTGGCTCCCTGGCGGCAACTGCAAGTAGGGTTTTATGTCTGAACTACAAGCAAACGCAATCAACGTCTATACCAGCAGTGAAATTGAGGTAAAAGAAACCCTCAAGACCACCGACACCGATCAGGACATCCTTTGTGGGGGCAAGATTTCCGCGGGAAGTAACACCGAGCCAACGGAAACCCTGAAGGTGTCCGGTGACGCAAAGGTTACCGGGGCATCTGAGTTGGATGGAAACATCACTGCTGGAGGCAGCATTACAGTTGCCAGCGGAGCCACCGTCACCTCTGGTGGCCTCATCGTCGATGCCGGAACGTCGCGGTTTGATGATGCTGTCGAAATCGTAGCCGGTGGACTCACGGTCACAGCGGGCGGCATCAGTGCAAACGGAACATCGTCAATTGCCGGGGCAACAACCATCACTGGAAATATGGCCGTCGCCTCTGGGACTACCAACCTCGGTGGCAAACTGACGGTCACAAGCGGTGGCGCAGAATTCACCGGCGGCCTCACTGTCGATGGCGAGGCGATCACCGGCGGCTCGACCGGAACCAACTACACCAAGGCGTTTGGGAAGATCACGTATGACTTTTCCGGCCCTACTGCCACCGTCAACGCCAACAGCAACATCTCTGGCGCAGCAATTTCTCAGACCAACCACAAAATCACCATTGATTTCGTTACCGGAATCGGTAATGCCAATTATGTAGTGATGATGAACAGCACACAGGACGGCTTGGCTGGCGGGGATGACGGCGGTTCGCCTGCGGTGCAACTGTACAACGTCTGGTACCTTCAGAGCCAGACATCGACAGGCTGCGAGGTTCGTCTTCGCGGCGGCGAGAATGCCGATTCTGGCGTACTTCATTTCACGGTGATTAGCGTCTAATGAGAACAACACTACAGGCTGTACAGGAAATGGCTCGCAGGCTGGGAAAGCACCCACCCGCGGCACTTGACACTGGGGGCACGTCAATTCAGGCACAACTCGAGCGTGTCCTGGATGACGCATCGAACACCGTGCAGTCCGAAGGGTGGTTCTGGAATACGAAATATGACGTGACTGCAAGTGCTCTGGGTGAGCCGGATGGCGTAGTTCGTGTGAAGATTTCCGAACTCGAGCCGCTGGGCACCTCGCCAGAAACCTATGCAACCATTTACCACGTAGACACCGAGCCAAGCGAGGACATGCGGATTGTTCGCAAGGGCAACTATCTGTATGACCTGAAAAACAACACCGACTCCATCACCTCTAACAAGAAGGTCCGGTACTCATACCAGCGGCAATTCGGGGAGGTTCCAGAAGCATTTCAGTCGTGGATCATTGCTTTGGCGAGTTTCAATTTCAATCGCTACTACATTGGCGACAAAGCCAATGATGGTGCTTTGCAGATGGAAATGCAGGAGGCTCGGCGGCAGGCAACTCGCGAAGAAATTCGTTCCTCAGATATCAACGTGTTGGACACGCAAGCCATGCGGCAAATCCGCGGGCGGCGGCGGACCCCTGACAGGAGCATCTACGAATAATGGCTATTACCGGAATGTCTTTCGTTGAGGCAATCAACGAACTTGTGGAAACTGTCAACGAGTTTCCAATGTCAGGAAGCACAAAGCCCAGCGGGTCTGGAGATACCACCTCGATATACGCCAGGGCTGAGACTTTCATTGATCGAGAGAGCCGCCGGATTCAGGCACTAGGCTGGCCTGAAAACACCACCTTGTCTCGAGCAGTTACCGCTGAGTCTGGCGCCAAGACCGTGCTTGTCGAGGCATACCTCAGCGTTCGGGCTGCGGGGCCAGACCAGCACCGCAATCTTGTCATGCGGTCCGTCACATCAGGAAGCCCGGCGGTAACCAACACCAAACTGTATGACGCTGACAAGCAATCATTCGACATCACATCGGCCAATGATGGGACCGTCTACCTCGACACCGTTGAAAACCTCGACTTCGAGTACCTGCCGAACCATCTCCAAGACGTAATTGTTGCGCGTGCAAAGATGACGTTTCAGCGACGAATTCAGGGCAATGCGGAGGCAGACCAGCAACTCATGCAGGAGTACGCACAGGCCGAGCAGTTGGCGTTCAGAAACAAGCCTGACCTGGATCAGAACTTCAACATTCGCCCATCGTTTGGGGCGGCTCAGGAACAGCAACAAGGATGAATCGACCATTTGTCGAAGCCGTACCGAGCCTTGTCCAAGGCATTTCGCGGCAAGCGCCAACCATTCGGTTTCCAGGGCAGGTAGCCGATGCCAAGAATATCAACTTCTCAGTCGTTGACGGCGCCCGAAAGCGGCGAGGGAGCATACCGCTCAAGACTCTCAGTGGAAGCGCGGGGGCCAGCACGGAATACCGCATCCACCGGATTGAGCGTGATGATGAGGAAGAGTACGCAATCGTATACGGTAAGAACTTCCTCAAGATCGTTGACATCAACACCGGTACCGAGGCACAGATCAGCGGCAGCACCTCCTATATATCTGGAGCAACTGCTGCACAACTGAAGTTCAGCACTGTTGCAGATGCAACGTTCGTGGTCAACACCAGCACGAGCGCCCGATGCACCAATGACAACTTGGACACAATTGACGCATCAACGATGCCTCATTTGATTACTCGAGAATCCACCAGCCCGCTTCGCTTCAGTTTTGCTGAGGTGCCGTGGAAAGAACGCTCATACAATCGCCAGATCATCAAGCCTCGAACCGGTGACGCCTCTGCTAACTGGACTTATTTGAGTTACAAAGGCGAAACTACTCTCCCACTCCTGGGGGACATGGGCAGTGAGTATGTGCAAAAGGCACTCGAGGGCAACGGGAAAAACCCCCGGGATTCTCTGGAAATTCTGTCTGAGGTTTACACCAGCAACCAAGGAATCACAGACCCCGCGACGGGTTCCTCGTTCAGCAATGCCACTCAATACACGTCCTACCCGCTCAACCAAGGGACTTGGCCGCCACAGTACCAATTCATCAACACTGACCCCTACCCAAACACAATTTGGGCACACGCGATTGAGGGGCTGGGCGCCTTCCCTTGGGGCAAAGTGATCTGCACCGGCGGTCCCCTCAACGGGAACGACATCATTGTGCAGTTCTCTCCAGACATCATCGTGGATTCACTAATCGGCGCTAACCCGACTAGGACTATCCTCCGGGGGGATAATGACAACGATCCACCCCCGCCATTTGTGCGCGATCCCTTGACAAATGAAAACGGCGGCATTCCAATTCGTGACATCAGTTTCACCCGGAATCGCTTGTGCATTGCGTGCGGGGAATTTCTGTGCTTCAGCGCAATTGATGACTTGTTCAACTTCTACCTAGAAGAGCCGCCCACGCTCACTGACTCCGACCCTATTGTCGTTCAGTTGGCTGCTTCTGATGTGAGCCTTGTGGACTTCATGGTCCCCTTCCAGAAGGCAATGGTGGTGCTCACATCTAGTGGGCAGCAGTTTGAACTAACTGGAGCCGAGACTTTCACTCCGACAACTGCCGCAATTAGCCCGTCCACCAAATACGAGACACAGAATTGCCGACCAGCACAAATTGGCAATCGGCTGTTTATGGTCGGAAGCAGTGCCGACTACTCCACACTCTTGGAGTACGTGCACAACGCGAACTCCCTGACCAATGAGGCTATGGATCTCACTAAGCACGTTGATGATTTGATTCCGAAAAACGCGCTGTCTGTGTTCACTGCTCCAGGCCAGGAGATGACTTTCATAATTCCTGTTATTGAAAGCGGGACTGAAGGCGATGTGTTTACCTCAGACGTTGACGGTGACGCCGCTGTTGGTTGGGCCGCGGCGGGCACATGGTCTGGCGGTACCGCGCCCGAGCCGTGGGATACAGCGCAAATTGCGACTGGTGACAAGGTGTTCCTTAGCGCCCTTAGCAGTTATCCAGGTGGATCTCCATCTGACCCTGCCGCCGTGAACTCCAAGATGTACGTTCACCGCAGTTACACAGTTGGCAACGAAAGAAAACAATCGGCTTGGAGCGTCTGGGATTTCGGGGCCGACCGACTTCAAGATGCACGTGTGTACGATGACAACATGGTCTTGCTTCGCAAGTACAAGTCTGGAGGCACGTGGAAACTCCAGTTGGACACGCTCAACCTATCTGAAGGCCAAGATGCCCCATCCGGGTTCCCCTGGCCGGTACACCTAGATCATCGTCAGAAGTTCACTAGCGGAACACACTCTAGCGGAACAACTACGTGGTCCACTGGTGACGCTGAGATTGACTGGATTGTCACGGCGGGAGGCAACGAATATGCCGCCACCAATTCGAGCGGTTCAGTCAGCGGGCCTGATGGCGTTGACCTTTCCTCTACTACCGTATACCTGGGTCGCAAAGTTTCTGCTGAAATCACCTTGTCTGAGGTGTACCCCCGCGACCGCAACCAGCGAGCAAATACCGAGGGACGGGTTTCGATCAAGAAGTTGGTGGTTGGACACAGGCGCAGCCGTGACTACTCAATTGAGGTGACTACCGACAGCGCACTTTCTCCTGATCGCAGCGAGCGATTCCAGTCGGCTTCTGAATCTACAATTGAAACAGGAACCAAGACCATTTGGGTCAACGGAAAAAACACTGAAACCACGGTCAAACTAACATCAGACAACGCTTCGCCGTGCGTCTGGGTGTCTACTGAAACCCACGGCGTGCATCACACCGGAATGCTGGAGGACAAGCAATGACAGGCGCTGAAATTGCCATGATTTCCATTGCCTCAGTGGGCATGGCGACCTCTATTGGTTCCGCTGTTTACAGTGGCCTCGAACAATCAGAAATGGCCGAACGTCAAAACCAAGCCATTGAAGATGCCAAGAAGCGAGCCAATCGCAACGTAGATATTCGCACAAACCAGCACAAGAACAACCGGGACTTGCTTACCAAGACCGCCCTTCGGAAAGCCGACTACGCAGCACTTCAGGAGTCCGCGGCCCGAAGCATCGCACGCGGCCAAGCCAAGGCAGCGCTCTCTGCGGGTGGCCGTGTCGCTTCGGCTGGCACCTCCACGCTTGCACTGCTTGAGCAGATTGAAATGAAGTCCGAGTGGAAACAGCACCTGATAGCAAAGGGTGCCGCCATGCAGATTGACCAAGCAAATATGGGCTATGCCGCGAATATGCTTGGGACGGTTCAATCATACGAGGAACAGTGGTACAACCTGGACAACCAAATGACCAACGCATTTGCCGCTGGCTTAGGCGGTGGCCTCGGGGCATTCGGGGGCGGCCTGTCTATGACGGCGGGAGGCATGAGTATCGCAGGCGCGTTTGAGGGCACGGGTGATAATTCCGGTGGAGGTGATGTTGGATGAGTAGAAATCAAGTCGCAGGTTTCTCGACCGACACCGCGACTGGTATACCTGGGCTGCCTTCCATTTCAGGGGCGACCACACCAATGATTGCAACTCAGCCTCGGATTCAAACCCAGGCCGGGCTGGATCTTGGCAAGGTGATGCAGCAGTTAGGGTCAAGCACATATCAGGCTGCATCAGTGCTGGGAAATTTGTCCACGAAAACTGCATCGACTGGATTGAGCCTGCAAGAAGGCCAAGCCATCGGGGTTGAATTCAGCAATCGGTACGAGGAAAAGAACTTCGAGGTATCCATCCCCACCGAACAGGGGAATGTGAATCTTCGCGATTTCACCATTGATCGCATTGGCGCGTACATGGAAGCCAATGAAGGGAACCTTGGGCAAGCCTTGCACCAAACTACCATTGACCTGATTTCGGTACGGATTCCTGCTGACGCGACCCCCGCGGAGCAAGCGGCTTACCTTCGTCGGTCTTACACCCCCATCGTCAACAGCATGGGGAAGTATTACGTTGAAAATGTGCTAGGGCATCACAAAGAGGCCATTCAATCTGCATGGGTCACAGCCTTTGCAGATACTGGAAAAGTTGTCAGTAGCAAACAGATCTGGGACGTGTCCAAGTCTGCAAACCAAGGATATTGGTCACGCGACGAAGTTCCGCAGATAATGGCTCAAATTGCCACCGAGCACGCCGATGACGGCAATTACGACATAGCCCTCGCTCAACTTGATGCCATTCCTGACAAGCCGGAGTTCGACAAACTTCGCGCCGACACTGCCAAGAAGATTTCTGAGCAGCGGGCTGAGTCTGTCAGCATTGCATTTGGTCAACAACTCGACCTTCTGGATACTGAGTTGTACTGGATCTCTGAGAGTGTTCTTGATGAGGCAGCCAAAGTTGCACTAGACCCCAACATTGACGGGGCAGACCAGATTGTTTCGGTGATTCAATCTTGGGCCAGCAACACCCCCATGAGCCTTCGGCAACGCGATGCCATTCTTGATCGCATTGGTCAAGAGGCGGCGTTCCGAACCGGCTACAACGCAGGCGATGAATTCGCAAAGATGCGACGAACATTGCCTGATGAGGCCAAGGCTGCTCGAGACGAGTCTGCAATACGTGACTTCAACCGGCGGAACGCTGAGGCGGACATATTCGTGTTTCTTGAAGAAGGAACTATTGCGGGACATGATCTTTCGGAAAAGACTGAAGAGCAAAAGAGCGAAGCACTCAAGGCACACCTGAAGAACAAATACGGCCAAGACTGGGCACAGCATTGGCGAACATACGAAAACTTGTCTCGCGAAGAAACCGAAGTCGCTTCGACTGACGCCTATGACAAAATTCGGGTCGATATTGCTACTGCCAGCAGTGGTGCTCACCGGCAGTTGTTATTCGAGCAACTGGTTCTGTCTCCTGATGGAACTCCAATGAATACAGACCTGACCCACCAGCAGATTTTCAACCTGCACAAGATGGTGGGCACAGATCCGGTGGATTTCATGGCTGATGGCAGTCGTGACTTTTCCGAACTCGAATCTCGGATTGAAGACGCTTTCATTGCCGCCTCGGGTGGCAAGTGGGAATTGTCTGGTGGCAGAAAGTATGCAACTTGGGAATTTGTCGGAGGACAACCACCCCAGTTTGAAACTCGTCGCCTGGAACTCATGAATGCCGTCCGTGATGACATTGCTGATTTTCAAGATGAGGCATGGCTCAAACGATACCGTGCAATGACTCTAAGTGAAAAGCGAAACGAAATTCGTCAGCAGTACGACACAATCCGCAAGAAGTACCTTGGGGTATCTCGGTCTGACGTTGGCGACGGAACCGTGCAGCCTGACTGGGTGAACATGAGTGAGGGCCAGGAATACGGATATGCCATTGGGTTTGGGTTCTCGCTGCGACCGCAAGAAGATACTGACACTGACATAGCCGTTCCAACTGACAAGAAGGATTCAGAATGAGCCAAGCACCTAGCGGCCCCGATCTTCCACCCGAAGAAGTCGTGCCAAATGGCACAGTGGAAGCACCGGCTCAGAACCCTGAAACACCCGAAGAAGAACACGCCGCCCGATACGCACCTGAAGAACTCAACCAGGTCATCAGTGAGCGTGCGACTGCCTTGTCAGAAGCAGGAAAAAGCCAAGAGGAAATTGTTGCAACTTTGACTGATGAGTTCTCTGGCCAGTTGCCTCCAGCCGACCCAGGCGAAGCGGCTGCTCTTGAGGCAGTGAGAACGGGTGAGCAGGAAATTGACGCGGCTGCGATGGTTGAAGCGACCTCTCAACCTGAAACCCCCCAGATGACGGGGATCTCAGATGAAGAGTTCGAGCAACGACGCCGGGATCAACTCTCGATCCCTGATCGAATGGTCGAAAACTTCCGAGATGGCTGGGCTGATTTGCATGGAATGCTTCCCGAGTGGATGCAGGCTGCCGGTCCAATTATCGAGCGGCCTCTGTACAACGGGTTCATGCCGCGAGATCCGATCAATTCATTGTCATATGGAATCGCGTTTGCTCGAGGGATTGGAAAGGCGTTGATGTCCGTTGACAACATGCTCCTCGGGGCACTCGGATATTCGATGGATGAACTTCCAAACCCTGATGAGGCGTTGGGAGTTTCTAACGGCTGGGCACCGGGCTTCGTGGAAGCCGGAACGCAGTACGGAGTGACCTCGCTGGCAATTGCTTCTGGTGCTTACGTG
>TARA_R100001594_G_scaffold76827_1_pt1 | contig 10373 bp, 16 predicted proteins | sample TARA_R100001594 | Tara Oceans TARA_R100001594 (sample SAMEA2622752) | marine metagenome | biome: marine biome (ENVO:00000447); feature: marine epipelagic mixed layer (ENVO:xxxxxxxxx); material: "saline water (ENVO:00002010), including plankton (ENVO:xxxxxxxx)" | depth 150 m
CTGTAATGTATGATACCGCACGATAACGACCCTTTCCGACTCTTCTCAATGGCATATTAATCACTTCTTTTTCCAAATGCTTAATTTACGCGGGGGTCCCCACATGCTATATTTACTGCTCGCTTCTCTTATTCTAAAGAATTTGTCAAGCCATGTTTGAGAACCTCGCCCGCTATCGGCTATTTTGAATAAGCCCTCTTCATTTCGCGCGAAATACTTCGGCCTCTTTGCCATCAAATCCCCATCCTCTTAACTTGAATCCTCAATCGTCGGGCTGCCCTCGCTAGAGTGTCCGACTGGCGCATACGACGCTTGCCGTTTGAAATTTTCTTCTTCGGCATGTAGGCTCGCCTTGCCGTCTTGCGTACTTGTCCTTTCTTGGTTCCCATATCAATCACCTTTTTCTAATTCTTATGGGTCTTATCGCTCGACCTCTTGGTGCTAGTTTATCACCTAAAAAGGTGAGAGATTTACCCGCTTCGGGATAGAATACCCTTGTCAAACCTTTATTTTTTCCCCTACCTTTGAAAACTATTGTCTTTTTGTTAGATATTATTTTCCATGCAGGTTGTCTTGGCATATTACTCACTTCCTCCACTGGCCGCTCTTGCCGCACTACTTCTCGCTCTTGCGTTGATGTAAATAAATATGCCTATTACGACGACTCCCCCCAATATCCACCATTTGAACCTATCAAAGAAAGTGCCCGCTATATCAGCCGCCCCTTCAACAATCCCCTCGCCAGCATCAACAATTTGACCCCCTACTTCATCTTGACCAATAAAGGACTTTTCAGCCGCAGGTTGAATTGCTAGAATATCTCGATTCACATATTGCGCCTCATCGTATTCGGGATTAACGGATAACTCGTTGGCGACTTCGATTGTGTAGGTTGTATCGCGCCCGTATGCTGGCCCTTGATAAGTACCCGTTACGGTACCTTCTAAATCCTCGCGTATGGTCCCGTCGGGCAATTCCCATCGCGAACCTTTCTCCCAGTCAATCATTAACTTCTCGGCCTTCACCATCGTTAAGGATATTTCATCATCGGCCTCTTCAATTGAAGTCCACTCTCGCCCTTGAACCATGACTAGGAAGGGCCGAATAGTATCGCGCTCATTATCAATATCAATTTCTAATCTATCGCCCGCATACATTGTAAAAGTGAAAGTGTTGGAACTTTTAGAGACTCCATCAACCACATTATTCTCAATGAAAGTTAAGGCTGAATCGGTGGTTAATTCAAAGGTGACTCGCCAGTTCTGCGCTATGGTGAAACCTACCGCCCCGCTAGGGTTGGCCGTCACACCTTCCCAAGTGACTCTTGGAGCGTCAAAATCGTCTAATTCAAGGGTGTTTCCTCCATTCGACCAAGAGGCGGCATCATCATATGGGCCGGTGCCTAGAACTCTATTTCTAAACGGTAGGGCCGCCATATCATCAAACCCGCTTTGAAAGGTTTGCTGAAATGTTAGAGGGCTTTCCTCCCAGTATATGTTCAAGTTTTCATAATCGACTAGTGTCGGAGTATTGGCGATAACATTTTGCTTATCAATCTCCGCCTCGACTTCATATTCTGCCGTTTGAGTCTGAATCCGATTATCAAAAATAAATTCCGCTTGCTCTTGGGTTTCCGCTTCTTCGCTCCAAATTGGGGCAATAAAATCACCCGCACTCTTGTTATATTGCTCGACTCGATAAGTTACTATTGGGTTGGCGACATTACCGCTAGTGATTTGAATAATTCTCATACTCAAAACGCGAGTAATACTTGCCCCCTCATAGGTGAGAGTTACCGATTCATCGCGAATGATTTTTTCTTCATCAATTGGCTTCGCTAGATATTCAGCATCAGCCGCGTCTTTCTCCGCTACGGTGTCATAAACCACACCATCAAGACCAGTTCTTTCTTCAACATCTAACCTCGCCCTTTCTTCTTCGACGGTTTCCCCTCTCTCATTGAGAGATTTCTCACCTTCTAAATCGTCGGTAGTTTCAGCCTCGTCACCCTCGATAGTGTCATTATAGGCCGTTACCACGGTTTCTTTGAATGAATCATCAACCTCGGAATAAATACCAGTGACGGGATAGAATGCGAGGGCATCCATAGCCACGCGAGCATTTCCTTTATCGGTATATGCCGTTTTTGTGATTAAGAATCCGGTGACTTGACTGATATATGCCCCACTAACCAAGTAACCGTCATAATTTGCCACATAATAGAGCCTATACTCGCCATTCTGCGCCACTAATCGCCCAGTTTGAGCCGCACCCCCACCTTGAGGTTTTGTGGTCTTAAACTCCACATTTGGGAGCGTCTTGAGATTGTCAAGGCTAAGGGTTTGTAGGTCAATCAAAAATCAAACCCCCATCATAGGGGCCACATCAATTCCGAGAGTCAAAGCGACGGCCATAAGCAAACCTTTGGCGAGCGTTTTGATTGCGCCCAGTTCTGCGAGTATCGCGCTCAAATCGTTCTCAACTTGATTGACTCTCTTCTCTAAATCGCGAATGCGTGAGTTCTGTAAATCGTCGGCTTCGCTTGGCATATCGACTCACCTAGTATGACTTAGACTTTGAACATTCAACCGACCACATATACACTTGAGCCGTATTTAGGTTATGAGTCGAAGCGAAGTAAAGAGTTCCGCTTGAGGGTGTGTTAAAAGTTAAGGTCATACCGTTCAAGGGTGATATTGCCGCAGCGTCATTCATTTTCTGAAGTTTGAACCTAGTGGTGTCCGATTGTAGGCCGCCTTCACTATATGAAATATAAACGGCATGAGATAGGCAACCGATTGTCAAACTTTGAGCATTTGAATAACTCAAGGCCAAGGCTGGCCCGTTGAATGTCAATATCTGCGCGGTTCCGCCCTGTATAGTTCCGGTCATGTTATCACCTATCACAAAGGCCCAAGTGACCCCCCTCCCTTCAACCAGCGTGAGGGGAGGGGTAGTCGTTTGGGGAGGTTTGTGAAAATCACATCAAGGAACCGTCTAAGGTCGCTGCCGCAGTATTGCCCTTAACCGCTTGAGTTTGACGGACTGGCTCGTTAGCCTTTCCGCCCACCGGTGCGGTGAGAACAGGGACATAGCGACGGGTGGTTGCCGCACTAGAATCCACGGTGCAAACTATATCGCCTCCGGTCAAACCGAGCGTTGGCACCACGATGGCACCACTAAGGCGAGTAGCATAAGATTGAACATCATCGGGGTCACTTGACCCCTTGTTCCACATGATACCGTTACGGGTGTCTCCGTTGTTATTTCTATACATAGAAATTGGGATGCCGAAGTCGCTCAGTGCGTTGATTCGTATGCCGGAAGTGCCATATTCATCACTCTCTTCATCATTAAATATAGCCAAGGCAGTCACAACGCTACCTTTTGGCACATTTTGAGGGACTCGTACTACAACTTGTTCAATCGCGTTTGCGTGGGTGAAACTGGTCGCAGGTACTACCGTAGTGGTCTTTTGTGCGCCATTGTTGTATCTTAGCCAGTAGGACATGCTACCGCTTGAGATTGCTTGAGCCGCAGCCGACCATGATACGATAATCTCGTAACGGTTCACACCTTGAGGGGTATTGCGCCCAATTGGGATATTGAAATAACCGGTTCTGATTTTATCATCAGCGTTTGAAGGGTCCTCAACAACTCGACCACCGATATGATTCATCAAGTAGTTGAATTGAGAACAACCGCCAGTGGCACCGATATAAGTCGCGCCAGCGTTGAAGTCAAAAATTACTTCACCGTTAAGGACAATTCTCATATTATCGACTAAGTTGGAAATTTCAGCGTTTGGCACAGGCGTAGCAGTGTCAAAAGTTAGAGAGTAGCGAAGTTGAACGAACTCGACTAGGCCGCCTCCTGCGTTGATACCTTCCGACCATGTGTTGGCCGTACTTGTTGGCATCTTCCCAGTGGTGGAAGTCTCGTAAATCTTTGTCCACTTGACGGTCATTCAATCACGCCCTGCCTCTTCCGAACATTCCGCTAAATGAAGCCTCGATGTTAGGCCAAACCATAGCCGCCAATCCAGCACCTACGGTTACACCAATCGCCAAGCCTACCCAATCTGCGAGCCCTGCGCCTGTGAAGGAATCCGGTAGTAGTCCGAATGCTGCCATCATAAAACACCCCCGCTAGGAAGTCCTGTCTTGTCTTGTATCATTGTCGTTAATGGCTGGCCAGTAACCCAAGAACTTAGGATATTAGTGCCAGCGATTAATCCGCCTAGAGTGAAAGCGATGCCCGCACCCATTACCATGCTTTGTAAAAAAGTCATGTTAAGGCCTCACCAACATTACCCCTTTAAGGAATGCTCTAAATCCGAATATACCTATTTTTGCCGTTTTTAGGCCGTTTAACGCATTTTGACCCCCTCCTAGTCCTCTAACCCTCGGAACCCCCTCCAAATGGATTGAGAGCGATTTGTCATTTTTACAGGCTCGCAGTACCCCGAATAGCCTCACCGTAATGGTGGAGGCTTTTTCTTGATTTTGTGAAGAATAGAAACATTCGTAATGTTTAAGTACCGACTCGTTTTAGCCCTAACTAAGCCGACAAGAAGCGGCAAGGAGGAATGAAGAATGCAAGCAAAGTTTGAAACTTTAGGTATTAAGATAACAAGAGAAGAACACTATGACTCACAAGGTCGAATTCGACTATTTTGGGTTCTAAGAGATGAAGAGGGCCACATTGATTTAATGACTAAGACATGGCAAGACATGGTTGAAGAAATGATGTGGGCGCGAGTCGAATTAAACAGGGTGTGAGTAAAATGGAAGAAAAAAGTGAGCAAGGAAAATTATACATTGAAACGCCCGACGGTCAAAAGCAATTCATAGGTTACGCCTATGGATTGGCCAAAAAGGGTTTATGGGTTTGGAATGGTCGCGTATGGATGGCTAGGGGATATATGGCAGAATTAAAGAGGTGCGAGTGAAATGGAATTAAGGAGTTCTGATGATAAGATTAAGTTAGAGGGTCGATGCTCAAGAGATATTGCTTCGACTCTTCGCTATATGAAGGAGAACGGATGGGACCACATAGGCAGCGTTCGCATGGTAGGCAAACACCGCGCCATCTTAACAATGCGTGAAGAATACTATGATGAGGACATTTCTGAAATAATCGAGAAAATGTCTAAAATTTTCATGTGTTCGGTATTAGCGACTTGGGGTGAAGAAGAATGAAGGCTAGCGAATTATTAATGAAATTGATGCCACTTGTGGTGAAGTATGATATGTCATTTCAAGACTATCAAAAAATTGAACAAATTTTATTGGAGGAAAAAGTATGAAGTCATTACTTGAATTAATTATCGCGACCTACAATCACGCAGGCAGGGAGTTAAATCTTGAGAGGGATTTAATCATGAGCGTGAACATAACCGAACGCGAATTTGATGAGTTTATTCACGACATAGGCACCATAGGAATGCGAGCGAAGAAGTTCCTACGAGAAGTCAAATATGCGGAGGTGAAGGAATAATGTGGACCGTTGAAAAAATTATTTTATTGTTGAATCAATATAACCCCGATGATGTAGTATTCTTTCAAGATAGGATGGGGCGAGAGGTTATCACTCACGATGTTTGGGCTAACGGCCTTCAAACACTCGATGTGATAATTGGAGTGCTTCCAATAGGAGAGGGTGAAGAATGAACTATTTTGATTCCCAGTATTCAAGAGTTAAGCAGGCATACAGGTGCCGAGTTTGTAATGAAGTCGGCCTGCGTTATCCGCATGAAAAGTGCCCTTGCCATTTGAAAGTGCGAGTATTACCAAAGAGGCGACTACTATGAGCCGCCCACATAATGACCGACTGGGCCGCCCAGTGAGAGCGCATACCGATGTGACATGTACGAACTGTGGATGCCGAATAGGTGTAGGAAATACGCGATTCGGTTCTCAAGCGTTGAAGGCTAAGAATCCGCGATGCGGACCCTGTTATTTGAAGTGGCGAATCCAAGTGAGAAAAGCGAGGGGAGTATTATGACAATTGAAGAGTTCATTCTAAATTTGGCGTGGGGCAAGCACGATATAAGTCCGCGAGTTCAAGACTTGACAAAGCATATCCTCCACCGCATGAAAAATGAGTTTAATCTCACGGATGATGATGCTATTCGTATGTTATACGAATCATTAGAGAGATTGAGCATTTTTGTTAAAGAATGGGCCTAAGAATCCAAGTGAGAAAAGCGAGGGGAGTATTATGATAATATCTTGGTTTAGTGCGGGGGTAACTTCAGCCGTTGCCACACACTTAGCGATTGAGAAATATGAAGATGTGAAAATTATATATTTTGAAACTGGAAACCATCACGCAGACAATGAGCGTTTCATAGCGGATTGTGAAAAGTGGTACGGACAAGAAATTGAAATAATACAAAACCCCAACCATGAAGATATTTATTCGGTATTTCGCAAGCGCAAATTTTTGAATAGCCCGTATGGGGCGCCTTGTACTTTAGAACTCAAAAAGGATATGCGAAGAAAAATTGAAAGTGAGAATACTTTCACACATCAAGTGTTTGGATTTGAGGATGAAAAACGCGAGCGAATGCGCGCTTTAAGATTCTCAAAAGATTATCCTCACACTCGCGCAATCTATCCCCTAATTGATGAGGGATTGAATAAACTTGATTGTATCAAAATTCTGAATAATGAGGGGATTGAAGTGCCTAAAATGTATAAATTAGGATATTCAAACAACAATTGTGTTGGGTGTGTCAAAGGTGGTATGGGATATTTCAATAAGATTAGAATTGATTTCCCCGAAGTATTTGAAAGACTGGCAAAACTAGAAAGAGAATTGAACGCGACATGCTTAAACGGTCAATTTCTTGATGAATTAGACCCTAATAGGGGTCGCATGTCTAAACCCTTAGTTCAAGATTGTGGGATATTTTGCGAAGAAAATTATGCTTAACTAAAGACTCCGAACCGCTTTGATTTCTTCTTAGGTTTGGCCTTGTATTCAACCGGCTCAATCGGATTAAACTTCTTGATTGACTCATCCAGCAAATCAACATAGGCCCACCGATATTCCCCAAGACCGCCCACAATCTCTTCAAAATCAACCCCGAAGATTTTACGAGCGTAATCGTTATCCATTGGATTGATATTCATTACGATTAATGCGCTTAGATTCCCGTTCATTAGTCTCGGCAGGTTACCGAGCCTATGAGTGATGAACATGCCGCGAATACGCTTAGAACGGCCAGCAATCGCCAATTTTTTCACCATTGGGCTAGGCTGGCCTCTTGAATCAAATCCCTTCAAGATGTTTGCATCATCTATGATTATTACGAATGAAGGAATTGGGTCTTTCTTTTTTCTTTTTTGACCTGCTAGAGAAAACACTCCCTCGATAATCGCATCCACATCATCTTCATAGTATTCGGAATCAATCGGATAAAAAACCGTTAAGCGATTCTCCATCATGGAGTCAATCGCGTCATTCGGTGAAGTAGTCGGTTCAACATCGGGACCAAAAAGATGTTCTTCCTTAACCGAGACATAAATGAATCGAGTCTCTTTGAATTTAGGGTTCGTTCTTGAATCGTGAATCAATCGCGTGAGTAAAGTCGTCTTGCCGCTTCCGCTACGGGCAGCCATAGCCGACGATAACGCATAAGGCCCACCATCGGGCAAGAATAGATTTTCAATTAATTCTTTGCTCATCCATTCACCTGCTCGCGCATCACGCTATCCGCTACGGTGGGGCGAGACTTGAAAAATCTGCCTATTAATGGAATCCTTGCGAAGAATCCGCGAACTCGCCCGACTCCTTGAAAGAGTCGAACCTTTGACTTCTTGCGAATTTTCAGAATTGGAGGGACTACATAGAAACCAGTCAAAGCAGCCGCCACGGCTCCCGTACTGATGAAATCCGAAGGATTGATGCCCTTCTCAAGTAGCCATTGATACTGCGCGTGAGCGACCATTTCCTTATCGCTAGAAGAATGTTTTACGGTTAATTCTTGGTCAAGCGTTACGGCACGCCCATAAGTTTGAATCAGTAAATCAACACCGCCTAAGCAGCCTATGAGAATTTGTAAATTCGTATTGTGTAAAGCCTCGATTTGGGCCTTGGTTGGATTCTTGCCTAACTCGCCAGCGACTCCACCAGCAGCCCACTTCAAGGCCGTTGGAAATTCTTCAGTTACTCCCTCTTCTTGAGCGATTTCAAAGTCAAACCAGTCGGGCCGCTCATCCTCTTCAATGGGAATACTCTCATTATTGCTTGATAAGTCCTCTTCAGTGGACTCTAAAGGGGTGGGAGACTCTTGGGTACTATCGGAGAAATTGACGGCTTCAGTGGACTCCTTTGGTGTTATTTTTACAGGTTCGTCTTTTATCTCATTGTAGGCGTTACAGTTCTTTCGATGTTTGTAATATCCACTTTTGGACAATTTCTTGCCGCAGCCTTCACACTGATGAGTCTTATTCTTCTTCTTCGGCATCAGTCTCCACCCCTAAGAAATTCAAGAAAAATTTAGTAATAAAATTCATGCGCCCACCACTCCATTAGCGGCATTTTGGGCCAGTCTTGCGAATAATACGCGAGTCGATTCTTCCTCCATCAAGGTATTCATCGTTCGATGTAGTGAGAGAGATAAGTCCTCATGCTCATTACGACTACGGTGATTTGTATAAAGATGGGAAAATTTAGCGAAGGTAAAGAAAAGGAGAACCGTATCATTTGGGGTGAGATGAGGTTGAACTTCTCGGATAAAATCGCCTAAGTCGGTGGACTGGTTCGTTATCCATTTATCGAAGGCTCGCATACATTGGGGGTTTTTAGTCCACTCCATGACGGTGAGGGGGGTGGAATTTTCTATATTAATTCATAGGTGAACTTATGGGTTCCTACGATTGGAGTCTTAATGATGTCTCCTTTCAAAACCAGTGGCCTCAAGGCTAAACCCACTCGATAAACACTACACCGCATGTTAGTGGTGGAATCCACTTTGTGAGCGATTATCTTCGGAGTGAGTGGAGTGCCGGCCTCTTGTAAAATTTGCACTATCAAATTTCGCACTCTCTCGGTTCTTTGTTTCATTGGTCTATTACCCATCTATCTCGCCTCCAATTCTTCAGTGAACCGATAGTAGCGGCTCGACCTCTTAGGCACTACATTCTCATAGCCGGATTGTATGCCTCGCCTCATAGCAGTCCTCGGTTGAATCACCGAGATATTAACTTGCTCTTTTGTCAAATCTCCATCGCTCTCGGAGACTCCTTTATGTTTGATTTTCAACTTCTCACCTTTCTCATTAAACCAAACATAGGCCTTTCTTTCCCAATAGATTGCACTCGGAATTATCCCCTTGTGACCCTTGGCAAATTCAAAGCCCCATTCGCCCAATTCCTTGCCGATTGTTAGAGGAATTTCATCAAGCGATTCTAAGCCGCAGACATGGACCGAATCAGTATCACAATAGACCACATCAAGGCCAGCATTACGACATGCCATGATAGCCCTTTGAAGTTCAATTCTTGCGTATGAAGTAACACTTGCCGCCCAAGGAAAGAAGGTATTTTTTGAGATACTAGAAGGCTCTAATTCAGTTAAGTAAAACTTGCTTGATTCTGCCGACCAAAAATGAACCTCGTAGTCATTTTGCCAGTTCTCGACCTCCATGATTTTCTCGATGCCCTCCTTATCCTCAATTCGGGCGCACCTATCCTTTTGCCCGAATTTCCCATACAGGGAATTTAACGGACCGATTTTAATAAACTGCTGGCGAGGGTCGCCAGCCGCTTTAAGTCTCATTCTTTGCTCGTAAAAGTAGCCTACATGCGAAGAGAAATGATTGCATGGGGGTGAAACCCATAATTCCTTCACACCCTCCAAGACCCATCCATGTTCAAGAGCATAATTGATTTCGGGAAACATGAGATAGCCGTCATATGTGGTTTGATTGTAGTCGGCTTTTTTGTCTATGATTGTGGGGAGAAATAATTCAGCATCGGGGCCGGCTTTCATCACTACATGACCCCAGTAACACCACCCCTTCTCCTTAGCCGATAGTAGGCCGTGAACGGTTGGCGCACGCTGATAGACCTTATTCGGATTGGGGAATTTTTTATCTTTCATTTCAGCCGGAAACATTGAATTTCTATCTATTGACATAACCCCCAATACCAACACCCCGTCAAACCCTTCAAAGACTTGGACCTTGCCGCCATAATAGGCGAATTTGGCCGCTTCGTTGGCTTGATTAGGAAATGTAACCGAATAGTATCGCTTGCCGGATTTACCGACAAAACTCCATTCTTCCGGCCATGATTTAGCCGACCAAACTCGATAAGCGAGAGATGCCGCAGTTAAGGGTAAATCAGCATCCTCTTTACCAA
>TARA_R100001594_G_scaffold127403_3_pt1 | contig 10349 bp, 19 predicted proteins | sample TARA_R100001594 | Tara Oceans TARA_R100001594 (sample SAMEA2622752) | marine metagenome | biome: marine biome (ENVO:00000447); feature: marine epipelagic mixed layer (ENVO:xxxxxxxxx); material: "saline water (ENVO:00002010), including plankton (ENVO:xxxxxxxx)" | depth 150 m
TTGATTTATAATTTTAGCCATATGAAAATAAGAAGAAGCAATTTGCCTTTTCTTAAGAATAGCTACATGCTTATAATTTAATTCTGCTAATAATTCATACAATGCCATATGATATTGAGCATCTCTTACTTTTGCAAAACCATATTTTTTTTCTTCTTTATCAAAGATTGGTAGAAAATTTAACCACATATAATAATCTCTTGTAAGATAAAATATATTTTTTTCACCATAATATATAACTCCTTCTCTACACTTATCTTTTTCATTATTCCAATATTGTATATAATCTTTAGATCTAAAAGGTTTATCACAATAATATCCTTGATTGTTAAAATTATTAGCTTGTTCATTAAATAACAAAGCAGTATCATCAAATTGATACTGCCCTGGTTCTTTAAAAAGATTTAAAATAAAAGATTTAAAATCTTCATGGGTTTCAAATTCTTGTATACCCCATTTTCCATCTTTATATGTAGGAACTTTTTTATACATCTTCTATTTTACAAGCAATTAAATGGTCATGCATCATAAAACAAGGCTCTCCTTCATGTATATAAGTTCTGTGTTCTTTTTGTTGGCCTACAAATTCAACAAAATCTCCAACTTTAATATCTTCTTCAACTGCTGAACCTACAGCTACAATGTGTCCTCTAGGTATAAGTTCTATTTGAGATGGAGCAAGTAATATTCCTGAATCCGTTTCTTTTTCTATTGGAAGAGGTTTTACTAAAACTCTCTTTCCAAGTGGTATAATTTTTTGTTTTGACATAGTTTTAAAATTTAAATTTATAATTGATCATAAGCTAAACCCTGACCACCACGGACAGAGCTTTGTTGTTCATCTTTCATATCATTATATGCTCCCTTAAAGGATTGTCTAATTTGATCAAACTTAGCAGCAGTATTAACCAATGCAGTTAAATTACCATCTCTACCGTGATCAATAGACGTTGTTTCCATATATCTTGCCAATCTATCTAACATACTTTTAATTCCTTTGTATGCTCTATATGTAGGAGTTTCATATAATTCTTTACATGTATCTATTGCATGTCTTATTGCACCATCTTCTGTTGACTCTTCTAATTCAATTTCTTCAATAATTAAATCTTCTTTTTCATGTTCAGGAAGATTAAAGAAAGGATTCACATCTGGATCTGGACATGTCATATAAAATACATATTGGTATACAGATAAATAAGTATCTGGATATTTTTCCATAACAGTCTTTAAAGACTTTAAAGTATAACAGTGTTCACTAGGAACAACTTTACCATTTTGAATATCAAATAATTTTATTAACATAGCGGATTATCTTTTAACCACATTATTAAACTTTGTACTTCTTGTTTTAAATATGGTAAATTATACATTTTTACTTCTTTAACAATTGGTTCTTTTTGTTCATTATATTTTGTTATTGGATAACCATGCTCATCTTTACCTTCTTCTTCAAATATTACATGTTGAATTGTTAAATCACCAATTTTAAGTTTAGGATTATGTTTTTTTATAATATATACATATAAACTTAATTGTAAATTATAATGTTTAAGATTACAATCATCTAAATTACTAACTGGATTATACATCTTGGATGTAATACCTTCCCAATTAGTAAATCCTTTTTCTTTTATTTCTTTATTTGTTTTATAGTCAAGTATATTAATCTTACCATTAACTATACTTACAAGATCAGCTTGTCCGCATAAACCAGCAGACTTCAAATAAACAAAATGCTCTGGGTATACACCTTCAGATAACTTTTGTTCTGGTGCAATTTTTATACCATTATTATCAGTTATAGGTTTTACAATAGGAACCTCTACACCATCTCTTTCTATTGTGGTAAATTCACATAATCTTTTTTCTCTTTCGTCATGATACCAATTACCTAATTCAATAGCTCTTTTAGATTCATTATTCCAAATTTCTAATATTTTTTTTGGAGGTATTTTATACCATTTAGATCTTTTATTTTTAGATGATTTTTTAGATTGTGCTTCTGCATCAAATTTAGGTTTAAACATACCTACAAATGATGTAACACTTGTCCATTTGATTTGATCTTTTTCAAGATTTTCATCAAGTGTTTCATATATATGACCATCTGATTTAAATATTACTGGCATCTTCTTTGTCTTTTATTTGTTTTTTAACTTTTTTCTCTGTCTCTTTATTCATAACAGCATTCCATTTACCCTTTGGACAACCTGAAGATAATGATCTTATTTTTAAAGCTATACTGCAACCACAATCTGCACAACAAGGTTGCGTGCCTCTCATAGCACATTTACTTCCTGAATTATCAAGAAACTCACAACGTGCACATTCTTGCCATCTTAATGCTGCAATTTTTTCTATATCTTCTCTTTTGAATATTTTATTTTTGAGACCCTCAAAAATTTTATCCATATTTGTAAATGCACCTAAAAGTTTATTTATTCTCATTTTTAAATTTTAGTTTTTTATTTATTCTCTCATTTACTTTACTAAGAGCTTTTTCCATTTGTTTAACTTTTTCATGTATAGGTAAATACTTTTCATAATCTTTATATTCATTCTTTCTTAAATTACCTATTATATCTTTATTTCTTTTAATTGATTGTTCTAATTTTCTTTTTCTAATACTAAATGTTCCTAATCCTGAAACGCTTATATGTGTATCTGATAATTCAGATAAATTTTTTCTAACCTTTGCATAGTAAAAAGTTACTATATCTTCTACAACATCTCTATGAACATTTATTTCTTTTGCCACTTCTTCAAAAAAAGCTTTATGATTCTTTGGTTTCAATTCCTAAAATTTTATAATCTAATAATATTATACCTTCTGTTTGTATATTAATATCATCATTTAATGATATTGATTTTTTATTAGATCCTTTTTTAATAATTAAATTTTTCTTTTCAGCTTTTGCAATAGCATTTCTGCAAGATTGAGAGCTTTTAAATATTCCCATTTCAGAAATTTTTTCACAAAAATTTGTTAGTTCATTATTTCCTTGTTTAGCCAATACTGCTAAACATTCCAAATCAGAATTACTAATTTGAATATTATTAAAAAAGCAATAAGTAAGGATCTGATACTTTACTACCTGATCCTTACTTGTTTTTACTTTTTTGTTCACTTTATTAACTATAGCCATGAATGTAATATATCTTTACTTTCTAATAAAGTGTAGGTAAACCTATTGCCCCAAGTATCTCTTGCTTTTCTACATATTTTCATAAAAAGCTTCCAATCATCATTAGCAGCAATCACTTGACAACCTGCTGACCATTTATCTACTTGTGTAGATTTTTTACCAGCATATTTAGTAGCCCTATGAATATTTATTCCAAAATTACCTTCTTGTACTGAAGATTCATAAAGATTATACATATGATCTCTATTATCATCTCTATAAACTTGTACAGGTCTATCTTGTCCTAAAGCTTCATATCTACCTTGATGTTTTCTAATAATGTGGCTTCCTCTATATTGCCCAGGTTTTAAAATAGCAACACCTTCTTTTCTCATTATATTTTCAACCCAATGTGTCCCTGGGTCTGTAGTACAATCAAAACAATGGAATTGCCATTTACCATCAACTTTATAAGAAAGAGTTATTTTGTCATCAAAGCGGTTTGTAACTTCATTCTTAGTATCTGAGTTTCTTACACCCACAATATTAAGATTATAGTTACCTTTGTCAAACCACAGATAATCTGTTTTTTGCTTGATGGTCTCTTGAATTTTCTCTCTAGTTAGTTGCATCTGCTTTACGCTTTAAAGTTCTAGGAGCATTGTCTCTCATTTTTTTAGCTTCTTCTTGAGCTTTATTAAATGCTTCTGATGCCTCCTTACTTATCTGATTAGTAGATTTGCCGTTTTCTCCTGGAGGGCCTGCCATAGTATTAGCTATAAACATTTGCGCCTGAAGTCTTTCAGCACGAGTTTTTTCAATATCTCTTAATAAATTTTCATATTCTAATTGAATCTTTAATGAAGGAATATGATCTTCATAATAAGCTGTTACTTCAGCTCTTTTTGCTTCTAACTCTTCTTTTGTAAGATCAGAAGAATCTGTAGAAATATCTTCTACTTTAGTTTTCTTTGCCATTTTATAAAATTTTTAAATTAATAACTATGGCAAATATATATAAAAAGTTTAAATAAAAAAAGTTTAGGGATTATTTTTTTGCAAATTTTTCTATACCGCTTATTCCAAAGCATCCAAGTACAACCCAAACAAATGAATCATACACAAATTCATTAATAACTAGATCATAACCATACCATCCGGTTGCTAGATCTGCCATCATTATTACACACATGATTACAAAAGCTACAAATCCAATTATAGACTTTTCATTCCAATCATTGTCATCTTTAAATATTTTCATTTTAAATATTTTTAACGTTTGCCACCGTCATATTCTACGGCATAACCTTCTTTTACGAGGCAATCATTTACGCAAACTTTAGTTATTACATCTTTTCCTGCAATTTTATCTATTAACAATCTGCCAAGTACTCTACCGTATTTACCAAGTTCTTGTGATTCTAATTCAAAACAATTAGCAGCTCCGTCTAACATTTCAATTAATCTTTCTTTTGCAGCTAACCCTAATTTCTTTTCAACCTTATTTCTAGTTCTAGATTCTGGAGCATTGATTCCTGCTAGTCTGATTCTTTTTTTAATCTTAACATCAAAGCCAAGATCTATTTCCGCATCAATAGTGTCACCATCTACTACTCTGATGCATTTTGCATTATAATTGTACATCTAATATTTTTTTTAGTTCCGCGCACTTCTCATACTCCTCTAACTCTTCATAGTAGTCTATCATATCTTCTACCTCATCCGTTCCCCATCCTTCAGACGGATCATAAATTAATACTGCTTTTGTACCTACATGACTAAATTCATCACGTCTATCTAATAATTCTTCAAAGGTTGCCTTCTTAGTAATTACTAAATAAGAGTTATCAAAAGCTTTTTCAACCATCATCTGTTCTAAGTGAATCCTTTCAGACTCACTTAGTTCAGGTAGATGATCCTCATCAGGGTTTTCTTTCATAGTTTTAAATTTTAAATTATGCAGGTTCTTCTGCATTAATAGCGCATCCTGAAAATGAGCTAACACATTTTGTTACTTGAGTTGCTGTACCATCATATACTCTTAATACATTAGCAGCTGGATCTTTTTCAAATCTAGATAATACCTCACCTAACTCTAATATTGCTTCTCTTATAGATGCATTAGCACATGCTACAGTACAATATACATCATCCATTTGAGCCGCACCAGAAGCACCAGCTGTAGGACCAGTATCTTTAAATATCATATGTATCTCATCAGCACCTCCATTAACAATGCATGAAAGATCGCTTAGCTTAAGCATAGCAACTTCTTCAGTAGTTGCAGTTCCATCAGGAGTAACACCACTTGCAAAAAATAAATATTTCATCTTTTTTATATTTTAAATGTTTACGAATTAATTAACGTTATCACTATACGAATTATATCCCCCCTATTAATGGTTATTATTTTGATCCCCCCCTCATACTGCACATGCCTTTTTGTAAAAGAAGCCATCCCTAATAGTGAATTCCTTATAGTATAATATACTAAATTTTTATTTGCCAAAAAAATTTTGTGTGTTTAAAGTTCTGATGGGGCCCTAGCGTTTTAACTCCCCAATTTATTTTTGGCGGGGCCTAGCCCCATAAAAATAATTATTAACAATTAAAATTTTATTATTATGAAAAAAGTAATTTTCCATGAACAGAGTGACAAGAGCGATGCTCTTATTGTCAAATCTAAGAAGCTGTCTACAACTAAAGCCATTATAAATGGTGTAGTGGTAGAGGCAAGAAACCAAGAAGCATCTAAAGATACTACTTGGGGTCTTATAGCTGCAGTTGATTTGCCAACAGGAGTTGACATCCACGAACTGGGTCTTGAACAGGACCAGGAAATGCCTGGGTGGAGATTCTCATCAGTACCAATAATGGAACTGGATGAAGATGGTAATCCTACAGACGTAGAGTCTGGCATGTATTGGGTTGAACCAATACCTGGCTATGCTGATAAGTATCTTGCTTCGCAAGAGACTGATGCAGCATCTGAGCCTGAGGACAAGCCTAAGGCTGCAGCCAAGAAGTAATTCTTGGGGTGGAAGAGAGGAGCAATCCTCTCCTTCCATTAAAGAGGACTGAATAGACTTACTGTAGACTGAATAGACTTAATAGACTTACAATACTCACTTAAATAGAGCATGATCACTCCATATCCTGATGATATCAGTTGTATATGCACATTATGCTTTGTTTAGTGTTTAATTCTTTTCTTATGTGCGTGTGAATGTGTATGATTACCACAAAACACCACTTTTTACCACCTTAATAGTAATCAGCTGAACTCAACAGCATTAAAATAAGATATAGCTATAATCATTAGTATTGTTACACATACACATCCATATGGTTGGAATGATTAGAGTTAATTAGTTTGTTCTCTCTCTATAGTAGAATTATAGTAACGGAGGCAAATAAAATGGGGATGAAAGGTTTTGCCTGCATAGAAGACCACTTGTGGTACTATGTAGTATCTCAGTTCAATTCTGAGCATCTCCACTATGTACTACTTCGGTAGTATTTTGGCTGCATATAGTCAATAGGATAAGCCTAGTAATAGGAATAAAGTGAACAGGTTAGCACCTTAGTAGCGTTGCATTAGCAATCCATGTATGCAAGGTAGTAACCACAACAATGTCCTTATGGATGAGTTGTGATACCAATAGCCGTTGGTATTGAGTGTGAAAGCACAACAGGTAAACTATTAGAATATGATGGACACTCTAGGTATAGAGTTACTGTTGTATTCATTACAAATGATGTGGTTACAGCATCGTGAAGTAACGTAAATAGACATATTTACACTGAGCAGTTGTAGTGCGTTGTCCTGAAAGGGATGATGGTTACATTTCTGATGCACTGCTTGGATCTAGGTTAGTTAATATAGTTAGTCACACTTACGTGACATAATCAATTATTAATAGAAAAGTAAAAGTCATTGGACATCTTATAAGGACAATTACCTTATTTCCCTGTAATATGGGAACAGTTATAGCTCGCAAGGCTATAGTTGAGATGATATGGTTATCTACCTTGGGCACAAGGCGTGGTATAATAGTTTACTATTGTACTTAGATAGGGGAAGGTACTTCTCTGAAGAGTTTACAACTCGTGATGTAATCATTGATTCTATGGACTGTAGGATGAACAACTGCCAGCACAGGATAAAATGCGGTAATGCTTGCTACTATGTAGGAATACATAGTGTGTGTAATATGACAGACATGTCATATAATGTTAGCGGAAATGGTCACTCACTCAGCCATAGAGAAACAACAGAGTAAACTGTTCAAATCAATTAATATTAATCACTTAAAACAGAACTTATGAAATTTTATTTAGACTTAGCCATAGATTGTGGCATCGTTAAAACATTTGAAGACTCTTATGTTGGTACAATACAGACATTAATACCATTTAGAAATGGTTTATCATTATCAATTGTTAGATCAACTGATAAGAAGAAAGCAGAGATGAAAGAAAGAATGGGAGGAAGAGATTGGACTGGTTTGTATGAAACATTAGGATATGAAGTATGGGATTTTGATAAAGGTATCTTACCTGATGGTGGTCCTGTTAGTATGTCTGAAGATATGATAAATGATTTAGTTAATAATTATTTGGTTGAGATGAATAAAGATTTTTCTTTTATTATTCCTGCAAGTGAAATCAAAGTAGTTGATGAATCTGAATGTGATACATGGAAAAGAATCAATTAAATCTTAACAGGTTGTGCGCTGACCTTAACTAGCGCAACAAAAACAGTTTCAACAATTAAAAACAAAAACAATGAAAGAATTATATAATATATTTAAATGGATACATAAAAAAGAAACTGAAGCAGATTATAGGGAAAAGAATGGTGATATTTTTAACAAAAGATTGTTAGAATTACAACCTGGTAAATCTTTTAAAGGACATGCTGCTACAGTATGTATATCAAATACTGATATACATAAAGGAGTAGATGTTACAATACATCAAAGATATTTTAATACCAATACAACTCAGAGTTATTATCCTCAGGATAATTTAACTGAGAGAAGTTTTTCTACTTTTAGTAGGAATACTCAGTGGATGAATAAAATCTATAATTTATTACTTAATGAAACAATAAAGATGTATAACATTTGTCAGTATCAGAAAGGATGCTATTACAAATGGAAGTTTGATAAGTATGAAATAGATTTTGATGAGTATGGAATATATATGTCAAATAAATGTACTGTTAAAGGATTAGGTTTGTTAAATCATAAAGAAAACATTAATGAGATAAAAGAGATGAATAATATATTGTCTAGATTTAAATCTTATCTTAAAAATGTAAATCTTTTAGATATTCTAACAAATATTTCGCGTGAAAGTGATGATGATCACATGCGTGATGTATTTATAGTTAAAAAATTCTCATTCTAACGTTTGAATAGGTGTGATTGCCTGTTCTGTTTAAGTGAGTAGTGATTAGAGGAGCAGCTTAGGTTGCTCCTTTAGTCCAAATGTGACTTAGATGTCATACATAACAATACCAGAATTTAATAATAAATAAAATAATAATAAAATGAATATAAATAAAATAACACAAAAGGTAATAAAAGATTCACTAACAGATGAGTTCATAGTAGCAATGATGATATCATATCTCACTGATGAACAAAAAGGTACAATAATGGATGAAATAGTAAATGAAAAAGAACACATATACTTTAAGAAAGGAGATATAGTATGGTTTGATCCTAAAGATAATAAGTATGATCTAACTGATGTGTATGAAGATGATTTAATGAAAGATGCATTAAAAATGTGTGATGAAGGATATATTAAAGGTACTATTATAAATGATGCTAGTTATAGAGATAGTTGTAGTCCTTATTCAACTGAATATAAATTAACAGTAGATTTTCATGCTGTAGAAAATAGTAAAACAAAACCATCTAAAGAACTGAGAGTAAAAAGATCTAACATTATAAAATTATGGAAAGGTTTGGAATAGTTAACAAAGATGTATTAACAGATCCAGAAATATCACTAACAGCAAAAGGTGTATACGCTTTAGTATGTACTTATGCTGATAAAAATGGATGGTGTTATCCTTTAATTAGCACGTTAGCGGATGTTTGTGATGTACATCCAAGAACAATTCAAAGAAAGTTAGAAGAATTAAAGAAAAAAGGACATATAGATAGAAAAGGAAGAAAAATATTTGTTGCAAGATAGCTATACTACTCATTTATTTGTTAAGTGGTCAAGTTTTTTGACTATGTAAAGTAAATAAAATAGTATACATTTGCGTATGATTTATCAATTACCAAACGGCAGAATAATAGAGATGTCTCTAGAACAATATCTTGAATTAGATGATCAAGATTTTAGAGAGCTCAATGGTCTTGGTAAAGAATTTACATCAGATATTAGCAATCCTTTTTATAAATCTGTAGTTCATACAAATAAAAAACAGAAGGAAGATCCTGATACATGGAATATTCCTGAAAGAGAACCAAATCTTGATGAAATCAAGGATATAGAAAAAATGGAAGATAATTACTTCCATAGAGATGATGTGTAATCAATAATATTAATCAATTAATTTTTTAAAAATGGAAAACAAAAACAGCAATGTTAGGATTAGTCCTGACGAACAAGGAAATGTAATTAGAGTATCAAAAAACAATCCAGAATACGGTCATGTTAGACTAACACAAACAAGAGTTGGATTCAGTGCAACAGGTTGGGTCAAAAGATCAAACTTAAGTACATTAATCCATGGTTTAGTAGAAGACTTACAAGAGATAGGTCTAACTGCTGATCAACCATTACCAGGTAATATCATTATAAAAGAACAAACAGAAGCTTTTGATGCTAATGATCCAGATAGAGATCTTAAAATAGCAGGTGAAACAGGAATAGTTTGTTGTAGACATGGAGAACCTATTTATAGAAAGGCATTCTATGATGCATCAGGTACATTAGAAGATGAGTTTATTGCTCATACTAATGGTGATGCTATTAGAGAAGCTAATGCTTCTGAGGAAACTGAAAAGAAAGGAAATCTAACTCAAGCAGAAATGCAAGAAATGATAGATAATACTACAGAAGATCCTGAAGCTAAAGCTAAGCCTAAAAGTAAGAAGAAAGATAAAGAAGAAGGGGAGAATGCTCCACAAGAAGAAATAGTAATGGAAGAAGAAACTTTTGAATTATAAGATTGATCAACTTTGACTGATC
>TARA_R100001594_G_scaffold126557_1_pt1 | contig 10304 bp, 13 predicted proteins | sample TARA_R100001594 | Tara Oceans TARA_R100001594 (sample SAMEA2622752) | marine metagenome | biome: marine biome (ENVO:00000447); feature: marine epipelagic mixed layer (ENVO:xxxxxxxxx); material: "saline water (ENVO:00002010), including plankton (ENVO:xxxxxxxx)" | depth 150 m
GGAGCACTAACAGATGTACTACCAGTAACTACAGTTCCTGATAATTTTGTAGTAGCTTGAACAGTACCACCAGTTAAAACTGTATATTGACCGGCATCACCAGTTACAATCGTACCTGAAACTTTAGTTAAACCTCGAATAATAGTTCCAGTAATATTTGTAACAGTTGCATTAGTACCATGAATGGATGTTCCTGTTAAAGAGGTAAACATTCCAGTTATACCAGTTAAAGTTGTATATCTACCTGCATCTCCTGTAATAATTGCCCCAGAAAGAATTTGAGTATAGGTACCAGAAATACCTGTTACAGCACCAAATCTTCCAAAGCCTCCAGATACAACTGCTCCACTTACAATTGTTGCTCCAGTAATATTTGTAGCATTTAAATTTGTAAACTTACCATCAGTACCTGTAACTGTTGTACCTGAAACTTTAGTCGTACCAACAATCGTTGCACCTGTAATTAAAGGTGAAAGAATTTTTGTGCTACCAGTTATTATTGCTCCAGATATTGTCCCACTAGTCTTTATATCTTGTATGTTTGCAGTACCAGAAACAGTTAATCCTGTCTGTACAGTTAAGTTTCCAACTCCAAGAGAAGGAGTATCTATTTCTCCGAAAATACCTGTAGTAGATCTAACAGTGATACCAGTGAGAGTTGTACCACTAATTGTTCCACCTGTGATAGAAGTAAATTGAGCTGAAGTACCAGTTGTAGTTACTCCTGTTAATCGAGTAAAAGTTCCTGTAGAAGCAGTAACTGTTGTACCAGAAATATTTACACCACTAACTATTTGTCCTGTAATATTTGTTCCTCTAATAGCATTACCAGTAATGGTTGCAGCACTAAAGTCACCTGTAATTGTTGCATCATTTTGTACAATGACACCACTTAAAGTAGTAGAATTTGTAACTGTTAAACCTGATGTAGTAGTTAAATCTTCTACTGTTAAATTGTCTTGTACAGTTACACTTCCACTTACAGTTCCTCCAGTTCTAGGAAGATAATATACATTTAAGTAAGCTTTTGTTCCTGATACAGTTAATTTTTTATTTTTTAACGCAGGGTCTGGCTCAGAAATACGTACAATATTAAAGAGATCAGCTTCAGCTAAATCTAAACCAGCTTGCTCTTGTAATTCGCTTATTCGACGGTTTGCCACAAGCTTCTATATTACACATCTATCTAATAATTATAGATCTAGTATTCTGTTAATTATTTTATTTGAATTTCAACTCTAGGTAAAACATTACGTACGAAACTCCAACTAAACTGAATACCAGTTACTATTCCACAAGCTAACAATACTACTAAGATAATCTCTGCAACAGTTAAGTTACGTCGAACATACACTATTTGTTTATCAGTAGCGTAATTTTTTACATTTTGCGCTAAAGTTTGTTGTATAGCTAGTTGTCTAGCTCTAAATTTCATTTCCTCTAATTGTTCACTTGTAATTTGAGGTTGGATAGGTAGTTGAGTAGTTTGTTGGCTAGGGGGTACTTGTTCTTCCATTGATGCAAATTATTTCTTACACATTAGCATCTAATTAATAGGAGTGGTATTATGTCTAATGGATTAAAAAAAGGATTAGAAGATATAGCTTGGGAACTAAAAGGAATAAAGAACATTTTATCTTCTATATGGCATAGTAAATATGAAAATGGAGAAACAGATGTATTGAATCCAGAAGCCTTTTCAGATGAGTATATTTCGACTGAAGAATGTTCACGTAGACTTGGAGTTTCTGATCAAACCTTAAGAAACTGGATGGCAATAGGACGTAAAAATCCTTCTAAAGGTTGGGTAGAAGGTATACATTACGTAAATGCCTCTCCTGATTCAGGTAGAAAAGCTTTAATCCGAATACCTTGGAACAAATTAGTTAAGTCTTTTGCAAAAAATAGAGATTTAGTTTCACAAGATTATAGAAAACAAGCATCTCCCATGTATGTATCTACAAGTAGTGGAAAATTAACATGATTTCTCATCGTTTTAATAATGTAACAATTAAAGAAGTAACTATAGAAAATCATACTAAGTTATTACCAGAATCTTTAATTCAACAAGTAAGTATTTTTTTACCTCCAGAGGGATCTTTTGATACAAAATGTTTACAAAGGTATTTAGAAAATATTCAAAATTATGAACAAGAAGATATAAATTCGAATATGACATTAGCTAATAGATTGAGATTAGCTTTTAAAGATATGCAACCAGATACTATATGTGGGAAATTTCCTAAAGCTGAATTACCTTTAAAACGACGTTTAAGATGTGTAGCAGAATATCTAATAAGATCAGGTGAATTTAATAAAGTAAGAGATAACGAAGGAAAGCTTATAAAGAAAAGAGGTATTTTAGGTAAAATGGTTGTTTTGTATCAACCCATGCCTAAACTAGTAGAATCATTAAACCGACAAGGATTATTAGCAAAATGAATAGAAGAGAACAGCTATTGGCTTCCATTATTGGAAAAGAAATGGATGAGACAAAAGCTAAAATGTTAGATACCACAATAAAATTTATATTAGGAGATTTAGGTGAGCAATATTTAAAATTTTGGAATGCAGAAGGTCCTGGAGTAATGGTTTTTCAGCCTGCTAGTAAAGAAAGATCTATGTTTTTTATGACACTTGAGGAACTTCATTCTGCTCAAGAGAAATCAGACAATGAAAATAATGGTGATCTAGCAGAAAGTTTTAGACGAATACTTAATAAAGCAAAAAATATAGATCCTAATAAACTTGCTGGTTACATAATAAATGATAAAGAAGGAATGAGATACTTCGAAATAGATTATAACTATATAGATGAAGTACCTGATTTAGCTCCTTGTTCTATTGATCCTTAAATTAATGGCAATACATGATATAAGAAAACGAAGAGAAGATTTAGAATTAATAACAAATTATGACTTAATAGCATCAGCACATGCCTTATTAGAAAATATTGATTTAGATGTTGCAAGTTCTAAAATTGCAAATAAATATGTAGAAGCAACTGATTACTTAACTCCATCTGATGATGGTTTAAATTGTCAACAATGGTATGGAAAAGTATATCTATTTCCTCCTAGTGGGGCATATTTCTGGGATAAAAAAAATGAAAAATGGAAAATGACTCGCGCATCTTCACCTAGTTTGACATCATCTCATGCAGTATGGTTTAGGAAATTATATAATTCATGGTTGGCAGGTGATGTAAACCAAGGTTTATATTTTACTAACTGTCCAGATATGATTAGATACGAACAAAAAATCTTTGATTTTCCTATCTGTATCTTAAAAACTGCTCCTTTATTATTAAAAAATACTAGTGAAGGAGTAAGTTCTCATAAGACTTGTACATCTTTTATAGTATACTTACCGCCAATAAATAATCCAGCAAATTCTATAGAAAAATTTATAGATATTTACTCTGAAAAAGGAAAAATTCTTTGTTAGATTATTTATACTCTAATAAAAAAGGTATGAGTATTTTATCCGATTGGGAAATTAAAGCATTATCTCTTGGAGGAGAATTAATCTCTCCTTTTGTTGATAAAGTTGTATCTCAGGAGAAAGGAAAAAAGATATTAAGCTATGGTTTAGGTTCTTATGGTTATGATATACGTCTGTCTCCTAAGCGATGTTTAATATTTGGTACTCCTTCAAGAGGAGATTGTGATCCAAAAAATTTTAATCCAGATATTTTAAAAGAAAGTGAGCTAAAAAAAGATGAGAATGGTGAATATTTTCTTCTACCTCCATATGGATATTGTTTATGTATAGCTCATGAAAGGTTAAAACTACCAGAAGATATAACTGTTGTTCCTGCTGGAAAATCAAGTTATGCAAGAACAGGTATTCATTGTAATATCACTCCAGCAGAAGGAGGTTGGGAAGGATATTTAACTTTGCAAATTAGTAATTCAACAGGATTATTTAATCGTATTTACGCAAATGAAGGAATAACTCAATTATTATTCTTCCGTGGAAAATCTTGTTTGGTTAGTTATAAAGATAGAAAAGGAAAGTATCAAAATCAGCCTAAGGAAGTAGTTACAGCTTCTGTTTAGACAAAAGGCTTTCCAAAATTAGGTTTAGGTTTATGTGCATACTCAGTAGCTCCTGCACCTGGGCCACCAAAGTTACTAGTTCTTTGGCTTGGTAGTTCTACTCCATCTATACTTGCTTTACCTATAGGAGTTCTTCCTCTAATCATAGGTTCTGCAAAACCACTTCTTTGTTTATATTCACCGGCTGCACGAGCTGATTTCATAAATCTTGCAACACGATCTTGCTTATCGTTTAAAGAATCAACCGACTCTCTTTCATCAGGATTTACTCTACGTAAATCAGTATCATATGCTTGTTCAGGATTTAAATCAGATCTTTCAGCACCTGAAGTACCAGAATCCCTCTGAGGATCGTAAGTGGGGTCATAGAATCTTGCCATGATAATATTGTAAAAGCAGTACATCAAGGTTCATATATTGCCATGGCTGGATATTCATCCCAAAGTAACTTCTTAGGTGATTTCGTTAAAGACGAATTGGATTGTCATTATGCAACTGTAGAAGATTTTGGTTGCTCTGTTGATAATGAAAATAATGATATTCCCCTGTATGATCAATACAACAGAGGACTTGCATTATGCGAACAAGGGATGGAAAGAAAGAATCTAGCAACAGAAGGACAACCGAGGGGAGGACTAACGGGATATATACCTTCGATGGAACAAGCTCAAGCATATCCAGGGACAAGTCCAAGGCCGGAGAAGGTAGTAATAGCATTGGGAATACCATCAGAGCAAATGAAAATGGAATCAATGAAAAGGCGTGGTTTGACCCGATAGATGAAACATCTCCAAAGATGCGTATGGCAGGACCAGAAGAATCTAAAAATGAAAGAGAAATAAGCGATTGTCCTGACGGAATATGTCCTGTACCCTGGGCGACAAAAGATGAATCATTACTTCCTTTACATGAAAAAGCTATTGAAAATGGTGATTCTCCTTTAACTGAAGCATTAAAAACTCATATATTTAAAGCTTTTGATGAAGTAAATAAACCCGCACATTATGCAAGTGGTTCAATAGAGTGTATTGACGCTATAGAAGCTCAACTAAACGAACAAGAATTTCGTGGATACTTAAAAGGTAATATTGCTAAATATCTATGGCGTGAACATAAAAAAGGTGGAATACAATCTTTAAAGAAAGCTAGATGGTATTTAGATAGATTAATAAAATTAGGCGGTTAAAAATCCTTCATCATCATCATTATTATTATCTTCATCCAATTCATTATCTAAATGTCTTATACCTAACTGAGTAAGTTCAATGTCAGTTGGAATATCAAAATCTATATTTACATTCTCGTCTGCCATTAAAGATTTAAGTGCATGCCATTCCATTAAACGCTGGTGATATAAACGTAATAAAGCTAATTGTAATTGATCCCAGGTCATCTCCTTAGCATGAAGCTCTGCTTTACGCATAGAGAACTGAAGTTCTAATGGTAGTTGAAAAGATTTAGGTTCAACTGGATTATCCATTAAATTTTGTTAACTACAGTTTTATTCTACGCCTATCTGTCAAATATGTAATCATATCTATCTCGAACAGTCTGATAATCTTCTAAAGATAGAATTGTAGCATTTAGATCTCGATTTTTAATCTCAAAATTATTAATAAACTCTGCTAATAAATAAGAAGTTATTTTATCTTCTAAATTATTTATAGCTTTTATCTGATCAGGAGAGCCTGTATAACTCCTAACAGCTGTAAGTAAAATACCTCTTGGTAAAGCACCTTGATTCTCTAACACACTAAGAAAAAGATCTATTTCTTCTTTTCTTCTTTCAAGTAAATAAGGAATAGCTTTATGCTCATAGTCAAATATCCATTGATTCATTTGTTCTGCAGCCTTATAAAATTCTTCATTTTCTATAAGATCCACTATATCGCTATAAAGAAAAGGTTCCCATCCTATTGAGTGAATGAATGAAATAAGAGCTTGTTTCATTCCATGATGTAAATTTAAATGTAATTTATCTATTTCGTCATCAATAAGATTAACTTCATAAAATAAGTACTCTAAAGCTTTTTCTTTTGTACATCTATGACCTTGTTTTACAGGGCTCCCATCAGGGTAATACTGAGTGCCATAGCCAAAAGTATAAGGTTCTTTTCCCGTGGACGGATCTTCATAAGCTTTCTCATTGTAACCCTCATATTTGCAAATTAAATTAACAGCTTTTGAAAAATCTGCCATAAAAATTATAACTACTCATTAATAATAATACATAATTTTATTACTTTGTGTCATATTTTTATTGCTTAAATTAAAAGAAACTAAATCCTTTTGTAAAGTCACCGAGTATTTCTTGTCCTTTTTTACTTTTATAGTCATCATCGTCGTCATCATCTTCAAAAGGATCGAAACTAAAAATATCCGATTTTTTCTTATCCTTATCTGTACTAGTATCTGTAGATTTTTTAGAAGTACTTCCAAAATCATCACCTAATAAATTTTCTACACTTCCTAATGCTGAATACGGATCACTAGAATCCCAAGAATCTAGAGTTATTTTTCCATCTTTTCCACCAACTTGAGAAAGAAGTTCTTGACTACCTTTATCTAAATCAGGAAAAACTTTATCGTAAAAGTCATCTTCTGTTCCTTCATATCCAGCGTTTTGAAAAATTTTATATAACTGAGTATCTCCCTTTAATGAAGTAGCGGGATTATAATCTTCATCCCTTTGAATGTAATCTATACCTAATAATTCTTGAGTAGGTCTCTTTTTCTTCTCATTTAAATACTTAATAGACTGTCTCATATCGAGAGCAGAATTACCACTCATTCCGTCTACAAGATATTGTTTTAATTCATCATAACTACCTGTAAATCCTTCAATAAGACTTTTCCCATCAGCGCCTGTAAGAGCAGATTCCCAAGAATCTGGAACATTAGGATCTATACCTTCTAATACGTCGTCTGCAAATTCTTCTGGACGTATAAATTGTCCAAATACATGTGGCTGTCTATTTACTTCATCTTGTAAAGCCGGAAAAATTTGTGTATAAATCATTTCTTTAACTTTTCCAGGACTCATAATATCTTCTGCTCCATCAAATTTATAATTTTCATGTTGTCCTTTAATTTGATAATGTAATCTTGCAAACTGATCTACATTGTTTACATCAGTTCCAAATCTATAAGCTTGTTCTCTCCAAGTCCCTAGTCCTGGGTTTAATGGATCAACTAATTCATTTGGATTGTTTTTAGCATTTTCCCAATCTGCAGCAACCATATCTCTTTGTTTAGTATAATTAGCTTCTCTAGCTTCATTCATACCTGCTTTTCCAGTGGGATCTGTATAGAAAGTAGAATCAAAACCTTTATCAGATGCTGATCTTAATTGATCTAAATAAGACTCAGCATGACTTTGTCCTACTTGTTGTACAGCATTAAGAATATCTTGTGTTTGAAAAGGGTTTTGCTCTTCTTGTCTTACATCTAAATATTCAACAAACTCACTCATAGATCTAGACTCATCAAATCTAGGTTTTAAATAACTATTAACATAATCCTGAGCAAACTCTTTTTGTATTCTTATATTTTGTTCTGCTTCATCAACTGTATAACCTAATTCAATATCATCATCATATCTTTGTTGAATTTTTTCATCAAACCATCTTTCCCAATTATGAGCAACATTATTGTTAACTCCAGTTATACCACTAAGTTTCCTTTGTAATGAATCTTCATCAAACTCACGATCTCCAGTAATTGCTAAATAACCTCCTATACCACTATCACCAAGAATTGAATTACTTAGGGTTTCATTGATATTTAATACTTCATTAAATTGGCCAAAATTTCTAAATATTGCCATTTCTTGTTCTTTAACTTTGGCTCTTTTCATTTCAGCTATAGTATCTTTAAGAACATTTTGATTTAAAGCGCCAAATCTTTCTACATTTAATAGATTCTGTGTACCAACAGACTCAGTAATTCTATCTTCTAAATCAGTAATTCCTGATCCAGTACCTATTAAACTATCCATAACTTCCTTATGTTCTTCATTATCCCTAGCAGAAATTTTATATAAGTAAGCAAATTGCTCTGGTTCACTTATCTTTAAATAATTCTGACCAGCTAATTTAACCCAATAGTTATCCTTATTTCCTTCTTCTCTAGCCTTCTTTGCCTCTTCCCATGCTGCTTTAATTTCAGGTACGTCTTCTACCATATTTAAATCTTCATCTACAATTCCTAGTTGTTTATCTCTAACTGCCATTACATCAGCATCTGTTTGTGCTGACCAGTCACCTTCTTGTATATCTGGTGCTTCTTCTAAGTATTCTGAAGCCATATTTAATACTTCAGCTTCATTTCCTCTTGCTCCAGAGTCTTTACCTACTGTGGTGTAATGCCACCACATATAATTATTTCTTCCATATCCTTCTGTTAAATCTATATCATCATTAGCAACAGCTTCGTTATATTTATCTCTAGCTACAGAATTATTATTAGAATAATAACCAGCATCAAAATTTCCATATTCAGGTTTAGCTCCTAAAGAGTTATCCCACTTATGTAAATGTTGATCTCTGTAATAATCCTTATATACATTTTTTACTTTATTTATAATTTTATTTGCAACATTATCAGATATACCAGCTGCTACTAATTCATCTTTTGTTAGTTTATCCCTTTGTTTAACATAATCTCCACCACGAGTTGCATTAGTTAGATTAGTTCTTACTTTGTCATATAGATTATTTTTTGCTCTATTCTCATTATTTAGTTTTACATTTTTATCACTTATATTTTTTGCTATTTTATTTTTATGTACATTAAATCCTGCGTTTACTTGCTTTTCTATTCCTTTCATATACGTCCTACCCATTACACTATCTCGTGCTAAACGTCTAGTCCAGCCAGACGCGTCGGTTATATTTTTCTTAACTCTACTGAATTGTTCTTTAGGCCATAAACCTTCTCTTCTACCTGTATCTAAATTCTTTATTTTTCCCCATGCTAAACTGCCTGATCTATTGCCATATTCCACTCTCATTCCACTTCTAGCTAAATCTCTTATATCTCCACGCCATTTAGCCTTTTTTCTGTATTTAATATCCTTATAACTATTAATCCATTCTGCACCTCGTCTAGCTACCATATTAGTACCATCATCTTCTTCTTCCATTAAATGACTATTTACTAAACGTTCCCAATCCTTTTGTACATTATGCCAGCCATTTCTATCTCCTAAAGAATGGGAACCAGATAAAGTATTAACTTTCATCCATATTCCCTTATTAGAATTAGCAAAAGTAGGTTTTGTTTTAGTGAAACCTATCTCTGTTTTATAAGTACTGTAATCACCATCAGGCTCACTATGGTATTGACTAGGTCCTGACTCTCTAGCAACTAAATAAAATATACCTGGATTATCAGCTGACTCGTTTTTTTTCTCAAAGATATTTCTATGCTCTGGTTTATAATTATCCAACGTAGAAAAACCAGTTTCTTCATTAGATCCTTTCCATTTATCTTTATTTCCATCCCAGTGTAAAGAAATTGAATCAGTAGTATCTCCTCCTTTTATTGCTTCAGCTGTTTTTTTATATTGTTTATAAGCATGATTACTATTATCAAAAAATTGCTGACCATATTTTTCGCCTCCATGATAACTAAGATTACCACTACCGTCAGCCCGTAATACACTCATTTATCTAATTAGACTTTACTAATTCTAATTCATTATAAAATACAAGATTAAAGAACTTTTATCTAATGCTCTAACATAAAAAATAGTTAAGACTGTTGACAGATAATTTAGTTCGTATACTGTAACAGTGTTTGCATTTCTTAACTATGTCTAACAAAGCTAACACTGGATGGGTTTCTGTAAGAAGAGCCACTCAAATACTAGAGATCGATAAAGCGACTCTATTTAAGTATCGTGATGATGGCACTTTAAAACTTGGACCTCATTATGCAGCATTTCCTAAAACAAGATCTAGAGATAGCTTTAAATATAATATAAGCAAAGTTAAAGCAGAATTAAAAGAAAAAGGTTTAATTTCTATTTAAATTTACAAAAGAAAACCCAGTAGCTTAATGTTACTGGGTCTTTTTGTATTTAGGTCTACCAGATGTTAGGAATGATTTGTCCTGTTGTAATATATGCTCCCAATAAAGCAATAATACCAATCATTGCTAAACGTCCATTAAGTTGTTCAGCTTCTACGACATATCCTTTATAAGTTTCATCTATATAAGGTTTTGTCTCTTTTGCAAAAA
>TARA_R100001594_G_scaffold20284_4_pt1 | contig 10292 bp, 13 predicted proteins | sample TARA_R100001594 | Tara Oceans TARA_R100001594 (sample SAMEA2622752) | marine metagenome | biome: marine biome (ENVO:00000447); feature: marine epipelagic mixed layer (ENVO:xxxxxxxxx); material: "saline water (ENVO:00002010), including plankton (ENVO:xxxxxxxx)" | depth 150 m
AGAAATACTGCTGATATGGTATCCTTTACTCTTGTCAGTACTAGTAGTTCCCATTGGGTTACTAATTTCTGCAGGAATCGTGGAATTTTTAATATCAACCTTCTGGCGTCTAACAAGACCACTACCTGTAGGCGAGCCTGTAGCAGGAGCGTTACTTGCTGACGTTGAAGTGTCAGAACCATCTAGCCCCGTAGTTGGGCTTGCGCCATAACTAGTATCTGGATTAGGAACAACACCAGCAGTGTTATCTGACCAGAATTTATCGTTACCAACGAGCGTTATAGATTCTGTAGCGGCTCCATCAGTAGGATAAGTGTAAGAAACAGAACTAATGTACATACCCGAACACATAACAACAGCACCAACTGAAGCACCACTAGTGCTACTGACGGTATCTGCATAAACACCAAGATAAACATCTGACCTGTTTTTACCCGCAGCAACCATATTATCTTTAACTGAGTTACCGCAAGCTTGACCATAAAGAAGTGGCTTACCATCAAGTACCTTTTCTAGGGTAACTTCGATATCGGCAACTTCCTCTGAGTTTTCGTAGATCTGAATCTGGCCCAACTCAAAAGCTTGGTCTAGCGTAAAATTACTGGTAATACCAACAGATTGCACACCTTCCATAAAGCGGCCTGCGGTAGATGGACTACCGACTGCTGCTGGAGTGTGACCTGTTTTACCAATAAAAACAGCTTGGCAAGCATAGAATATTCTATTATTAGCCATAATAATCTCCTATTTGATTAACATATATACGTATACTATCCACCTCTGGCTTGGTTATTAGTATATACACAAAAAATTGAAAAAAGGTCTTATATTCCTTCAGTTTCGGTAGCACATCGCACTGTTCCCATGTATAAATTGGGCGCTATTTGTGTGATTCCTTGCCCTCTAGTGTTGTGTATAAAGCACTGAGACTTGTATCTAAAGTTATAAGAGGCATCAGAGGGGTTTGGTGCTTCATCTACTAGCTGGGGATAAAGGCCGCTAGGTAAAGCATTTTCGTTTATTTCACCCCTATAGTTAAGAGGATATACTCCAGAGATGGCAACTTTGTTTGTATCAAAAAGCCATATACTCCTATCGTTTTGGTAAGATATTTGGTCAATAAGGTTATTACATTCCCAGTGGTTTTCCGCTACAACATAGAACAACACATCATTATACACGTATTGTCCACCACCTAATTGCCTCCCCTTAAAACCAACAGCAGGAACAACCTCTACTGCGACTGTTGGAAGTTGAACTCTTGTCTGACCGAGTTGGGCCCAATCGCCAGAACCAAACTGTGTAAATGTGGAATTATCTGCACGGAATGAGCCCTGTTGAATTTCTCTAAACCAAGGCACGCCTTCCGCAGGAATAACACTCACCCATTTGTGAGCGTAGTCTAATTTAACTTCTGTATTAGTAGATATGGCAGTGTCAAATACAACTCTACCATCTGGGTAATTTATATGATAAGGTTGTTGTATGTTACCAGTAGCTCTGAATGTTCCGCCGACAAATACTCCAGATATTCTGATTGGCTGTTCTGGATTTGCCACTCCGGTTTCCCAAACCCAATTACTTCTATAACCCTCCCAGACCTGACCATCAGTATAATTTGGATCGTCTACAGCCCTTAGCTTATGTAGATCTCCTCCATATAAACCTGACTGAGGAATTTCTATATTGTAAAAAGCGCCTGCGTTTGTAAAGCCCCAATCATAAAAAGTTATAAAATTTTCAAGCAGCTGGTTGGAAAGCGTCGCGTCTTGTGTATTTTCAATACCTACTAGTGACTTGTACTGTTCATCTGGCATTATGATAGACTCCTTACAATAGCCCTCTGTATCTCCCCAGTTCTTGGCTCTAAGGCTCTAGTTATAAAGTTATCGGTAGCAGTACCTGAAAACGCACTATTGACCTTAAATGGCCTTCTTTTAACTGTCATGTGTGCCATTCCACTTCTACCCTTCGGTCCATAATCAACACCAAAATCGGCTATAATAATAGAGTCACCAGCTGTTAGTAACCATTGAAGCCAAGGTATGGAGCCTCCTGTTTCTATTTCAGTGCGTCCAAGATTTAAAAGATTGACAAAGCTAGTTGGCTGTATGCCTATAGTAACTCCACCAGAAATGTTCCTGCCTTTAATAGAAAACTTTTGTGCTGTAAAACTAATAGACTCCGCAATCGCATTGACGATTGGGGTAGTGGCATCTTCACCAATTGGTATACCAAAGTCAGCTCTAAGCTTTCCTCCGTCTATGGATGAAATCTCTGGGCAGGACTGCAAAGCACTTCTGACTATTACTTTTATTGGCTCTTTAGCTCTAGTAACAGATTTTAAAAAACCCCTATTTGCTTCGTCTACCAAAGCTCTTAATATCTTCTTTTCAATATTAGCTGTGGTTTCGGTCAGCTTTATGGATAAAGACACTATCCGTTCCTTTCCCAAAACGTGACAGCATACTTTTCTGGATTTTGTTTAAACCCTTGCGGGTATGCTACACTAGCTCTTGTGAATTTCATAGTATGGTAGTTTGATATATCGCCGTAAGATTTTGGAATGAGATACTTTGCATTATCCAGCTTTGGAAGGTGAGTCATTTTAGATATAACCTGTATTGCACCTTCAGCTAAGTTAACGGCAATACCAATGTCTCTCCATTGCTTTGGCTCCCAGTAAACTCTTACTTCTATATCTTCTTCTGTTTCTACAGCCTTATAGCCAGCTCCACCACAAGATGGACAAGGCATCCCTCGGCCAAAAGGATATGGGCCGCCGGGCTTGTATACACTTACAGAGCGAGTTCGCGTCCCCATTGTGTCTAAATAACAATTAGGGCATGACTCTTTTTTCTCTGGGTATACTAACGTGACGGTGCGCTCAAAAAGCTGCACCGCCTCATTATATACATTAAAAACACCTGTTGGTATTACTATGGGCATGATATTAAACAGTCACAAAAAATACTTTCGATGAGGTTCCGCTAACGGCTCTCACGTAAATTGTAGATGGGTCGATAACTGGAATAACTACACTCTCTCCAGCAGACAATGGGAATCCATCTGTTGCATCAGCGGCGTCGGTTGTAACTGTAGAAATTCCTACATATACTTTAACCGAATTCGTCGAATCTGCCACAATCTGAACCCCCCTAGACGCGTGGGTTGAAGTAGTTGTAAGCTGCACGGCGGTTGTCCCAATGCTGCTTTTTCTACCAGTTGCAAAACTTGATACTCCTGCCATATTTAAGCTCCTTATGTGCTATAATTCATGTAATCATCTAGTCTGTGATTAAGACTATCATACATAACATCTATACTTTGATCTATAAGTGAAGAGGATATTGGCGGAGACAAAGTGTGATTTGAGCTAACTTTGTTTGCCGCTGTCAATCCTTTAGCGCCAGCAATACTGACGATCCCAGCACCACCGTTTGGTTGGTCATCACTATTTCTTACTTTCTGTGCTACGTCTACAGCCATTTTAATTCTCCTTTATTAATAATCAAATGCGGACCCTGAACGTCCGTAGTTGTATTGGAATGAACGGTTAACAACAGCACTACCCGGACTGTATGGACCAAGGATAGCTTGACCATGTAGACTGTTAGTTGTTTTATATGTGTTAAGAAGTTCTTCATATTTATCACACAAATCTTGATATAAAGTATTCAAGGTCGCTGATACACCTCTAAGGTCTATAGCCGAAGGGCCATCTTTAAGCGATAAAGAGTTTGCTGCTTCTGTTTTTACCTCACTGCCCACAATAATGCAAGCTGCCTGATAAGCAGTAAGAACCGTAAAGTCTGTGTCCTTATTGTCCACAGGATCTGGTGAGATATCTTTCGCTGCTATGTCTACTGTATATGTGTAACTAAAGTCGGCTTGGTTATACACCTTGTAGGCGGCAATCGCTATAATTTGCTCTAGTCTAGAATCTGCATACTTAGACCCATCAAGGTCACCTATGAGGGTTCTGACAAAGAGAACTAAATCTGTAGTCCACGCCATTTTATTTTTCCTTTATACTAGGTTATTACATATACATATACACAAAATTTATACTGTTGAGAACGATCCTAGCCCCTGAACTCCAAAGAAAGCTAAGTTTAACCTTCTACTAGGGTCATCGGATGCCGTTGCGGAAGTCGGCGCTAGGTTAAACTGGTCTGCACCCAAGTCCCAAGCTGTTCCAGCTGCATCCCTATCCCCTCCATCTATATCTAAGTTCACATTAGTTGGAGTAGTCCCTAAATCGAGACCCTCGCCTATAAGGTCTGTACCCGACTTTAAGTGCAGGTCAGGATCACTTGTTGAAGTGTCTACAAATGCGTCGGCATAAGGTTCTGCGGTTAAGTTTGTTACGTCACTTATTGCTCCAACAGCTCCCCAGTAATCAGCTGTCGCACCGGCAACTATCGGATTTTGAGAAAATGAATGATATCTATAAGCCAAGATATTTTTAGCATTCGCTCCACTGGTTCTAAGTGTTTGATAGAATAATCGAGCTGAGCCCGCTTCGTCGTCTTGAACTGGTAGATAGTAATATGTACAATTATATATATTAGTAATTACTGAGGCTTCCGTATCATGAACTCTCATGCTCCCCGTACTACCCGAACTGCAGTTAAACACAAAGTTGTTCATAAACGTCATGCCGCTTCTATTCCTCATGACACTTACTGTGCCGCCTGATGTTGATGTTGATCTAATATTGTGGATAAGAGAATTTCTTAGCACGCATCCGCTTGTGCTTGTATTCAAAAAGAAACCAAATCTGCCTGTGCCGTTACCGTTCAATTCTATAAACGATACGTCCACATTTGGTTCTTGCACATTAATTATATATGAGCTAGTAGAAGAAGGTTTAATTACAACTCCAGATCCTGCGGTTCCATCGTGTTTTTGCCCCTCGGCGGCGGTAAGCTCTATATTCGTCGGGATCGCAGATGCATCGCTAATAGTTACATTTTCAGTAAATACGCTATCAGCATAACATACACCTTGAGCTGTATCTCCAGAACTATAAACTGAACCATTGGAAAGGTCTGCTTCCCAAGCTGTTATAGTACTATAATCTCTACCTGTTGTTCCTATGGATTTTGCAACTGTTGCCATCTAACAATATTCCTATGCTAAGTTTTTGTATACTGTAAAATTATGAACATCGCTGTGGTAAGTGGTGCTAGCAAATACTACTTTACCTTGAATTTTCCAAGCCCCCGCAGTATCAATATCTCCTGACGTTGTAACATACTTTGCTTTACCGTCAGTGCCATCTGTTACTAAAGCTCCAGTTTTTTGCGAAGCGCTATCATCAGGACCTTGCAATATAATATATATATTATTTGCGGAGCTAATATCTACAACAGATCCATCATCTTTAAAAGTTAATTGGAGAGTAGTTCCAATATCACCTACATGTATTTCATTACTGGCCATTATCTAACCCTCAAAAGTAGCAAATGTTTCTATACTGGCGTCTACGGCTTTATTTGTATCGAGAGAAGCTGTCAGGCTCATGTCTGTATTTATTGAGATACTTTTTTCCAAATTTGTATTTATTGAAACGTTTTTCTCCAAATCTGTATTTATTGAGATACTCTTCTCCAAATCTGTATTTATGGAGACATTTTTCTCCAAATCTGCATTTATTGAAACGTTTTTATGCAAATCTGTACTTATTGAGACATTTTTCTCCAAATCTGTGTTTATACTACAAATAAAGCTATCAGACGTATTAATATACACAATAAATTCTTCGGTTATTAGTAATTGGTTTATTTCTGCTGTAGCATTAAGTGTAGCTGAGGCAGTTAACGAAGCAGCTGCCTGTATATTAAAACCTTCTATTGTCGACAAAGAGCCTCTAGCCGTTAAGGAGGCAGAAGCGCCTTTGAGCACTTTACCCGACGCAGAACATGCTCCACTGGCAGAAAGTGATGCTGATGCAAACCTGTCCACTTTTGCAGTTTGGGATGTGGAAGCACTAGCAGATAGTGATCCAGAGGCAAATCTTTTAACAGTGCCTAACGCCGACACGGAAGCAGAGGCTGTAAGCGATGCCGAGCCAAAGTTTTTACTTTTAGCTGAAGCTGACAACGTAGCCGATGCAGATGAAGACGCGGAAGCGTTTTTCTTTATAAATCCAGTAGCCGAAAGAGAGCCACCACAGGATACTGATGCAGGAGCAAATCTTCTTGCTTTTGAATTGACAGAAATTGTAGCACCTGCCGATAGGCTCGTTGCTCCAGATATTGTTTGTCCCGGAAGTGTGCCTGTAGCCGACAAGGTTGCGGATGCTGCTATTGAAGCAGACGCTAGCCTGTTGACTTTGGTCAAAGAGGAAACTGCAGCAGTAGCACTCAAAGAGGCGGAGGCTTTCTTCTTCACTAAACCGGAAGAAGACATGACGCCACTAACATTAAGCGATGCAGACGCAGTATTTATCGAAGTTCCTGTGGCGGATACCGAAGCGATTGCGCTAATTGAGGTAGAGGCATTTTTCTTTACAAAAGCCGTAGCAGATATTGACGCGCTGACGCTAAGCGAAGCAAAACCACTATTTGTCGAGCTCGCTGTAGCAGACAACGACGCGCTACCACTGAGGGATGCCGAAGCCAGTTTCTTAACTTCTGCGGTAGCAGAAACCGACACACTAGCTGATAATGACGCTTCTCCGGTATCTTTATTAGATGCTGAAGCAGAAATTGTGGCAGATGCCGACAGAGAAGCTGTTGCGCTTACTACATTTCCAGCGGAGGAGAACGGCCCTGACGAAAATGGAGCTCCTGAAAAACTCATATGCCTTCTCCTTTATATTGCGGATTGCTAACTAATCTATATACACAATAACAAGATTATATACTTATTATTCCTTTATCGTTCATGCTTTAGCCTGTTGTCAAAATGGTTAAACGTATTAAAATAATCGAACCATTGTTTTTTATATTTGGGAGAGCCACTTATCCTTGGTCTGCCTGTCTTTTCTTCCCAGTCTTCCAAACTCTTAGTGAAGTAATGGTTTATTACAATGTCTTTTGTAGTTCTTCTGCATTTGTACCTAGCAAAAATTTTGCCGTCTTCATACACGGTAGGCTTACTAAATTTAAAGTCGTGAGCGTTTTTTATTGATTGCAGACATTTGTTTCTAAATATAGGTTTTGTCATTTTAAACAGATCTGAAGGATGTTGATGTGTAGGATAAATATTGTCGATCTTTACATCGTCTGGATTTCTTAATGTATAGCTATCTACCACTGGATTGTTAGGAGAGCTATTATGTCCAGAGCTTCCGAATATGTTCTGGCAAATCGAAATTGCTGCAGCTTTAGAAAACCTCTCCAAAGACAAAAAGTCCTTCAATGTATGGTTTGGCAAAAATAAAAACTCATCGACATCTAGAAGTGTCAGCCATTCTGTAGTACATATTCTAGAAATTTTATAGTATATGGAATTTTGAAAGCATTGCCCCGAACAGTCTTTATCTGTGTGCGTTATTATCTTTACGTTAAATGGTAAATCTAGTATCTTTTTGTGAGTATCATCAGTGCACCTGTCTAAATTAATAATAAACCTATCAACCCCCAAAAGGTGATGATGTGTAAGCCACTCTTTTATATACTTAGCTTCGTTTTTTACTGTTCCTCCTAGTGTTATCATTTATATGTTATAGGCACACTTGTTTCCTTTTGCCTACCCTTTACTATTTTGTTCATTTTTTCTATCGTGTCTTGACTCAGGTAGTCAACAAACCCTCCTATTTTACCCCTTCTAACCTTAAAGGATTCCTTGTTGTTGGAGTCGGCTTTTCTTAACTCGCCCTTGTCGTTTCCCTCAAGTTCTATATTTCTCATATTATCAAAATTATTTAGCAGGATGCAATCACTGATTTTATCTCGATCATAGTCTATTGGCAGGTAATCAATAAGTTTTTGAATGCCTCCACTGTACAAGTCCTCATATCTTACCAATAGATCATAACAGGAATCGTACTTAATATAGAAGTTATCAATGACTTTGTCTAAGTTCCTTAAGCAGAACTCATCAATTGTCATGCTTTCTGGAATCTCCTGTAGAGTTCTTCTGGATATATCTCTTCTGTATTTCAAGTGAAAGTAGTAGCTTACAAGCATGTCCCTTACATCTCTGGTAAATACTATTTTCTTGTCGAACTTACCAAGTTTGTCCGCTGGTATAGCTGGATGGGCAAAGAGGTATATAATGTGCTTCTTGTTAATGTATACCCTCTTGAAGTCCTTGTGGTCCATATCTATTTTTTTGAACTGCCCCTTTGTGGCACAGTCTAACACTCTTCCCAAGAATGTGGTTCCCGTTTTTGGTCTAGCCAATATTACGAAATTCATCAGATGATAGTCCTTTCGATAACATTAATAATTCTCTGTTTATTTTTTTATCAAAGTTTTCGTCAAACCTATTGTTAAGAGCTACACTATTAAACGAGCCAAACCCTCTAACTTCTATCTCTAATATCCAGCATTTACCATCTTCGTCAAAAATAATATCATAGCCAAGAACTGATTGATTTGGGACTTTATGTTTTATCAGGTTAAAAGAATCAAATACTAAAAGATCGAAATCTTCTGGTGTATTAGTTAAAGTGGTGGTTCTGCCATTTCTAAGACCGTTGGTAAATAGACCTTCTGGGTCTTGTCTAGAAAACTTAGAATCGCATTTTTTAACCATGCATCTTTTATATAAATGTGGTTTTTTATTGACTACTAAACACCAAGCTCTGTAATCAATTTTGTACCCATTATCCAGTTTAGGAAAAACTTCTTCTTGTACTATTACTGGAAAGCTCCTGAGAGTCCCTTTGTCTATAAGTAATTGTTTTCCTTTGCTAAAAGATATAGTGTTAGATCTTACTCCATCTGGAGTTTTTATAAAATAATATTTATTTTCCAGAGATGTTTTATTGTATTTATATAGTGAGTCACAAATTATAGTTTTAGGATAGCCATAAAACCCATTAAGCAACTTAGAAATTTTTACTTTATCCAATTGACTTATTCCTAACCTTTACAATTTTACTAGGGCACATATTACAAATTGATTCTGGCTTTTCATTCTTTTTGAAGAAGCCCTTTATGTCTTCCTCGTGGTCTGAATAATGTATTGGCTTATACTTTAAATACTCGTCAAATTTTGTAGATGTTCTACTCTCTTTCTTCATTAGTGGTAAAAAAGCAATTGCGGCACATTTATGTATATAGCCATCGAGGAGTATTGTGCAAAACTTTGATCTGCATATGTTCCAGCTTTCTTGTGGGTTGTTATCTTCGTAAGGTTCTATCAAATCTCCTTCAATGTATCTACTAGACCAATCGCTAACATAGTCTTCTATTCTTAAGTTAAGACCGAGAGCTTGCCATTTTTTTAGAGTTTTTATGCAAGGATCTATTTTTGAAATGTATTCTTTTTTTACTGAGTGTATAGAAACTCTTACAAGAACTTTATTCTTTAATAAACTATTCAAGAGCTTTTCTTGTTCTACATTGTTTATAAGCAAAGCGTTTGTAGTAATAGAAAGGTTGGACTGAGGCAGTATCTTTCTAGATATGTCTAGCAACTCTGGCAGTTTTTTATTAAGGAGAGGTTCTCCTCCTAAGATAGCAAAATTTGTAATGTCTAAGTATTTAGACCAAGGAGTTAAATCTTGCTTTAATTTTTCAGGAGTTATGGCTCCGCCTTTTAAGACGTTTGTGTAATGGCTACATCCTTGACATGACAAGTTGCATGAATTCGTAGCGTGTACCTCTAACCTCTCTAGATTAATTTTGGCAGTTTGGGCAGCCATCGCAAGGAACCCTCATGTCTTCGTATGTTTTATATCCACTGCCATCGCATTTCTTTTCTAGAACCTCTGGGAGGTCTGAATCTATAAACATAGACTGGACAAAATCAGCTATGAACTCATCATTGTACTCAGCAACTATACTATCGACTTCTAATTGGCTTAAGTTATTACTAAGACCAATGTCAGTTAGTGTTTGATGTCTATAAACTTCATCTTCAATAAATTGTTTGTATTCTATTGTTTTGTATTCCCAGTTTTCTACCAAAGACACTTTATTTTCTACCTCTGTTATTGTGGGTAGTTTTTGTTCGTAATCCACCCGTTCTCCAGCCGCCCCGTATAAATCATTGTCTATGTCTTCATAATCATATTTAAGATAAATAAGCCTACCGATAGAACAGCCTAATAAATAGTCTAAGCAAAATAAATCATCCATATTGGCTGTAAATTTATTGGAAGCCTCGCC
>TARA_R100001594_G_scaffold150647_1_pt1 | contig 10291 bp, 17 predicted proteins | sample TARA_R100001594 | Tara Oceans TARA_R100001594 (sample SAMEA2622752) | marine metagenome | biome: marine biome (ENVO:00000447); feature: marine epipelagic mixed layer (ENVO:xxxxxxxxx); material: "saline water (ENVO:00002010), including plankton (ENVO:xxxxxxxx)" | depth 150 m
ACAATATGGTGGGCACGATTCAAAAATAAGAGGAGATGCCTACAAAGGTGCTTGTACAGATGCTTTAAAAAAATGTGCATCATATTTAGGAATTTGTGCAGATGTATTTAGAGGAGATGTTAAACCTAATGGTGTTTATAAAACAAAACCTAAACCAGAAGGGATGCCTATACAACCACCATCAAACAAGAAACCAGTTGAAAAATATACCAATGATGAAAGTCATTTTAGTAATCAGAAAGTTCCATTTAAAACTGGAGAAAATGTTGGTAAAACTTATATCGAATTAGATGATGACTCTTTAGGTTGGATATTGAAAACCTTTGATAAAGGTTCATTACATTTCGATTTAGCAGTACAGGAAAGTAATCGCAGGAAAACTGATGATAGTGAAGTTAATCAACCAAACGATGCTTTAGATAGCATACCTGCTTAACAAAATGAAGAAGGGCAAACATTTTAATTCTAACCCTTGCGAAAAATTATTATTATTATGCTTGCCCTTACCATTTATTAGTTCAATTTGGAGAATCAAACTATGAATAACTTAAATGAAATACCTTACAAAAGCAAATCTTTAAAGTGCAGTGAATGTAATTTAGATAAACTTAAATCATCTTTTTATAAATCAGAAATAAATCGTAATTATAAAAAATGCATCAGATGTTTTACTATAATGGAGGATTTTTAAAATGAATATAAAAAATGAAATACAAGTAGCAATAAAAATGTTAAAAGGCTTGTTAAGGGAAAGTGACAGACTTGGAACAAGTGAAATTATGAGAGTGAGAAGAGTAATTGATATATTGGAGGCAATTTAAAATGAAAATATGGAAGGATATAAGTGTTGAGGAAGATTTATATATGGATGGGGAATTAAGCAAAGAAGATATAATGAAAAGAATGTACCATCATATATGTTTAATTGGTAATTGGAAAATACAAAAAATGGAGGAAATTAATATGACTTTTAAAGATTGTTTTAAATGTAGATGTTGCGGTACTAAATATAAAAACAATATGGAATCGGATTATGACTTTAGTCTGTGTAAGTGGTGTAATGATGAAATGGAGGAAACTAATGAATAATGGTTATGAATTTAATAAAGATAAATATAACTGGAAAAATCAAAATATAGATAAAAGGCTTGAAACAAATGGTGGTTGTGGTAGAATTTTATTCTTATTTTTAGCAATATTAGTCGTTATACAAACTTTTTATCATTTATTATATAATACCCTATCAATAGCACAATCACAACTTTGTGTGCTGATTTTAGGGTTTTATTTAATTTTAATTAGAATAGGAGAACGAAGATGAAATGGTTTAGATGCTATACAGATATAATAGATGACCATAAAATTAATATAATGTCAGCAGAAGCATTTAAGGTAATGATGTTTATATTTGCTTATTGTTCAGAACAAGACAATGATGGTATTATAACAGAAGATGCAGAAAAGTTAATGTGGAGGTTGAGATATTTAGATGAAAATCAACAAGTAATATTTAATCAATCTATTGGTGAATTAATTGATTTAAGAGTTCTGGATGTTGATGAAGGTACAGATTGTTTAATTGTATTAAATTGGAATACACGACAATATAAATCTGATAGTAGTGCAGAACGAGTTAGAAAGCATAGAGCAAAGAAAAAAGCATCGGTTTTGGGCGACAAAGCAAACTTATGTTCTGATGTAACAATTGATGTAACGAGCAATGTAACACCATCAGAGACAGATACAGATAAGAAACAGAACAAAAAAGAAAAGATTATAAATTCTAAAAAGAATTTTATCACTATGGTAAATGACTATAAGGAAAAAAACAAAAAAACTGAACTTAATGACATATTAATTGGTGAGTTTATTAGTTATTGGACTGAATTAAATCGTTCTGGAACTAAAATGAGGTATCAGTCTGAAAAGTTTTTTGATGTAGGTCGTAGATTATCTACTTGGAATAGAAAAGCAAAAGAGTATAAAGACAAATATGGTGGTAAAAAACCTATTAAAGCAGATTTTAGATTAGACAGAACTGGAAATGCTTATATTGCAAGGTGTGTTAAATGTAATAAAACTGACTTTTATAGTAAATTTGAACCAATGGATAAATCAAGGTGTTGTGATGGTATTTTAGAACCAGACCAAAAAAATTAAGGAGTAATTATGAAAGAAAAAAGAAAATGCAGCAAATGTAAGAAAGAAAAACTAATAAAAAACTTTCATAAATATTATGGTAAATATCAATCTTGGTGCAGATTATGTCAAAATAAACATTATGCAAAAATAAGACAGTACAAAAGAAATAACCCATTATGGTAAACAAAGGAGAATCAAACAATGAAAGCTGAAGAATTAAAAATATTAGATAAATTGCGAGTATTAGGTGGTAAATATGGAAAACTAAAACAATCTTGCGATGAATATTGTAGATATGATGCTATTTGTATGGACAATTTTTTAATAGTTGAAATAAAAAAAAGACATACATATTATGAAAAAACAATGATTGAGCTTGATAAATATTCCTTTAATACTACTTTTGCAGAAATACATAAATTTGTTTTTTTATATGTTGTTGAAATGGAAAATAGTATTTACATATTTAATATTACCGAGCTGAAAAATATGAATTATAATTTTGAATGGAGTAGAAAACCAATGCCTAAACAAACAGAATTTAATAATAATAATGAAATTGCAAAATGGGTTGGTTATATTAATATAGCAGATTCAGCACAAATAATTAATTATGTAAAGGAGTAATTTGAAAGTAGAGTTTAGTTTGCCTGTAAAGCCTGTCCCTTTAAAAAGACATAGGACATCTTTCGTTAAAGGTAAAATGATTAATTATGACCCATCTATAAAAGATAAAAATAAAATTAAACTATTATCTACAAAGTATATTCCTAAAAAAATATTAATTAAACCTGTTTTAATGGAAATTAAATTTTATATAACCAGACCAAAATCACATTACAGGACTGGAAAATATAAACATCTGTTAAAAAATTCTGCTCCTAAATATCATACAAGTACTCCAGATTTATCTAATTTAGTAAAATTAATAGAAGATGCTTACAATGGTTTTTTATATAAAGATGATAGTCAAATAATTGAAACAAGGGCAATAAAGTTATACACCGAGGGAGAGCCGAGTATAAAAATAATTGTTGAAGAATTGTTATAGTATAAATTATATTATACATATAGTATGAAATTCAAATCAACCAAAGTCATCGAATTAGGAAGCACTTGTTTTAGACAACCAACTGCAACAAGTCATTGTAGATTTTTACACGGATATCATTTAACTGCTAAATTCTATTTTATAAGATTAACAGAAAAAAAATTAGATAATAATAATTGGGTGGTTGATTTTGGAGGTTTAAAAGAATTAAAAAAAGAATTAAGAAATATTTTTGACCATAAAACTATTATTAGTAGAAAAGACCCAGAATTACAAATTTTTAAAGACCTTCATACAAGAGGGTTAATTCAATTAGTAATATTAAATGAAGTATCATTAGAAAGATTTGCTGAACATTGTTTAGAAACAGCATTAGATTATATTCCAGAATCAACTGGTTGTTATAAAGTGGAGGTATTTGAACATAGCAAAAATAGTGCAATATACGAACTTGGAGGTAAATGAAATATTTTACTCTTTACAAGGAGAAGGTGGTCGTGCTGGAGAGCCAAGTATATTTATTAGATTAAAGGGCTGCTCTGCATATAAAGCTTGTGCAAAAAGTGGTGTAGAGTGTGATACTTTATGGCAATCTGGGACTGAAATGTCAATACAAAAAATAGAAGATATCATAAGTAAATATAAAGGTAAATGGATAGTTTGGACTGGGGGAGAGCCAACCGACCAATTAGATTCTTATCATATAGAATATTTTAGAAAACTTGGTTATAAACAAGCAATAGAGTGTTCTGGGATTAGACCACCAGATGGAAAATTTGATTATATTGCTTTATCTCCTAAAGTAGCCGAACATATAATTATAAAAAAATGGGAAGGTGTACACATAAACGAAGTTAGATATGTTGTTCACGAAAATCAAAGTATTCCTCCTCGGCAGATTAAAGCCGATAAATATTATATTAGCCCTCATTGTGATGGACCTAATTTAAATGAGCATAATCTAAACTGGTGCATTGATTTATGTAAACAAAATCCAGATTGGAATTTATCAATTCAGCAACATAAAATATGGAATGTAAGATAATGGAAAAAATTATAAAAGAAATGTTGATTAGTATAGGAGAAAATCCAGATAGAGAAGGATTAATAGATACACCGAAAAGAGTTTCAAAAGCTTGGTCGGAATTAATGACACCTCCAGAATTCAATCCAACCATTTTCAGTGCTAATGGTTATGACCAAATGATATTAGAAAGAGGAATAACATTTTATACTTTTTGTGAACATCATATGATTCCATTCTTTGGCACAGTTGATATTGGATATATACCTGATAAATATATTATTGGTATTTCTAAATTACCAAGAACAGTTGAATATTATACTAAAATGTTAAACACACAAGAATATTTCACTAATAATATTGCTCAATTTTTATGGGATAAATTAAAGCCAAAAGGAATTGGAGTAGTGGTTAGAGGGAGGCATTTATGTCAAGAGATGCGAGGAGTTAAGAAAAGAGGAGAAATGATAACAAGCAGTTTGAAAGGTGCGATGTTAAAAAATGCAACAGCACGAAAGGAGTTTTTAGATTTATGCAAAAAGCAGTAGTAATATTATCAGGAGGAATGGATAGTACGACTTTATTATATGATGCTATCAATCAAGGATTTAAAGTTTATGCCTTGTCTTTTAATTATAATCAAAAACATAAAAAAGAATTAGATGCTGCAATATCAACCTGCAACCTATTAGAAGTTCCACACAAGATAATGGACTTATCTATTTTAAATGATTTAGCACCATCATCATTAACACGAAAAGATTGGGAGGTTCCAGAAGGGCATTATGCTGATGAAAATATGAAGCAGACAGTTGTCCCTAATAGGAATATGGTAATGCTATCCCTTGCTACTGCTTATGCTATTGGAATAAAAGCAGACAAATTGCTATATGGTGCTCATTCAGGCGACCACGATATTTATCCTGATTGCAGAAAAGAGTTTGTTGAGCAGTTAAAAAAAACAATTACTTTATGTGATTGGAATCCAGTAGAACTTGAAGCACCGTATTTAGAAATAGATAAAGGAGATATAGTAATAAAAGGTAAAGAATTAGCAGTTGATTATTCATTGACTTGGACTTGTTATAAAGGAAAAGAAAAAGCCTGTGGAAAATGTGGTAGTTGTGTAGAACGATTAGAAGCATTTACAAAAGCAGAAATTAAAGACCCTATAAAATATGAAAGTTTTAAAATATGAATAATATTGCTTTAATAAGTTGTGTATCAAAAAAATTACAAGGAGCACACAAAGCCAAAGATATTTATATTTCTCCATTGTTTAAAAAGAGCAAAATATATGCCGAGAAACACTATGACGATTATTACATACTATCTGCAAGATATGGTTTATTACATAAAAATAAAATAATAAATAGTTATAATTTAACATTAAACAATATGAATAATAAAAAAAAACAAATTTGGAGTGTTTTAGTTGCAAAACAAATTAAACAATATATTAAAACAAACAACAAATTAATAATATTAGCAGGAAGTAATTACTATAAAAATTTAGTAAAATATATACCTCATAATTATCAAATAATAATGAAAGGTATGTCTATTGGACAACGATTACAATATTTAGGTAATAATTTATGAAAATATACTTTGCAGGAGCAGAAAACAATTTAAAATTATTTAGAAAATTAAAAATAGATAATTTATTAATTGCTTATCCTTTTATTAAAAAAAAAATAACAAACATAAATAAAAAATGGTTTATAGATTCAGGAGCATATAGTGCATACACAAGGAATATAAATATAGATATTGATAAGTACATTAATTTTATATTAAAAAACAAACTTAAGCAATTTGCTTCATTAGATGTTATAGGTAATCCTAAAGCAAGTTATAAAAACTATCTATATATGAAGAATAAAAAAATTAAAAATCAAATACCTTCTTTTCATTATGGAGAAGATTTAAAATATTTAATAAGATATCTTGAAGAGAATAGTTATATAGCGATTGGGGGATTGGTACCTCTTAAAAATGATAAGACCAAAATGCACAATTTTTTAAATAACTGTTTTAATGTGATTTGTAAATTTAGAGATGTAAAAATTCACGGATATGGGGTAAACAATTGGGAAATATTAAAAAAATATCCATTTTATTCTGTAGATGCAACAAGTTGGTTAAATCCTAATATTTATGGACAGCATTTTAAGTTTTCTAACGGAAAATTAAAAAGAATTCCACATACTAAGCCTGCAACCAACAGATTTTATGATTCTGAAAAAAAACTTGAAGCATCATTAAAAGAATTTTTAAAAGCAGAAAAATATCTTACGAAATTATGGGAAAAAAGAGGAGTGATTTGGAATGATTAAGACACAATTAGTTGAAATAGATAATAAAGATTTAATTAAAGCAGATTGGAATTATAAAACAGATGGAACAGATGAACAGATTGAAAAATTAATTAATTCTATTAATGAAGATAAATCGGTTGGAGTATTAGCTGTAAGAGAGGTAAATGATAAATTTGAAGTAATTGACGGGAATCACAGGTTAGAAGCAGTTAAAAGATTAGGCTGGGACAAAATTCCTTGTGAAAATTTTGGAGATATTAGTAAAGCTAAAGCAATTACGATAGCAAGAAGAAGAAATCATAAATGGTTTGAAGATGATATAATCGCTTATGCAGAATTATTTAAAGATGAAATTCTATCTGAATACTCTATTGAAGAATTAGAAAAGTTTATGCCAGATTCAAAAGAAGAAATGGAAAATTTAAGTGAATTGTTGGATTTTAATTGGGATGAATTTAAAGAATCTAATTTACCAGATGATGATGTTGAATTTAAAACTATAAATATTAAAGTTACTGAAGAGGTGTATAATAATTGGCTTGACTGGAAGCAAAAATGTATTAAATTAACTGGTCACGATTCAGACTTAAAATGTTTTGAATATGCTATTGTTGAAGCAATAAACACTCCAGAGGAAAGTATAAATGGCACGACCGAAGAAATATAATATTCCAACCGATAAAGTAGAAAAACTTGCTTCATTTGGTTGCACGAATACAGAAATAGCTTCATTTTTTGGTTGTAGTACCGACTTAATTGATAAGAGTTATTCGGAATTTCTGACAAAAGGGAGAGATAAAGGAAAAATTAGATTACGACAGATGCAGTGGAAAGCCGCCGAAGGAGGAAATGTAACTATGCTAATCTTCCTCGGTAAACAGATATTAGGACAAACAGACAAGACGGAGGTAGAGTTTACAAAACCAATTGATGAAATAAATTTCAATGAAATATAATGGCTAACCTAAATATATCGTCAGATAATTATTTTAAATATCAATGGGACTTCTTGAAATCCAAGAAACCCATCAACGGATTAGTGGCTGGATTCGGTGCTGGAAAAACTTATGCCTTTCTGCATAAAACTTTTATTAATCATATTACTAAAAAAAGTAAGAATAATAAATCTAATGGGTGGATTATCTATCCAACATTTGATTTGGCTAATGAATTATTTGTACAACCTTTCGCAGAACTATTAGAAGAAAAAGGAATTACATATAATTATAATATATCTAACCATAGGTTTACAAGTGCTTATGGAGATATAAAAATATTCCAATTACAGACACCTCAAAGAATTATCGGTGCAGAACTAACTTATATTGGCTTTGATGAGTTTGATGTTGAGAGTTGGAAGAATTGTGATATAGCATTTAAGAAAGCAGTTGGTAGAATGAGAGGAGCAGAGAATACGGAAATTTACATTGTAACTTCTCCAGAGGGTTATGGTTATACATATAAAATATTTGTAGAAGATGATAATGAAGACAGGTTTATAGTTCACGGAAAAACAACTGATAATACTTATTTGCCGAGCAGATATATAGATTTATTGGAAAGCAGTTATGATAAAAACTTATTAAAAGCATACAGAGATGGGGAGTTCGTTAATTTATCGGCAGGGCAAACATATTATTCATTTAATAGGGAGAACAATGTCAAACAATATCAATACAACCCAAAGTTACCAATTTGTGTCGGACAAGACTGGAATGTTGAACCAATCACAGCAGTATTATTCCAAGTGTACAATACCCGCCCAAAGATTCGTGTCTTCGATGAAATCGGTTTATCTCATTCGGAAGGTGAGATACTTACACAAAAAATGATTAATATTATATCAAATAAATATAAAAATAGTATGATTGTTTCTTATCCAGACCCATCTGGGAATCAAAGAAGAACATCAGCATTACATACAGACATACAATTATTAAGGAGAGCAGGGTTTGTTGTTAAGGTTAAACATAAAGCACCAGCAGTTATTGATAGAGTAAATGCTATGAATAAAATGTTAGTTGATGATATGATTATTGACCCAAAATGTAAATTGCTTATCAAAGATTTGGAGCAAGTAACCAACAAGGAAGGCACAAGAGAAATTAATAAATCAGCAAACAAAGAACTTACACACTTTTCAGATGCACTCGGTTATGCAGTAGAATACGAGTTTCCTGTTATTAAACCTAAATTGGAGAACATACCAAGATGATTAGAACACCTGCTCAATTAGCTGTATTAAATTCAAAATATGATGCTCAGAATCAAGAAAAACAAAGATGGATTGAAGAAAGGCAAAGGGCATACAATTACTATAAAGGTCGCACTGATGTTTATACGAGAGGGTATTTTGCAGAAATGTTCGCAAATAAATTACCTATCGCAAATGTAAATATTACTAAAAGAATTATTGATAGGGTGTCTTTAGTTTATATGAAACCACCTCAAAGGGAATATACTAATCCAGAAATAATGGATGTTTTGATAGACAAAGACCATAAATTACAACGAGCAGAAAGATTAACTAATTTACTTGAAGTTGTTTTAATTCATCCTTGCTGGAGAGATGACCATATTGAATATGATATTATTAGAGATTTTGAACCTATCTTTGGAGAAAATCCATTAGTACCAATTGGAATTACTTATCCATTACAAGTCCGTTCAACAGTATTTGATGATACGGCAGAATTATGGGCTTACTGGGATGATGAGCATCATTATACATATGATAGGAATGGTAAAATATATACAGAAGATGATAATCCAGAAATGATAAATCCTTATGGTGTTTTACCTTTTGTTGAATGTTTCAGGGATGGTAAACCAGAATCTGCCTATTTAGATACGGATGCCTGTCCAGATTTAATTGCTACTAATTGTTTGATAAATGTAGCTGAAACAAATAAAGCTGCGAATGTTATGTTTCAATCATTTGGCTATATATATGCTCAAGGGAGTTATATAGATAGTGAGAAATTAAAAGTAGGGCAAGACCAAATATTAAATCTTGGAGCAGATGGTTCATTAGGTATGGTATCTCCTCCTAATTCAATTCCAGCACTTACAGAATCAATAAAAGAATCATATAAAATGTTAGCACAGAATTATCACTTACAGGTTTCTTTTGTAGAAGGTACTACTGCTGAATCTGGAGTGGCTTTGAAATTGCGAAACCAAGAGCTAACGGATGAAAGAATTTCGGATGTCATTCGTTGGAAAGAGATAGAAATAAATTTATTTGAATTAGAGAAATTAATAATTGCAGTTGAAATGGGTAAAGATGCAGGAGGTTTAGAGCATTGTGATTTTGATGAAACTACCGAAGTATTATCTGACCAAGAGCAACGAGAAAGATGGGAATGGGAATTATCTCACGGACTAATTGATGTTGTAGATATTCTTATGCAGAAAGACCCTGACCAATTCCCTGAAAGAAAAGATGCTGAAGCTTATTTAGAGGAAAGAAAGCAAGTAAAAGAAACCGAAGAAGGTGAAGGCAACGAACTATTAAAAGCCTTAACTGAACCTGTATAATGGCATTTGATTTAGATTCATTTGTAGATAATATAACAACTAAAATTGGTAAAGTTAAAACTGAAACAATTAAAGCAACTATGTTATTACAAAAAGGCAAAACAAAAGAAGAATCAATTAACCTTGTAAGTAAATTAAACCTTGATAAAGTAGTGGCGACAAAAGCAGTCAATATTATTAGTGAATATAATGCTGGAATTACATTGTTATTAA
>TARA_R100001594_G_scaffold41570_1_pt1 | contig 10286 bp, 20 predicted proteins | sample TARA_R100001594 | Tara Oceans TARA_R100001594 (sample SAMEA2622752) | marine metagenome | biome: marine biome (ENVO:00000447); feature: marine epipelagic mixed layer (ENVO:xxxxxxxxx); material: "saline water (ENVO:00002010), including plankton (ENVO:xxxxxxxx)" | depth 150 m
CTACTACGATATGGATGCCATAAGAGAGCCTTTAATTAGTAAACCATCTAAGAAGTATAACAAGAAAGGTGAGAGATTGATAGTAGGTGACCCAACAAAAGGAAAGAACGCAAGAGATGTGTGGACTATTGCACCTAAAGCAATAAGAAACTCACATATTGCTGTGTTCCCACCTGAGTTACCTAAAAAATGTATACTTGCTGGGAGTAAACCCGGCGATATAGTATTAGACCCATTTTCGGGCAGCGGAACAACTTGTAGAGTTGCTCGGGAATTAGGGAGAAAGGGAATAGGTATTGAATTATCAGAAGATTATCATAAGTTAGCGATGGAATTAACGTTTAAAGGTAATACATCATTGGAGGATTTTCAATGACATTAACTGAATGGTTAATATTTTTAGCAATAATAGATGGGCCTATCATTGCTTTATTATATATTATATGGAATAAGGTGAAAAGATGAAAGCTAATAATTATACAGGTAAAAATTTTGAATGGGAAATTAGAAAATCGTTAGACACTGCTGGATGGTGGTGGTTTAGGATTCAAGATACTAATGATGTATCTCGCTTTGTAAAAAAAGCAATCTCTGAGAAACAACCCGGCGATTTCTTTGCAGTAGCATACGGAATCCCTGTGTTGATTGAATGTAAAACAAGTAGAAATAAAACTTCATTTCCGCTTTATTATAATAAAACACCTGCAATACCAAAACATCAAATACAGTATGCTTTAGATTTAATAAAAGAAGGGGGTCAAGCGTTCTTTTTAATAAGAAAAGACGAACCACGTAATAAACGTGTGTTTGCATTAACTCCCCACCAAGTTAAGTTAATGTATGATAGTGCTAGTATGAAATCTGTTAAGTGGAAAGTGATTGAAACATTAGGAACTGAACTTAAAAGACTATCAAAACCGGTGAGATATGATATATCGATACTTTTAAATACAAGAAAGGTTAGTGAACAAAATGATTAAAGAATTTCTGAAAGAACTAAAGGAACTCAAAGAGGGTCAAATAGATTTGGATGAATTCCTCGCTACAGAAAGAGATAAAGCAGTTTATGAGAAATGGATTCAAGTGTTTAATGTAATGCAACCAACGTCCATTATGCAAAGCCTCAGCACTATTAATAATACTATTAAAATGTCAAAGCGAGACGAAATTATACTACTTGCTTATGTTAAGTTCTTTGAACAAAAAATCGCAATGATAGGTAGTTTACCTAAAAACTTAACAGAAATGTTTGAAGCAAAAAAAGAAATGAAAGAAGGGAGTGAATATGACGGAACAATGTTTGGATGAATTTAAAAGATGCTGGAATAAACCCAGTCTTAAGTTTAAACATACTATAACCCAAAAGGTAATGAATAAGGGAATAGAGCCAACGTTTACAAACTGTTGGAATTATTGGCGTGGAGTAATACGCCCATATATCTACCCTAAAAGTGGAAGAGTTGAACATCTACACATAGCAGATATAAGAAAAAGGAGAAGAATATATGGAACCACACGCTCAATGGAGAACAAATATAGAAAGAAGAACAGAAGACCTCACAAGTGATTGGTGGCCTTTTGTAGAAAATATAAAGGAAATATTAGATAAAATGGATGAAATGCATCACGAGTTTAATCAACTAGAGAATAAAGTAGATGAAACAATGGGAATGATTAAGAGTTTATACAAATCTTTTGTAAAGGTAGGTATATTCGATAAAGAGTTCAAGTTAAATTGGACAGCAGTGAAAAGAATTGGAGAAATAATAAATGAAGAAGACCGAGACACAGAAACTAACTGAAAAAGAGCAAAAAGCGGAACTAATGGAGAGGTTTGTGCAAGAAGCGAGAGAGAATGATTTACTTCGAGCGCATTCTAGACACTCTATGAGATTGGGTAATATTGAATTAGATGTTATACCTACTGATAAAACACAATCACTAGAAGATGTTATGAAACAATTTGCTCAGTTTGCTAAATTAATGAAAGAATTACACGGGGATACCCATCTGACAGCACCTGATGACAGTCCAAACAGTGCTGGTATGAGAGGAATGTTCGAGTGAAACAAGAAGGCAATATAAGTAAAGTTATACACATAGGAGACGGCAAACCCCCTTCTATAGGTAAATGCTGTATGTGCACTCGTCAAATACTTAATGACCCTGAAGAATTTTGGTGTTGTGAAACTCGACTTATTGGTAATAAATACTTTTGTGGTGGATGTTTATTAGAACTTGAACCTATTATTGAAGAAGTGCGAAATGCTTTTAATAAAGAAAAGGCAATTGCAAGGGAAACAGGGCATTATTATAGTATCGATATGGCTACCGGCAGAATGGTAACCCCACCCCGCCCAGATGGTGATACTAGATGATAGTTAAGGGGCAACTTATATATAGTAAGTTGCTCTTACTTAGCAAGAGGTGAATACAATGGCCGACAACAAATTAGAAGAAATCGTTGGGTTATTCCGCAACGAAAGCAAGAAAGGAGAGATATACTACTCCGGTAAGACTAAAGATGGAAAAGCAGTTGTAATGTTCCGTAATTCCTACTGGGAAGAGGGAAGCAACAAACCATACTTTAGATTGTATGACAAAGGCGACCAGCCACAAAAATCTCAAGATTAGAGTGAGTGGTTACAGCGATTGGATTCAGTCGCCAAAGAGCGAGAGAGTATGGTTGACCAACTCAATGACTGCTCTAGGTCAATTTGCTTATGTTAATCCTTTGAAAAACATTAAGCATTGGAGCAGCACCAAAAATTCCTATGTGAAATGCTGGGCTGCTCTCGACCAAGATTGCTTTCATTGTCAGAATGGCATAAAGAAAAGCACAGATTATGTTTATGGTATCTATGTAAGTAAAGGTAATACCGATATAAAATATTTATCAGTTAATTTAACAACACATACACACTTACAAAAGATATTTTCAACACTTTTTGATGACAATAAAAATCCTTGTGATATAGTTTTTAAAATTTCATATAAACAATTAACCAATATGAATGGTAAAAAATACAATGGATATGATATTGTTGAATCAGATGAAGAGATGTATGTAAAGGAAATATTTAGACCTTCTCCATTAGATGCATATCAAAATATAGTGAAAGATTTTAAATGGGTGGTTCCTGAAGAATTAGTAATAAAACTTGTAGACTATGACCAAAAACCTATGAGTTTAATAGACCTTTTCTTATTGATAAAGGAAACATACCCCATTATAAATGATAAGGATGCTAAAAAGTATTCAATTAGATTAATAGAAAATGGATTATTAGATGTTAAAAAAGCAAAGGAGTATAGACATTGAGCCAGTTTGAAATAACAGACTTAGTTAGATACTTTCACAATGTAAGAAACAGTAAAGGGGAATTAGTTCCGATTATTGGAGAGGATAAACTAGCAGTTACTGCTGCTTTATCTTATCTTCTTGAAGACACAAACTTTATGATTAATGCTTACAGTGGAACAGGAAAGACAGTAATTATGAATGCTGTATTTAATTTATTAGAAGGAACGCCTATTAAAACTACAGTCATAGAGCAACTATCTGATACAGCTTTATGGTATAGTATGGATGAGATTAATCAATCACGATTTATAGCCATCCCTGAAGCACAGAAATGTCCTGAAAGTATTATTGAAATACTTAAGACTTGGGCTGATGATAGACCTGCTATACGTAAACGAACTGACGTAACCATACAGGACATCAGAGAGCAAAGGTTAATACCTAAGTTTGTGTTTATGTGTAAAGCTGTAGAGAATAAACGCGGTGATGCTTTTCTGGATGCAGAGTTAGAGCGTAGGTATATGGTGACACACACAAACCCTACAGTAAAGCAGACAGAAGATGTTATTAAGTATAAACTAGACACTACAGCAAGACCTCAAGAAGATATTATTACTATGAGTGATGAAGAAATCGAAGGATTAAAAGAACATATTGCAAAATGTATTATTAATAGAGATGATACCCGCGCTGTTCAAGTAAGAAATCCTTGCGCTCCTTTTCTTTTTGATATTATACCTACACTATTTCCTATAGCAAGGAGTAAAGTTCATTACTTTTTAAAGTTAATCAATGCTGTAGCAAGATTTTATCCTGATGAAATGATTACAATGGAAAGAGATGGTAAAACATATGGGTTAGTTACACCTAAGCATAACTGGTTAGCTGCTCAGATATACATTGATACATTTGTAACAGAATGTTTACAGATGCCATCACACGGGATAGATATACTTAAACTAATTCCAGATAGTGATGTAGATAAATTTGGTATGGTGACAAGTGAAGTAATAAAGATGAGTATGAAAGAAATACAGCAATGTGCTAGACAAGCTGGTCTTCCGTTTGCTGGTAAAAGTATTACTCCTCTCCTTACATCCTTACAAATGTTAGGGTTCTTAGAGATAGAAGAAGATAACGGTAAAAGACTTTATTTTAAGTCACCTCTTATTAGAGAACCAAGCACTAAGATAAGTTGGAGTAAATTAATTGACGATACGAAAGATTTAGTAAAAAAAACGTGGCCTGAAATAGCTAATGAATATATTGACAGGTATTGCACTAATGTAGAAGTGATAAATCCTTTTACACAAGAGTTAGTAAAGTTAGGCACTATGTCTAAAAAACTCCCTCAAGTTAAAGTCGAATCTCACCCTGATGATTACGGGAGCTGGTATGAGGGTTAAACTTCCTTACGCTCCACGTGGTGAAATGTTTGCTACGGTAACTGACATCAGTGGTGGTTCTAGAATGAAAGCGTTCTGTGAAGACGATAAGCATAGAATGGTACGAATACCCGGCAGATTAAAGAAAAAAATGTGGTGTAGGGTAAATGATATTATAATTATTAAGAAATGGGCAGTTCAAAGCGATGAGAAATGTGATTTAGTTTATAGATTTAGGCCCACAGAGCGCGAAGTTTTAAAAAGGAAGGGCCTTGTTCCAGAGAAGTTGATAGTATGATTGATGAAAGAGAAGAGCGAAGATTACAATGGATTGCCATTCTCAAAGAATGTGCTCAGTATCATAATGAACAGTGTGAAAAACTTAAATCTCCTATTATTGGGGCTGAGGAAACTGAAGAAGGTTTGATGCATAAAGTCTGGTGTCTTGCTATAATGGATGCAATAGGACTTATTGAAGTGTTACCTTTAATAGACGAAGAAAATGAAAAGAAGGGTGATTTACCCCAACACAATAAGGGACCAGCAGGATGAAGGTTCCTCTTTCCGCTTTTAGTACATACAGCACAGTCAATAGAATGACTGGGGAGCAACAGTTAATTATTTGGCATAATGGAGAAAAAAGAGTTGTCAAATCACCACGCACCCATAAATATTATATGCACGACAAAAAGGGAAGAGAATATAAGGTATTAGGTAAATCAACTACACAATTATTAAGAGAATATAATGTAGAAAATTTAGGTGAATTAAGACCTGAATCAATTTCTCCTCTATCTAAAATAGATGGATTAACACGTAATGAAGTAGAGAGAGTGTGTATTGAACACCCTAATTTCTTTACTGAGTTTGAAAGTAGAGAACCCACTTCATTAGGATTTGATTTAGAAGTAACATCTGCTGATGGTTCATTTCCATCTGGTCCTCAGCACCCTATTGTTGCGGTGGGTATTGTCACTGATGATGGTCAGCGAAAGACTATACTCTGGGATGGAAAAGATGATAAAGAATTAATTATAAAGTTTGCAGAATTTGTAAAGAATTATGACCCTGATATTATTTACGGATATAATTTAATAGGTTATGATATACCACAGTTGTTTGCTCGAGCAGGTCATCACAATATTAATCTAAGGCCCTATTTAAATCGAGACAACCACGAAACATACGGATGGGAGTCCGACTTTTCGTATCATAAAAAGAGTAAAGTAGAAACTTGGGGTAGATTAATTGTGGATGTTTATAATTTTGCATCCCGAGATTATGCCCTTGCTGGACTTAGTAAAAGACTAAAAGATGTCTCTAGGTTCTATGGATTAAAGCCTATTGAGCTAGATTTTAACCTTAATGATATACTAGATTATGATTTAGATACCATTAATGAGTATGTCCTTAGTGATTGTGATGCAACTAAATATTTATTTAATCATTATTTTACACAACACAAATATATTGCGGAAGTATTGAAAGTTCCTCTGGAAACATATATGAATTCAGCCGATTCATTTATAACAAAAATACTTCAGGGGAGGGCGCTATTTAAAAGAAATATTTTGACGTTTGATAAGAACAACGAAAGGCACCCCGAAATTGAAAGTTTCCAAGCAGCTCACATTGATTTATACAGTCCCGGATTCCATAGATACAATTACAAAGTAGATTTTGCTTCAATGTACCCTAGTATAGCTCTTGCTTTAAATTTAGGACCTGACACCACACGTATATTAAGATATGAAGACTATGACATCGGTAAATTTGGATGTGAATCAGCAGATTCAGGACTATATATGATACTTACTATCCCTGATAATGTATTAGATAAGAATGTTATCATTAGGGTGGACTTAAAAGATAAATCCTGTTTATATAAAATGTGTAAGCAGTTTAAAGAAATGCGTGAACCCTATAAACGAATGGGTGGTCACGAAGCAAAGAGTAAATCCAACGGTCTTAAGATAATGGTCAATACATTTTACGGGGCAAATACTAACCCCTATATGAGTTACGGAGATATTGCTGTAGGTTTAGCTATCACTGGTATAGCAAGATGGTTAATACTTGGAGCTAAAAATATTGTACAAAAAAGATATGGTGACGATGCTGTAGTTTACATACATACTGATGGTGTTAATACTAACTGTGACATTGATGTAGAATGGATTAATGATGAATTAAGAAACGCAATGACTAGTTTATTCCCTCTTAGTGAATCTGAGTGGATATCTGTTGATAAAGATGAATTTAAAGAAGGATTTTGGATAGCTATAGGTAACTATGTACTCAGAAACCTTGATAATTCACTCACAAAACACGGCTCGACTTTTAAATCTCGCAGTCGTTCCCAATTCTACGTTAAAGTATTGAACAAGTTGATTGATGCAAGATTAGATAACACCGTGAATCAAGATTTTATTAAAGATATATACAATTTTGAAAATTATGAAGTAGATGATTTCTTACAATCTCGTACTATGAACCAAAATATAGGTGATTACAAGAACGAAAATGATTTAGTAGTGCAGTTAGCTACAAAAGCAAAAGCAGAAGGACAAAAGGTAAAGATAGGTTCTTCATTTTATTATTATAAAACTAATGGAGGGGTAGAATTAGAAGGTAATGTTGATAGTATAGACGACATAGATATTAAATATCATTGGAACATTATATCTAATCTACTGCAAAAATTTGACCTAACCCAATGGATAAATAAAAAACCACCCATTACTGCATTAGATAGAAAACAACAAAGTTTACTGGAGTTTGTATGAAGAAAGAAAAAGCAATACCTGTATGCCCCGATTGTAATTGTGTTATGTTTAAGAAAACAATACAATACCATACTAAACCAATGAAAGGGTGGTCGTGCCCTGAATGTTTTATAACGAGGTGGCAATGATTGAAAAATTAAAAAAAATATGGAATTATCCTATGCAAATGAATGAAGCTATGTGGTATTTATTGGTAGGATTTTTTGTAATGATATGGATGTGGATGTTTATATGGATGTGATAATATGAAAAAAGTGAATGTGAAAAAGGACTACGACTGGGGAATTGGTCGTGAAAAGATGGTCATCAAACATATTGGTGATGAGTTAGGTAAAGATTTTGATAAGTTAGGGAAATTTGACCACTTTGATTATCTAGGATATAGGAATGGCAAACAGTGTTATGTAGAAATTAAATCAAGACGTATATCTAAAGAAGCATATGAAGAAACTATAGTTCCCGCTTCTAAAGTGGCTAAAGCTATTGAACTAATTGGGATGGGGCATAAAGTATTTTTTGTAATTTCCTTCACTAATGCCATTTGTTATTTAGATATGTGTAATGCTAACTTTAAGTTAGGATATAATGCTCGTACAGATAGAGGTGCTCTTGAATTAAATCATTATGCTTTCATACCATTAGACCAGTTTAAGACAGCAGAACCTTTAAATACGATGGATTAGTTAATTATAATACACGATGGTGTGTGATAAAATGGAATCAGAAAATGATAAAAAATTAGCATCCTTTCTAAAAGATGCAGAAGTGAAAGTCGTTTGGAAAGAAGATGACAAGACAAAGGTAGGAAGAGGAAAAATAATGAATGACGATGATAATTTTATATACCTCACTGGTGATAAGGGAACTGTTATAGTTAGTAAAACTGACGTTATAGCAATTAAACAGTGAGGAAATAAATGAAAATAATGCCAATCTCAGATAGCCCGTGGGCACCTACAGGTTTCGGTACAAACACAAGAAATATAGCTTCTATATTTGCTACTAAAGGACATAAAGTAGGATATGCAGGGTGTCAAAATCCAAAGCATATACCTGCTTGGGAAACCCCTTGGCCGTTAGGTCAAGAAGAAAAGAAAGTTTCTTTTGAAGTATTACCCTTAATGTTTCCCGGCGAAGAAAAGTTTGGGGAAAAGTCTTTCCCAAATTGGTTAGAAGGATTTCAACCAGATTTAATATTTACACATTTAGATATTCAAATGTTTGACTATGTTACACATCACAAAAAACCTCCGGCTGTAAATATACCTTTAGCCGACCAACAAGGAACTTGGCAAAACCAACAATCCTTTATTAGATTAGCAAGAAAGGCTTTCAAAATGTCACAGAAACCTAGATTTAAATTAGGTTCTATTATACCTATTGATGGGCAACCTTCTATACCCGGCTGGTTACGTACTATGGAACACGTAGATTTTCCTGTCGCAATGTCTAAATATGGACAACAAGTTATGTTAGATGATTTTGATGGTTACAAGTCTACTTATATTCCTCACGGAGTAGATACAGAATTCTTTAAACCTAAAGATATACCTAAACCAAGTGATGCTTTTGTGATTGGATGTGTTGCACGTAATCAACATAGAAAAAACATTCCTAGACTAATGAGGTCATTTAAAATATTTGTAGAACGTAATAATCTTACACCTGATGATGCAAAGTTATTGTTACATATGCATTGGGAAGACCATATGGGATGGAATATAGAATATATGACAGGTCCTAAGGTCTTTGATATTAGAGATTATTTAGTCCCTCCTACAATGGGTAACCTAGAAAAGGGTGAACACCCAGATGACGATGGTATGGTTGATATATATAATATGATGGATGTACACGCATTACCTACTGGTGGCGAAGGATTTGGTATACCTACTGTGGAAGCAATGTCTTGTGGGGTGCCTAATATTATCTGCAATTATACTACTAGTTATGAATTAGTTGGTGCAGATGAACCAGAATGCCCACCTGAAATGTTATTTCCACACGGTATGGATGGTGACGATAACTTAATTGAATCTGACAGGGGTTTCCTTGTACCATACAAAGATATGTGGTGGGATACTCCTATTAGAGCAGCTCCAATGAGGGCTTTATGGGATGAACAAAAGGGTGCTGATGCTTTCGAATATTATTATAAAAACCGTGACGTATGTAAAGAACACGGAAAGAATGCAAGGAAATATACAATTAAACATTACGATTGGATAAAATCAGTTGGACCTATGTGGGAAGATTGGATTAAAGTAGTGGAGAAAAAATTATGAATGAAATTAATTGGACAGGGCATTTAGATGTGATGTTATTTATTATAATATTTTACCCTGTAGCAGTGGAATATCTTAAGTGGAGATTAGGAATATGAATTTCGTATTTGATATGGAACACGTAATATGTTCTCCTAATGCTGATTATAGTTTATGTAAACCAATTGCAAACGTTACAGAGTTTATGCAATGGTTAAAGAATCAAGGTCATCACATAACTATATGGACCAAGCGTTCAAATGAAATGGAAACTAAAATGAAAACAGAAAACTGGTTGAAGATTCAACAAATACCTTACAATAGGTTATTGTTCGATAGACCACGTCAAGGTATATTTGTAAATGAAACGCCATCAAATTGTCAATACTTCGGTACAGAAGATAATGATACTTATGTGGTAGCGGAATTGTTCAAGGAGTGGAAGGAAAGTGTTAGGGACTAACGGGCCATTGATGAAAATTAAATGGTTAGATGCAACTAACGCTACTCAACAGAGTAAAATAGATATTAAAGACCCTAGTAATCA
>TARA_R100001594_G_scaffold3196_8_pt1 | contig 10283 bp, 15 predicted proteins | sample TARA_R100001594 | Tara Oceans TARA_R100001594 (sample SAMEA2622752) | marine metagenome | biome: marine biome (ENVO:00000447); feature: marine epipelagic mixed layer (ENVO:xxxxxxxxx); material: "saline water (ENVO:00002010), including plankton (ENVO:xxxxxxxx)" | depth 150 m
CTATATATTCCTCCACCTGCATGTTTCATATTCCAAAATGGATGTGTTCTTAATGGAAAGTTCTTTAAGAATACGCAAGGAGTCATATCATTACACATAGCTTCTTCTTCAGCATAATCAAGAAGTTTTACTCCATATTTATCACAAGCTTTATCGTAATTTATTTCTTCGTGCAATGCCCCAAATTTCAAATGTTCTAATAGTTCAATCTCTAATGCAATCATATCTTGCATTCCTCCATGAGATTCAAATTCAAACATTGGAAATATCTTATCATGTCTACCCTCTACTGGATTTGGCTCATTTCTATAACTTGTTGTGATACAAAATACACCCTTAGCTTGAGGATTTAATAACAGATATCTTTCAAGCCACATTTGCCCTGTTTGAGGTAGAGGCCAGTTAATACCACTAAATATATATTGTGATATTGTAGCTGGGTCTTCACATGCTGCTAATATTGATTGCCTTGATTGGGCAGGTACTTCAATAAATCCTTTCTTGTCCTGAAAGAATTTTCTCATCTCTTTAACTGCATAACTGTACTCATACATATTCATGCGTTTTTACTCCTTTTGTTTTGTTTATTATTCACGGTCATAGGACTTTTGTAGTTTTTATACTGCAACTTACAGCCAGTTAATATGTCCTACTCTGTTACTTATTGCTTCAAAGCTATCAAATAGTCTAACAAGGTTCAGAGCTTATTTTATCGTAGTCAGCACAAAGTCATAATTCCATAAATCACTTTGTACTTATGCCTATGACCCCTTGTGAATAATTATTAACCGTTAAAAGGGTCTCTCCCTGATAACTTTCTATTTATGTAATCTCTAAAATGCTTTGATTGTTTCTTGAGCCATAATACTAATACTCTATACTCTTTAGCTGTTAATGGACCTTTCCTGGTATTGCATCTTTTGCAAATCATTTCCAGGTTATCTTGAGTAGATGGTCCTCCACAGGACAAAGGTACTTTATGGTCACAGACCATATTCTTTACTAACAGCTTATCTTTACAATAGCAGCATTTTCTTCCGTATGCTTTTAATATCATATGTCTTAACTCAATTAGAGTTATGTCAAATTGAACTTCATATTCCTTGCTTCTTTTCTTTAGAGCAGACCTTAATGAAGATGATTTTTTCATAAGTCTATGAAATACTCCTTGAGTACGAGTACCATGATATTTCTTTAATATAGGAATAAACTTACCTTCCCACATTAAAGTTGATTTCGTTTTTCGAGCTATCTTTCGACCTCTCGATATCTTTCTTGTCTTAGAAGACATCCATAGCCTTAATTGCTCGGAGTATCTACTAAAGTATACATAGCGTATCTATTATTTTTATTTTGCACCATTGTTGTATTGATAACAAAACCCTTCTTTTTAAGGTTAAATATTACACTTGATAAGCGATATATTCCAAAACGAGTTAAAGCTTGATGCCCATTTATAGTTTTCCCACTTATTAAGTGCTTTACTAATCTCTGGGTTTTACTTTGTTTACTTTTCATAGCTTTGTTCTCCATCCTAATGATATTGCTAATTCAGCTTTATAAAGCCCTAATACTAACGCAGTATAAGCTTCTTCATCATCCTTAGCACTATCTGTTAAAACCCCTATTCTAAATAATTTAAACAGGGTAAATACTATTCCGTTTTCGAGTAACAAAATATCGAATATTAATCCTACTTTTGTATTAGTCATTAACTTTCCTCAATCTAAAGCTAGGATGCCATTCAAGTTTACAGTCAAACAATTCTCCATCTGTATTCTTATACATATGTAGATTCTTAAGATGACTATCTGCTTGTCCGTTCAGACCTAGCACTTTTCTACTAGCATTTTCAATTGCTCCTGAACCCTTACCAGCGTAAAGGTCAAGAACCTCATTTCTGCTATACTCTCTGCTAACCTGAGATACTTGAATTATTATTAAGTCCATATTAACAGCTAAATTTGACAAATTATGCGATATATATTTAATTTGCTCATATTCTCCTTTTACATGAGGAGGTGTAGCAACTAAGTCTACATAATCAACAACAACTAAAGCTGGTTGTAATTCACGAACTTTTTCTTTTATTTGTTCAAGTGTAGGCGACACGGTTTGTACTGCCATATGACTCAATACATCTTTATGCTCTTCCCATACTTCTTTATAATTACCATTTATATCTGTTTTAGATAAACCAGATACTACCTGCATATTTCTTCTATGCATATACCATCCTGATAATTCTAAAGATAAATAAAGAGTTGGTATCTGCCACTCCTTCATTATTCTATTTTCTGCAAAATTAACACCTAAAGCTATATTCTGTGCTAATGTTGTCTTACTTGAACCTGTTGGTCCAAATATAGTAACTAATTCCCCTGGATAAATGATAGTTTCTATGTCATCACTCAAACCGAACATTTTGCCAAGATTTATTATTTTACCACTAAAATCAGTAGTCATTCTTTCATGAAACTCATCTTGTAAATCCGAAGCTGTTTTAACGTCTACCATATAATCCTTTCTTTTAAAGAAAATACATCTTGTTGAACAATGTTTAGCCATTAATGGGTCTGAACATCCATATTGATATCCTTTATTATATGTAAATTCCACTTTATCAATAACTATATTTTCTTCTATGCTTTTTTGGTTCCAATGCAAAAGGCTAACTTTAGCAAAATCACTAGGTATTCCATGTCTCCTGAAATGACTAGCTATTCTCATTATAGTATTATTACGACATCCTTGTTGTGGACCTATATTAAGCATAGTTTGAATGCATGGTACTACTTTATTATTTTCTACAACTGACCTAAGTTCTCTTACAGCATTTTCTTTTTTAGTAAATATATTCCCCTCTAATTCTCCATCTCCGAATAATGGTTTATATTCAAAGTCTAATCGAGGAGTTTTTGCTAATTCTAATATATCTTCTGGTTTAGAACTTTCTATTTCAGCTATAGTTAATGGTATTTTATATAGCCCTGTTTTTAGATTAATGGTATGAGCTACTCTATATATACCTGATCGCATATATATCATATCATCAATACCTTTAAACATAGAACTCATTGTCTTCCTCACTATAAAAGGAAGCTCTTCTGAAGCTTTAAAATTAAAAAGACTATTAGGGAGTGTTATATGATAGCCACTACCACTAAAGAATACTTGACAAGATTTGTTTATATTAACATCATATTCTTGTAAGTCAAATAATATAGAACGTAGATTTCTTAATGTCTGCTCATTTGTGTTTGAGCCTTTATCTATATCTATTAATATATTATCTACGCTTCTAGAGCCATAATAGCTGCTTACAGAGCCCTTTGATTCTATCTCTCTTTTTGCTTTATCATCATATAGATAAACAGAGCGATATAAAGGCACATCTGGCTCAATATAGTCTTTTAATTCATTCCGAGGAATAAGAACCCCTCTGGAACGAGGGGTCTTAATAGCTATCTCAATAAAACTCATAGAACATCAGCAGCTGTAGTAGATAGATTTGTACTACCACTTGGCTTGACAGATGCCTCTTTTATGAATCCATTGCTTTTCATCCATTTAACATGATCTGCTAAATCGACATTTCCTTTAGAAGAATTAGGGAATAACCTGTGATGCACTACATTATAAGTACTACCTGTCTTCTTATTTAACTCTTTATAGATATATCCAACATATTTGTGCTCTGGATCAACTCCAGGCATATTATTCTCTGAATAATTATCATTTAAATAACTAGCTATATCATTTATTGGAGTTCCATCTTCTGATTCCCATTTACCTTGCATATTTATCCCTGCAGAACATTGAATATCTCCAAAGAATTTATATATACGATTAATAACAGAACCACCAGTAATAGTTCCATTAACATCTTTTTCAAAAGAACCTTTGATTCGAATATTTCTTGTATATTCTGAATCTTTTACTGCTACTTCTACCTCTAAATATACATCAGCCCAATCAAATTCACTTGACCTGTCTTTAAATCCAACTATACCGAGTTGACATATACCTGTATATTTGCTATTATTTCCACTGCTTTCTTTAGCAGCTGGTTTGAATAACGCCATTATTTACCACCTTTCTTTAAATATATTTTATTCCAATCAAACTTAAAAACTTTACCTTTTAAGTGATTACATCTACTCCCTGCCTCTAATGCTCCTGAAGCTTTAAATGAAACATTTAACTCATCTTCTTCATCTCTAAACATATACCCTATAGCATCACATTGAGCCATAAGCATATTTTTAAGACGACCTGATATATCTAATGATTCAGGGTCTACGCTATTAGAATTATCAATAGCAGAAGCAACTTTCCTGTGCCCTATAATTATTATATGAGGACATAAAGATAATAGTTTCTTTACATTATTAAGAACACGTTGTCTTACGAGACCAAATCCTTTACCAAATGGTAAGTCATTAATGCTTTCTATTTCAAACTCTGAACATACTGCTTTTTCAGTCCATTCAACAATTTTGTCAATAGTATCTAAGGCAAAGTATTTATACTCGTGTCCTTCTTCAGCTTCTTTATAGAAGTTTATAAGCTCATCTTTGCTATCCACGTTATGAAAATAACCTTCAAGCATACTGGAGCCACTTTCGGTGTCAATTACTAAACAGTCTTTTAATTGACTTAATACCGTAGTTTTGCCCACCTTAGGGGCTCCGTATAACAATAAAGTGCGTGGATTAACAGAAACGGGCTTACGTTTAGCTTTTGTTAAAGCCATAATATAACTCTCCGTTTTATGTGTTATTTTTAGCCATGTAATATAACCATTTTACTGCTTATAACCAAGCGTTAGTCCTGGAAAATTAAAGAAAAATTCTCTAGGACATTCTTCTTCTTTGACTAACTTTTTTATTGCATTAGTTATAAAAGCTCCACTCATATTAGAACAATAAGTAGTAGCTTTTGCATTACATGGTTCTGGGTCTCCATCAGCATCTGAATACCAGGTATCCTTATATTTCTTTAATGTAGGATTCTTGAATACATATTGCTGATAGTGCTCTGCACCCATTCTACCATCTATAATAGCGAAAGGTTTAGATTTTTCGCTTAATGATTTCTTTACTGCAGCTAATCTTGTTTCCATATTGTCAAATCCCAATATAACAATATCTTTCTCTCCTAAAGGCTTTCCATATATGGTAAACCTGCCTACTTCTTTCATTATATTAACATCTGGATTTATTCTTTTAAGGTGTACTTCTAATGCATCTACCTTTTTCATCCCAATATCACGATATACATAATGAGATACACCTATATTTTGTACTTCTACTGAATCCATATCATAAATAATGAAATTTTCAGCTCCCATTCTAGCCAATTGGGTAGATGCGGAACTACCTATAGCCCCGCAACCCAATATATGGAAAAAATATTCATTTAAGTTATCTATAATACCTTCACTTCTTCCATTTATATTCATCAATAAACTCCTTGTGTTGATTTTTCTATCTCTTCTAAGAAAGTAAACGGCTCATAATGTTGACAAAGGCTTAAGAGTTCTTTTTTCTCTATAAAAGGCATATGAACATTGTATCTTTTATATTTCTTATTTAACTTTGCTCTTAGCTTTTCCCATTGGTTGAAAGTTAGCCTACCTTCAAAATATTCATCTTGCATCTTTTCTATTTTCTCTAAGCAATTATCATAATCTTTTGATGCTTTATTTGAATTTATTCCTTTAGCTTCAAAATGAGTAACTCCAAATCCTGGCCATTCATCAAGCCAATCATCTTCTTGATCATTATTTGCTAATCCTACATAGGTATTTTGCAATAAGTTCATTTGCTCTCTATTTGCTGTTGGAGCAGGATAATTATAATAAGTATGCTTATATTTGCCATTATATGTATTGACATAAGTATTTGCTTCACACTTATCTTTTACCTCTTTTATCATTTCCTCAGGAATATCCATTTCTTCTCCTGAAATATTAAGAGTAACATCTTCATGAGCTTTTATTGGATGGAAAAACTGAACTCTTAGTTTATATTCTTCTTTTAAGTTTATAACTAAAGATACTGAAAAGTCTCTTGTTTCTCCTTCTTCTATTGTATCAGTATCTGTTCCTGACCAAAAAGCTTCCATAGTATGATGACTATGCCACCAAACATGTCTTACATTATCTCCATATTTGCTTGCCATTTTAGAATAATGTATAGCTAATTCTCCAGCATCTAAATCACATTTCGTTCCTGATATAGTTTGCTTTAAAATAACAGGATTTTCTAGCCAATATTTACCCTCTTTTTCTATTAAGACTAATTGACCTCCAATTTCGCCTTTAAACTCTGTATATGCTATGCTAGCATAAGCTTGTAACTTTTGCCAATTATCTTTAGTAATCCAAAATGTTGAATTATTCATTTATACTCCTTACTTTAGTTATTTTAAACAGGTGGATTTATTAAAGTCCAGTTATTTTTCTCTGAATCTTTAGTTAATGATTCAATGATTTCTTGAAGAGATTGATCTGCTTCAGCTTCATTTATATTCCTATAATTTTTAACTCCTATTATAAGACCTCTTTCTACAGCTATATTGTGATAATATGTTCTATACATTAAATATCTTATATCATCTATTGTATCTATCAATAAAGCTTGACCTACTGTAGGCATTGTCCTATCTTCTTTGTATTCCAGGTCGCATTTAACTTCATCCCATAATGTTAACATTGAAATGCACATTTTTGAAAAATAGTCATATTGCACACCACCATTGCCTTTACCTGTAGTATTTGTCATTCGATGAATATCAGTTAGAACATTCCCTAAGCTTGGAGCTAAATGAGATTCTTCATTAATACCATTAGCTGGATCAATCAAATACAATAAAAGACTTTTAGCAAATGGACTGATATTGAGATTAGAACACTCTGTAAAATCTTCTATCCTAATTGGTGCCACTATTTTTCCAACTAAATGCTTTCTTATATCATCATTTATATTCCTAGTCAATGTATTGCATGAATTTAATTGAGCCGCTTTACAGTTTGAGCAATATTTTAAAAACATTAACTCTTTATCTTTTTCATACTCTTTAAATAAATCCCCGCAAATACTTGCATTAGATGCATTTATTGTAGGTCTTAAGTCAGCATCCATATCAATAGGTATATTTATAAATGAATTATTTATACTATTCAATGGATTTGTAATTCCAACTTTAAATTTTGAAGCCCAAGTTCGTAAAAGAACTTTTAAGTAATAAAAATCAAGATTTGCTATTGACTTTATTAAGTCAGATTCAAAACTTCCATAACATACATTTCCTAATCCATAGCTGTTATATGCATCTTTTTGGACAAAAGGATGGGTTAAACTTGTATTATAAGGATATTGGAATACAATAGAACTCATCTTTGCAGATAGTAAAGTCTGAACTCCACTTGTATTATTATTTTTAGCGTGAAAATAAGCAGATACTATACTGAATATATCAACGCTAAATGTAACAACTAAATCTCCATAATATTGACTATGATTAGTATCTTTATTATTGCCAAGAGTAATATCAATATCAATATCTTTTAATGCTATAGCTATATTTAGAAACCATTCTTTAGGAGATTTATGAAGATTAGCTACCTTTAAACTCTTTATCCTTTCCTTAGCTTGAGGCATACTTGCACTAACTTCATTAAAATCAACATTTATAAGACTTCTTGATGTTTTAATTGGAGCTATATTTCTACCTGCATTCCACGCATATGGCAAAATAGCAATTTTTATATTCTCTTCAGAAGAAGGGATTTCATCATAGAATTTAGCCAAATATTCCTGTGCATCTCCTGCTAATTTGCTTCTACTAAAACCTGCAGCTCTAGCTATTTTCAGATCATTATCTGCTTTGCGAACTATATCACTGATTTTTTGAAGATGCCATCTATTTACATGAAAAAGCTTAGAAGGTTTATTTGCTCCACTCTTTGATTCCCAATGAGGGAAAGCATATAGCATTGCTATTTCTTTAAACTTTTTATATGTACCAGGAGTCCATCTTAATGACTCTTGGTAGGTTATATCAATGCCTTTTTCCCTGAAAACATCAACAGCTTTTTCGACATTTTCTAAACTGCTTAAAGGTGGCATTATTAAATTAGGTTTTTCTATCATTTCTAATATTTGTTGCATTTTTTCTCCTTTAGTTGTCTTAAGGGGAAAGCATTGAGTGACCCGCGGTTTCGAATGCAGATTCCCCTTAAAACGGAAAACGATAAAAATAATGTGAGTATAAGAGCTTAGTCTGATACTAAGTATGACCAGTTACTATTATAGACAAAAGATGAGCATGTCTAAAATTGTATCTTAGGTGAGGGACTTGTGATTCAAAAAGATTATATCAGGCGTTATTTTTACCATAGTTAAGAATAGGTGTAATTTAATTATTACCACCTGTTTTATTATCTGGGACGTGAGCTACTTTGTCCCCTTCATATGTAACATTTCCAGCATCATCTGTTTCTCTGCCTCTTAATGTATGGTCATCACTAACAACAACTTCATTTACTGATATAGTTCCTGTTAATCCTTCTTGGCTTCTAAATTCACGAATATTACGAGCTGTTGTGGCTGTTGGAGTAAATACTCCTGTTCCTCCAGAACCACCGTTAAAGAATCGTATTACACGTGTATCTTGTATTATTGTTTCATTTGACATTTTATGTCTCCTTTTTATTAATCGATTAATTCCAAGACCTAATAACACTCATGCTATTAGCCCATTGGAGTACTTTATACATTACTATTACTGCTAAAGATATTTTAAGCGTATAAGATACCCATAGCCATATTTTTTGATATTTTTCACTCATTCTGACATCCAATCCAGCATTATTGCTAATAATCCTAGCCCTAAGAATGTCACTATGAATAAACTTCCTAATTGGGGAGCTATTACTGCTATTATTATAAGACAAACACCTAAAATAGATAATCTTATCTTTTTTTGCATTATTCTTCCTCCTCTAATGGTTTGTTAGATATAGGTTCAGTACTTTTCTCTAACACAAGCCTTAATGCTTGAGTCCAACCTACAGTTCTATGATATTCATTTGACGATTTATGATTTATCTTTTCATCAGTTTCAAATTTATATCTAAGATTTAAGCAATGCTTTAACAATCTTTTTACTTGATTTTCAGCTAACATGAGCATCTATCCTTTCAAAAGCGTTTGCTATCGCTTCTTTTGCTAATTCTTGTCGATTCTCTTCAGTATCACTAGCAATATGCTTTAAATCATTTATAAGCGTAGAAGCAACTTCAACCCAAAGAGCTAATTGAGAATTAGCCTCCCAGTCATTATTTCTTTGCATCATTTTCTCCTTTTAATTTGCCTGTAAGCTTAAATTTCCTCTTAAATTTTAGACTTTCTCTTTTAGCTTCTATCATTTCAGCTGTAATGTCTTCTTCTTTAAGCCCAGTTTTATCATTAATTAATAATAAAGTCTTTATATAATAATCCTTCATCTCGACTCTATCTCTTCTATGTTTCTTAAAATTACTATCTCTGTTTTTATACTTTTTCCTAGCATACTTATTTCGTCTAATATTATCACACAACTTACAAGCTGCTTGATATCCTGATTTATTTGCTCTTTTGCGATAGAACATACTAACATCTTTATTTAGCTTGCATACACTGCATTTTCTTGTCATACTTACTCCTTTTAAAATGAAGGGGGAGGTTAATCCCCCTCCACTTATCTAAATCCTCACATATTCCTTTGCCTTATTGAGTTTCTACTACATCTTTCTAACGAAAAATAAGTTTTTCCCAATTCCCATATATACATACATAAAATGGGAGGAATTTACGATTCCCCCTATTTTGCTATCTGTTAAGGACTTACAGGACCAGTTATTGGATTTAGTTATACATATTACCTGCTTTATTGTTAATCATCTAGCTTAACAAGGGTTCTTTGATTTTCTTGCAATTGAAGATTCAACTTTTGAACTTGAACCCCTAGTTTCATTCTATTTAACTCTGCATTATAAAGTTTAACGACATTGTTAATATCATCTTTTTGATATAATTTATGTGGATCATTTGTAACTTTATCAACGCACCCTTTTAATACTCTTCGTACTCCTCTAGCCATATCACTTACATCGTTATATTCACGAGGTTCACTTTTAGTATTCTTCTTTCTCACTCTAGCTTTAGCTTTTACTGTAGCTTTTGTAGGAGCTTTAGTAATACGCTTTGTTTTAGTTGCAGTTTTAACTGTTTTCT
>TARA_R100001594_G_scaffold23531_4_pt1 | contig 10280 bp, 8 predicted proteins | sample TARA_R100001594 | Tara Oceans TARA_R100001594 (sample SAMEA2622752) | marine metagenome | biome: marine biome (ENVO:00000447); feature: marine epipelagic mixed layer (ENVO:xxxxxxxxx); material: "saline water (ENVO:00002010), including plankton (ENVO:xxxxxxxx)" | depth 150 m
GACACGTTTTGTCAGAGCTTGTATCTGAGCACTTTGCTCTTTGATCGCTTCGACCAGCAAACCCACCGTGTTACCGTACCTAACGGACAGAAAATCACCGCTGTCGTCAACAAGCTCCGGTAAGACTGGGGCGACATCCTGAGCGATCAGGCCTGTGCGCTTTTCTCCTGTGTCTTTACGCGTAAACGTGACTCCACGCAGGGCGCTCACCTTCGCTAGAGCGTCAGGGATGACCTCAATGTTTTCTTTCAGCCGTTCGTCCGACCCTTCTGTGAGACTGCCGAGAATTGTCATGTTCCCCGACGTGTCTAAAATTAATTCGTCACTGCCAGCGTTGTTGTAGTTGATCCTGAACGTATCGTCGGTGTGGTTATACAGCGCGTAATAGTTAGCCTGATCGTCAGTAGTATAGAGGTACAACTTGCCGTTCAGGTTGAACGATGTGCTTCCTTGAAACCTCGCGATCTCCGTTCCGTCATCTTGGAATAAGAGGTTCCCGCCTTTAATGTTGATGTAGCCATTTGCAGCATTGCTAGGCGGCGAAAACTGTAGCTGGCGGCTTGACGAATTGGCTTCTAAAATTAGTGTACCGTTGCCGCCGGGTTCCCCTGCTTCTTCAACGTGCAGCTTTGCATCAACTGAGCTGGTGCCTATGCCAACATTCCCCGAAGAACCCTGAAGAAAAAATGCGTGTGTGGCACTATCGGACTCAATGCGAAAATCAAGGTCTAGACTATCCTCATTGATAACAGTTTCAGTACTATCTATTCCAATACGTTCAACCATGTTGCCATCAAGTTTAGTTTCTATCCGTAGTTGACCGTCTTCGGAACCATCAGTTGGATCATCAATAAGGGTGTCAAAATGCACATACGCTGTTTCATTACCAGCAGAATCTTCTGCTAAGAATCTCATCCTGCCAGTAAAATCACCTGCAGTAGGGCTTGCTGAGTTTCTAAAAAAATCAAGACGCGGCCCTATGGAGCCGTCATCATCTGTGGATATAAGCCTAACTTGAGTTAAATTATCTGCAGTGGTAAATGTTGCCGTTGTTCCATTAATTCCTGCGTTCGCAGTGACTACACCACCAACTGCTAAAGTAGATGCCATATCTACAGCACCATCAATATCTACTACATCGAGGTTTGTAGTTCCATCAATATCGACGTTGCCGCTTATGTCTAAGGAAGCTGCTGCAACTTCACCAACGAATGTGGCTCCTCCTGCGGCTGCTAACGTCAAAGCTGCAGCATAAGTACCACTGTTACTTGTGCCAATTTGTAGGCTAGTACTGCCCCCGCCACTATCAGGGCCGAATGCCGCTACTCCAGTTGAACTATTATAGGTTGCCTTTAGACGATTAGTTGAACCACCCCCAGAGCCTACAACTTCAATATCATTTGAAATAACAGTTGCGCTAAACGTAGCATCACCTGTCACGGCCAGTGTAGACGCCATATCTACAGCGCCATCGATGTCTACTACATCAAGATTAGCCGTACCGTCTACGTCAATATCACCAGCAACAGTTAATCCTGCGGCTCCTACCAGCTTCAAGTCATCGGCGCTTTCGTCCCAGAGCATGTAAGCCCCGGATGTAGCGCCAAAGAATTTAACGTCGTAACCCGTGTCATCTACGCCTACGGTGACCGTGTTATCAATCTGGACAGCACCATCAATGTCTACGGCGTCAAGGTTAGTAGTGCCGTCTATGTCAGCATCACCTGAAATATCCAACGTAGCAGCATCTAACTCCCCTGTTAGTGTGATATTTCTAAAAGAAGCAGCATCTTTATTTGAATCTACTACAACTGCTTTAGAAGCCGCTACTGTCCCTGCTGTAATTCCGTCCAGCATTTCTAGTTCAGCTTCTGTTAACTCAGCACCTGAACCAAGTGTAAGAGTACCTGTAACTGTAAGATTATCATTTATTGTTACTTCAGAAGTTGAATGTCCAATTGAAATTGGTACACCTGAAGTTACAGTACCAATAGTAATACCATTTGAAGTATTAGAATTATCTATATTTAAAGAGGTTGTCGCATCCAATGAAATGGTTGTACCATCTACAGCAAGAGTTCCATCTATATCTGTATTATCTAAATTAGCAGTACCGTCAACATCTATATCTCCTGCCAGATCAATACCGGCAGATCCTGCCAAGACTAAATCATCTTCAGATTCATCCCATAACATATAAGAACTAGCTGTAGCTCCAAAAAACTTAACATCGTAGCCAGTATCATCAACACCTACAGTAATAGTCCCATCTACTTGAACTGCACCATCAATATCTACGGCATCTAAATTAGTAGTACCATCAATGTCAGCATCACCAGAAATATCTAAAGTTGTAGCGTCTAGTTCACCGGCAACTGTAACTACACCGCTAGTAAGCGTTATAAGATCAGTATCAGAAGTGTGTCCAATAGTAGTTCCATTAATATTTATACTATCAATTACAGCTTGAGTAATAGCACTGTTAGTGCCTAAAGTAACACCGTCTACACTTCCACCATTAATATCTGCAGTATCTGCTACCAAAGCATCAGTAGTTACTGTTCCATCAAAGTAAGCATCTTTAAATTCTAAAGAAGATGTACCAAGATCAATATCATTATCTGTTACAGGTACAATTGCACCATCTTGAATCCTAATCTGTTCTACAGCACTGCTAGAAACTTCTACAAAGAATCCCCATCGGTTATTAGTACTATCTGCTACAATTTTATTAAGAAAGTCTAAATCACCAATAGTATGAATATTACCGCCTTGACCAGCAGTTCCATCATGTCTGTGTCCAGTAGTACTTGCACTACTTGAAGAATATGTAAAAGCATTTACAAGCTGATTATATTCATTATTGAACAAAGCAGCCGTAATTGTGTCTCCATCCGACATACTACTTTGTCGTGTATAAGTCTGAGCCATTTATTATCTCCTTCCTGCTGGCATATAATCTATATAAATACCGTTTACAGCATAAGCTGGGTTTTGATCTTCGCTAGTCAGTCTAAAGCTACAAGTATTTCCTGATCCTTCTATAGTAATTCTTTCCATAGGATCAGAAGTAGCTCCAAAAGTTACATTATTAAATGTAGATGTTCCAAAAATTGCAGGTAAATTAATACTTGTTACAGTAAAAGGTTCTGGTTGAGGCACGTTAGGATCTTCATAATCGTAACGAACTCTAAAAACAGGTTCGCAAGATCCTTCTGGACTAAAAGAAACTCTTGCATATTTAAGAGTTTTTCTAGTTCCTACATCTCCAAAATCAAAATCAGGAGTATTATATACAGCTAATATATTTGTAGCTGATCCTCCGTTATAGAATGAGTTACCTGAAGCATGATTATAAACATAGCCGTCTTTATCACCGTGATATACTTTTTCTACTCCATCTTTATCAAGATCTGAAATAAATCCTAAAGCTTGAATGCCTAATGTTTCTGACCAAGCATAACCATTACCTGTTAAAGTTCCTATAATACCTCTAGCTATTGTAGGACTTTCAGAACTCTTACTGTAGAATAATCTATATTGAGATTTACTTCTTAGCACACCACTTGTTATAATATAATCTGAATCTGCTGCAATATCTTTAATTATATTTTGTATTTGCCTACTAACAGATCCTAATTCAACGTCTCCAATTCTAGCTGTACCTGCAATAGTTCTAATACCATCAGGAGCTAAAAATACTAAATCACCACCAATTTCCTGAATACTTCCGCCATTTATACAGCCTACATTTTTTGTAACTGGAACAATAGCAATATTACTTGCATCATTTATATTAACTAATTTATGAATACTGTTTCTACAAAATATAATTAAATCATCTCTAAAGCTTGCAAGACCTTCTACTTGATCTTCTATTACAATGCTTCCTGATCCAGTACTACTAAAACTATCTATATCATTAGTACCACTATAATAAACTGTATTCTTAGCAGCAGAAGCTCCAGCAACTACTAAATGTTTATCATGTATAACAGCATATGCTGGACCAATTGTGCTACTTACAGTTATTTCTTTTGCAAAAAATGTTCTATCTGTTAATACTCCTGTTCCTGTCATCTGAAACAGAAAAGGTTCATTTACGCCATCACATATTACAATCTCACCGTAATCTGAATTACCTTGATAAGTTGCAAAAGTACACCGACCTTGAGAAGTACGAGCAGCTACAGAACGTCCTGTAAATGTAGAGTAGTTATCGCCTCCACCAGCTACAGAAGCTCTGTTTACTTGTAACCAAGTATCTTCACCGTCAACACTAAAGAATATACCTGTACCTGAACAAACTATAACACCATCAGCATAAATAGCCATGCCTAATATAACTTCACTAGAATTAGGTTTAGTGTCTCCAAATAAACTATAGCCATCTACACGACGATAACCACCGTCAGGATCTACTTCAAAGTTTCTTAACCTTGTAGCAAAACCGGGCTGCTTGAGCATTTCAAGTTGATTTAGATTTACATTTAAACCGCCCTGACAAGAATATCCCCAAGGTTGAGACATTATATAAACCTTATACGATCATCTTTAAAGTTCCCCGGTGCAGGTTCCATAAGATGAAGTTTCATTAATTTTAAACTACGTTTGTAATCTTCTAAGGCAAAGGCTGCTGCTTGAGAGTTTTCTTTAAACTGATGCATGTAATATCTAGCTCTCGCTAATAAAACAGGTTTATATACGTCAGCAAATACTATAGCATCTCCATGAGCATCTAATTCTGTAGGAAGATCAAACGCAAAAAACCAGATACGATATACTTGATCTGGTATAGGACTTACGCCAAACTTTCTACCGTCTGGACTTTTAATTATTCTAGCTGGAACACCATACTGTTGAGTATCAGAATCATCTAAGTTTTCTGTAATTCTATAATAATCTTTCCATTCTTCTGTTGTAGTAAATCTTAGATTTCTAGTCTCATAAGGAGCAGATTCTCCGCTTACACCTACAGTAGTCAAGTAAAAATTATCCCAATCAACATATCCGTAATCAGTAGTCATAGAAGAACTAGCAGGTTTTAATTCATACCAACGAGTACCTTCTACTGTTTCTACATATGTATTACCATACATAGGATCTGTTCCACCACTTTCACCTGTAGCTAAAAAAGGCCACTGAGGTTCTTCATTAACAATGTCTAGATAAGCTCTGTTTATAAGATCTTTGGCGTGTTGTTGAACACCTATAGCATTAGCAAAAGTTGCAGAAGTTAAAGCAACTTCATTCAACTCTCTTAAGAGTTCATTTGTTAATGCAAGAAATGTAGCCATTATTTATGAACCTTTTGAATTTCAAAATTAGCAGTTTTACTTGAGCCTTTATGAGACTTGTATCCTTCTTTAGGATCTTTCATTAGCTTGTAAGTCTTTCCAGACTTCATCCAATGATAACCTTTAGGAGCAGAAACTTTCATTAGTAAGTTACGCTGTTATTTTTTCCAGCCATAGAAACACAAGCTTTTTCCATAGCAAAAATATCAGATTTTACTTTACCACCGTGCATTTTTTTATCACGAGCTTTTTCAGCCGCTGCTTTACCCTCTTTATTATAGGGATATTTTTTACCATTAACCATCGGCATTATCTTTCTCCTTAATCCTGATCAGATTCAAAAGTCTTAGATGTTTCTCTTGCAATCTCAAATTCACTTTTAGGTCTGTTTAAAAGAGGATCTTTTCTGAAGATACGATCATAGTTCTCATCGTATGCAGCTTTATTAAAACCTTTCCTAAACCTACTTTCTTTACTTGCTATAGTTCCGGTAGACATTACAAATGGTTTTTCTTCAGAACCTATTTGAGCCATTAATTACTCCTGAAAAAGATGGGGGCCACCTAAGCAGCCCCCGGTTAGTTTAGTCAATACCGTAGAAGGCAGATACGAGAGCTTCGCCGCGAAGGACTTTGGCTCCGTAGACATGCAGACCACGAACAATATCACCAAAGCTATCAGGATCACGAATGACCTCAGAGTTGGTGATAGTTTGTGCAGTTGCCGTAGAACTCATATGACCAGCAATACACTTACCTGCTGCGTTAGTCGTAGAGGCAATGTTATTGGTCTTGTACATATCAAAACCACGGAGCTTGCCAGAGCTTACCAAACCATTACGGATGGAACCCTGACCAGCGTTATAGTCAACTGACAAGAGCTTAGAAGAGCTTTGTACAAGGACTTCATAGAACTCGGGGTTAGCCAAGAACCAGCGTCCTTCTTCAGGAACATTCTGCTCATCTAAAAGACGTGCCATGTGAGACAGAACGTCAATAGGATCATGTTCACTGCCAGCAAAGCCAATGTCCAAGTTACCAGTACCATCAAAAGTTCCTGCTGCAAGGTCAGTTGCATTGTCGGAACCTAAGACATGGTTGGGACTAGATGCAGATACACCAGCAAACATCGTAGCAATTACACCTTCATCAAAAGCATCACGCAGAGCGTAAGCAGCAGAAGAAGTTGCAACGTCACGGAAGTTTACATGCGACATATTCGTTTCAATATCATCAACGATGAACTTGAAAGCGTTAGCCGTATCCACAACCAACGTAACCTCTTGGTCCGTCAGCTTGGTAGCTGTTACATCTTGTCCTCTTTCATACTGGTAAACAGTGATTTCAGGTTCTTTGATAATGCGTACACTATCGCCAAACGCTGCAATTTCACCAGCATAGTCAGTATTCGTAATAGCCTCTGCTACAGAAGCTTTACGGAAAAAGTTAAGAACCTGCTTAGAATAAACCTTAGGCAGGAAGAATGAGTTCGTTTGGCCTGATACAGAGTTACCAAAGTTAGCATTAGTATCTGTACTCGGCTCAAAGAACTGGTCTGATTGATTATAAGCCATTTGTTATATACTCCTATAAAAACATAAGTTAGGCTACTACGCGACCTTCAATCATTGCTTGATTAATTTCTTCTTCATATCTATCAAACTGATCAAGGGACATAGAAGCTATTTCCCGTTCAGTCCAGATTCTAGGTTGTTTAGCATCTACAGAGGTTGTTTTAGTTGATACCATATCTGCTGCCGAACCTTGCGGCTGTCGCCGTCTGGGCTGTGTTTGAGATATGCCATTTTCCATTTTATAAAGATCAATAGCTTTTGAAGCTAAAGCAACATTATCAGGATTATTATAAATCCAATCTTGTATTTGTTCAGGCTGCTCTTTAGCCCACCCATGAAAGTTTTCATCACCTCTAATATCTTCAAAATCAGGATGTCTATCCCTTAAAGAAGTTTCTGCTTCTCTTTGAAGAACTTCAGACTCACGCTGTCTAATAGACTGCAACTGAGCTTCAAGTTCTGATACTTGGCGTTTACTTTGCAAGTGTGCTACAGTTTCAACTGTATTATACAAATCAGGATACTGCTGTTTAAACTCCTCCAGATCTTCAATAGTTCTGGGAGGTTCGTACTGAGGTTCAGCGGCTCTAGCTTGAGCTACTAATTCCTGTTCCTTCTGTTTAAACTCAGAAATCTTATTATCATAATGTCTTTTTAGATCATCATATCTCTTTTTATAATTATGCGACGTTTCTTCCTGAGGGGCTTCTTCCGAGGTGGCCTCAGGTTCAAAAAATAATCCGTCTGCATCTCCCATGCTAGGTTTATCTGGCGTGTGCCAAGTTTTCTTAGCATTATATGGGTTAGGTTGTTCTGACATACTCTTTCTCCTTCACGGGGCTTGTGTCTTGCAAGGTAGCCATAATTCTTTTATTTGGCCTATAAAAGATATGGGGCTTGTCTTATCAAGGTAGCCGTAAAAATTTATCGAACGCTAGGCATCCTATTTGCACCCATCATTAGTCGATTAATTTCTTCTTCTTCTGGGTTATCTTCTAGCTCTTCCTCTTCAGGACGAGACAGTAATCCGCCTTCGTTCTTTCGTTGTAATCCACCGTCATAGGCACGTTCAGCATCATCCATCATTCGTTGGAGATTATCCGCACCAATCTGATCAGTGGCCTTTCTGGTCATAACAAATTCTCCATCACTAAGTCTAGCGGGGATAGAATCTGATACTCCCGTTCCCGGCCCTTCTACTTCTCCAGCGCCGGTAAACTCAGAAGCAGTCTCTACAACTTTGTCAAATATCTGACTAAGCCTAGAATCTTCTGCTAATGTTTCCATTAAATATTCTTGTTCTTCAGGTTCTAAAGCTTCTGAAAGAACAAAATCAATATATTCTCCTTCCATTTCATCATCAGGAAGTTGTGTTTCTTCTGCATTTGCCTGATCTTCAGGCGTGTAAGTATCTACAGGCATTTCAGGAGGAACCATCAAAGAGCCTTCTGCTTTTTTATTTCTTTCTTGCATTTTAGCTTCCATAAACTCTCGATACATTTTTAAAGTTTCTTTTTCATCTTTATCTAAAGAACTTTCTTTTGTATCACCAAAAGTAACCTCATCATGAAGTTTAGCACCTTCAACCATCATGCTAGTATCTGCAGGAGCAAAACCTTTTGCGCCCTCTATAACTAAAATACTTTTACCCATTAGTAGACTCCATCATTTGTTCAACATTAACCTTCAACTGCTCTAGGCGTTCCAGCGAACTCACTCTCCCCTGGCTGCGGTACACCTCCAGTTCCGATGTTGCCCCCACCAGTACCTGTAGCTCCAAGGTCTTGAGCGCCTTCAGGTACTCCTTCAGCGGCTCCCATACCTCCGGGTTCTTGACCACCGGGGCCAGCTTCCGGGCCAACGTTTTGTCCAGCATTCTGCATCCCTATAATTTGTGCCATAATAGCGGCTTCTTCAGGATCATTCAGAAGTTCATCTGGGTCTAGATCCAAGCTGTAAGCAAGCTCGCTAATAAGCTTGTTAATTTTGACAAAAGGAGCTACTGCTGGATTCTGTACGGTCTGTAAGAATGTAGTCAGTCTTTGACTCCTTACCTCTTTTTGCATCAGGCTATTAGTACCTGTCGCTCTTACTTCTAAGTCTCCTTGTACATCTAATTTACCTTCTAGGAATTGCATGTTCCACTGGAAGTAAGCTTCTCCTAAAGGTTTTAAAAGAAAGTCATCAAGGTTCTTAATAACGGTTTTAATGTTTAATGAAGCTGCTCCTAACAACATAGACATACCAGAAGCAGTTCTGGTCATACTCTGTACACCTGTTTGACCATGACTATAACTAGGAATACCTGTCTGTTCATCAGCAAGCTGACGAAACTTGTCAAACATCATCATGTTTTCTTGTGATGTATTAGGAAACTTTAAACCGTTGATAGCAGTTCCCGGTACACCTGCTTGCCTTCTAAAAACTTTACCGGGATAAATCTCCATAGACTGACCACCTACTAAAGCAGTCTCGTCTACATCAAACACAAGAGAACCAGATAAAGCTAAATTATCAATAGCCATTCTTGCATGACCGTTCATAATCTTCTGAGAGTCATCCATGTTTTCTGCTACGCCAATACCAAAGAAACTATAAGGGTTCTTTTCGTAGCTAAAAGACTGGTAAGGGATTCTAAAAGGTGTAAAAGGATTTACTACAGTTCTTAGAAGTTCTCCGTTACAAATCCAAGCATTAATTTGTACTTCATCTAAATCATCTATTTCTTCTGAAAGTTCCATACCTACCTGACGGCAGTACTCAGCATCCATAACACCCCAGTACTCTATTACTTCAAACTGACCAGACTCTTCAGAAGTAGGGTTATCTCTTAATTCATTCTCGTAACCTTTCTCTATATAGTTTGGTCCCATCTGGAGACAGTTTCTAATAGCATCCTTATCAAAGTAAGGCATTTTTCCTAAGGCTCGTAGCTGTGTCCTATTAAGTCTGTGCCTATGTAAAACATATTCACATTCGGATAGACTGGTAGCGTTTGGGTCTGGGAAAAAATCCCAAAGACTGACAAACTCAATACGAGGAACACGAACATCAACAGGAGAATATTGTCTCTCGCCTTCGACATCTTCCCAACGATGTAACGTCTTGTTAAAGTTAAATGGACCTTTAATAATACCAGTCCCAAAAAGTGCGGCCTCAAAAAGCGCATTACGTATTTCACTGGCTCCGTTAGACTCCTCTATCTGATCATGTATAAGTTTTTCCATTCTTCTTGCAGCTTTCTGAGCCGGATTCAGTTCAAGAGATTCTGCAATAGGTGAAAGGTTTTCTTTTAAAACTCCTGCTTCCTCTGCTTGTACTTCTACAGGAGGAACAACTTCAAATTTACCAGAGCCATAAGTTGCTCCGGGTTTTAAAGTTTTACCATCTCCTGCAAAGCCTACATCAAA